>ERZ889078.429-NODE-429-length-38173-cov-19.803269_pt1 | contig 38173 bp, 41 predicted proteins | sample MGYA00521266_ERZ889078 | MGnify/ENA primary metagenome ERZ889078 (study PRJEB32303, sample SAMEA104408618) | aquatic metagenome | biome: Brackish water; feature: Pelagic; material: water | place: Baltic Sea | collected 2014-06-16T06:34:00 | depth 76,534 m ...
ATTATAATTTCTTTTTAATTTAGAAGCAAGTTTACCATTAGCATCATAAGTCTCAACTAAATATTCAAGTCCTCTTTGCCAACTTTCATCAACTGCTGCTTCGCAACCAAAGAAATCATAACTATCACAATACTTACCTTCAAAATATGATCCAAGCCCACTCTCACCATCCATAGCTTTAAAATCAATAGCCCCATAAGTATTTTCAGGATTACTATCAACAGTTGTATAATAAAATACTTGTTTACCTCTACCTTCTCCTTTTGAAACTGTTACTCTGTTATAAAGAACACTTGCAGCAGTATAAGGTCCGCCTTTATGAGAAGGTCTTCTAATATCATAATCCGCTTCAGCAATACCCCTGTCAGTAGCCTGTCTTACAGGAACAAAATCAATTGCTCCTGAACTTCTACTTACACAATCATATAAAGGTTCAGGCATTGTATAATCATAAGTTATAGTATAACAATTTGGATCGGTTGTACTAACAGAAGAATGAAACCCGTTACAAACAAGTTCTTGATTAACTCTTACTCCACCTCCATAATTACTTTCACATTCAAAACCTTCAGTATTACCATTATGCCTCCAATAAGTATAATAATTCAATAATCCTTGATAAGGCTGTTCAGCATCTCCTCTAGAAGTATACCAATCATCCAGTTCATAATCCCATCGAATTTCCATTCCAGAAGGATAAGTTACTTTCTTAAGCATAAAAGCTTCAGGACTAGAATATTTTGATTCATCAAAAGAAAGAATTGGTTGTGATGCAGATGGACTATTAAAATCATCATCATCACTAGTATTATAGAACAAACCAAACACATCAGAGTTAGCTCTATAATAATCCTCAGCTGTTTGAAATTGTGCAGATGCTAAACTAATTACTAACATAAATAGTAAAACTGTTGAAATTAATTTTATCTTAAACACAGGAACCACCTACAAAAGATTGAGATTCATTGGTAAATTGACAAACGTCAGGAGCAGTACAACCACCACAATCCATTAAATTTCCACAACCATCTAATTGTGTTCCACACATATCAACTTGTTTTCCGCTTATTTCAACTTCACAAGATCTAGGAGTACATACACATTCATTATTAACACATGTTTCTTGACCAACACCATCGCCCACATCAGAATAAGGACAATTAAAATCAGAAACACATTCTACACAAGTATTAGTGCTACTACTACAAACAGGTGTTGAACCTTGAGAATCACAGTTATTTTCACATATACCGTCACAACCATTATAACCACCGCATTTACCAGTACATTGAGCAGCACAACTAACACAAGTATGATAATCAGGACTTGTAGGGTCTGAAATACAAGTCAAACCACTTCCCTCACCACAATCAGCGGTGGTTATACATTGAACACAATCATTTAAAAAACAAGTTGCAGGCATCCAAGAACAACCATTATCTTCATATTGACCACAAGAATATTCATTACCATCAAATTGATGACAATCATAATTTACACTAGCAGTTTCTGTACAAGTTGCATCTTGTATATAACAACCAAGTTGTTTGAAATCTACCTCTTGATATTTTGGATCAATTGAACATAAATTAGGATATGGAAGATCATTCTCAAGACAAGGTGTTTGAGAAGGTGCATCATCTTTTTTTATACAACAACCATTAGCAAGACCACAACTAGTTTCGTCAGGATCCCAAGTACAATAATCAATTGTTTCATACTCACAACTAACATCATCAGCAAAAACACTACAATAATAAGCATCAGTATTAACTGACCCTCCACAACCTGCAGCGGTATAATCACAACCTATATCAGGATTTTCAGAACCACCACTACCACAGTCTCCAAATAAACCAAGAGTGTTACAATCATCAATTGTTCCTGAACAAATTCCTAAATCAGTACAAGGATCATAAGGTGTTGGACCAACTCCATAAGTACAAAACTCACCACAACCATCATATGCACAAGCATCACCAGTTGTTCCAGTACAATCACCAGTACAATCCCAAGTTTGACTAGGTGAACATACAGAATTAGGGAAAGGAGGAACTCCACATTCTCCACCACAACCATTATCTCCACAAACTTTACCTTCACAATCAGGAACACAAATATTTGCATATTCAAAAACATAAGGATCTTGTTCATCACAAGAAGCTTCTGTTTTTCCACAAATATTAACTGTATTCAAAGCATAAACTTTATAATCAAAATTAGAAGCTCCGTCAATAGATAGAGGTTTTAAAGTATACATTTCTGCATCAGTTTCGTCTTTATTAAAATACACTCTTTGCAAAATCTCGCCAGTTCCTTCACGACTTTTCAATTCAATTCTATCTAATTTGTATAAATGATCTTTAGGTGTTGAAATACAAGAACCAGTCCAACCATTATTAAAATCCCAAGTATAAGGTGAAGTTGTATAACCACTATCCCAAGGATCAACTTCAGCACCATCTTTTCGTTCAGAAATAAAAAATTCTGCTTCATATAAAGGAGTTATAATATTACTTAAATAACTAGTATCTCTATAACCTCCAGAAATAGTTTCCCAATTAGCAACTGTTTCATCCATTAATCCGTCTTTTTGAGGACCAAAATTATAACCACAATTACCACCATCTCCTTCATAAGTATGAACTAAATCATAATTATAAGCAACCCAAGGACCTTTATTAGAACTTTCACTATCTAAAGGATCATAAGGATCTCCACCACCATCAACATAGTTAGGAGCTAATTTCGCAGTTAGTTTCCAAGCAGTAGGATAATGATTAAGAGTATATTTACGTATCCATACTTGCGAAGTTGTTGCTCCTTCTGAAAGTTCCATATAAGAGTAAGAACCAACAGCATGAACTCGTTCAATACTACCTTCAATATTAGGATTTCCATAAATATATCGAGTACCATCGCTTGCAGTAACAATAAACATATCAATAGAACCAAAATCAGAACCATAAGGATCATTAGAATGATCTAAAATATAATTAATATCAGAGGATTTTAAACCAGGTGTTTTTGACAAAAAGAATTTAGGCGTTCCTCCCCACTCCATTACTCGATAATTTGAACTAAGCATTTCTTCACTTGCTATAATCATTTTACCAGACACAGGACCTCCTGCAACAGACCAAATATCCGGTTGACCACCATCAGTCATCATAGGATTATTTTCGTTATAATTTTCATATCTGTCTGAAAAATATAATGATCCAGTAATCGGTGAATCATCAGGACCCATAAAATATTTAGGATCATCAACTTTATATGTTGAACCAGCACTCATACCATAAGCTTGCATTGTAGAAGAAGCAGCACCTGCAATTCCACCAATACCCATAACTATTCTCGCAACTTTAACAACTTTACCAACTTCTTTCACAGCTCCATAAATTCCACCACCACCAGCATAAGATATTGCAACTGAAGCAACAGATGTAATTGCATCATTCCAACTTCCACCATTAATAATCACATCAAGAACTGCTTTTACAGCTGAAAGAATAGAATAAGCTTGATAAAGTGTATTAACAAGATTCATCCAAGATGAAGGTTCAGTTCCAAAAGTAACAATTAAAATTATTATAGACATAACAACTGCTATAACAACATCTTTCCAACATTCCCACCAATGACCTCCACCAATACTACAATCAGTTTCAATTTCATCATGATAATACATATCTATGGCCTTTTTAGATGATAATTCTTTCAAATCATCAGGTAAACCAATAACAGACCTAGTTACCGCTCCAACATCTAAACTCCATCCAAGACCAACCCACGAAGCAGGAGACATAACACTAACTCCTCCACCAGCAACATAAGCTAAAGATACATCTTGATCAAAACCATTAACACCAGGAACAGTCATTAACTTAGTTCCAAAAGCTAAATCACCAGTTGATTGAACAACAGATGCAGAAGCACTCTGAAATAATACTATAGAAAAAACTAAGTAAATCATGAACACTGCGATTGATTTATAGTTTTGTTTCATTTTAAAGTTAATCTATAGCCATACCTCCAATTCTCGGACCTCCTTTATATCCGCCAGGAAAACTAACAGCAGAAGAAGTACTACTAGAAGTAGATGAACTAGTAGTGGTAAATGTACTTACACCACCCCAACCCCACATAGCAAGATAATCAGTTGGAGGAGAAACAACAGGTGTTGTCGTTGCAATTTTAGTATTTTTAATAATCTTTTTTTGTAAAGGTTTATTAGTATCAGCAGCGATTGATTCAGTAAGAGCAATTTGCTCAGGTGCTTTATTTGCTTCTTTTTCAATAATTTCAAACGCATCAGGTTGATCTAAATCTACAATATCGGGAGACTTTTCAAACTCAACCACTCCATCACAACCTGCACCTACACAATCATCACCCATAGGATCACTTTCAGAACTAGATTCAATTTCGGGCATTGTAGACTCTGTAGCTAATAAATCTGCTAAATTCTTTATACCAACAACCATATTAGTCACTCCAGAAATAACACCTGCAACTTTTGCAGATCTTGCTTTACGAGCATTTTCTGCATTAATGGTTTTACCCATTACATTTCTTGCAACTCTAGAAGCAAGATTTGAAGCAACAGCTGCTCCTGCATGTGAACCAGTTACACCTGCAGGCGCTTCAGGAATATCAATATTAAAAGTTATAAAATTAGTTAATACATTTCTAAAAGGATTATTTAAGAAAGATGAATAAGGATTAAGACCTTGTGTGTGAGTTAAAATGTAAGCTGAATGCGTAGAAATTGACCTTCCAATTGAAGGGTCATAACTTCCATAAAGTTCAGAATCAACATCAACTAAACCACTTCTATAATTTAAAGAAGAAATGCTCTGTAAATCACTTTCACCAAAAGGAGCGAAGTCTTGAAAAGCTGAAGGAGTACCTGATTCATTAAATACTGTTCGAACATTTTTCAAAAAATCTAATTGAAAAAATTTAACATTATTATCGAATTCAACTTGTCCTAAAATTTGATTATTTGCTCTGATATAAGACACCCCACTAATTGCTAAAGACCCATTCATAACTATAACTATTATTAAAAAAATAAATATTGAATTTATAAAATTTTTCTTCATTAATTCACCAGTTCAGCAATTCTACTTTTACAAATAGATTCTTTACTAATATCTACAATTTCTTCACATAAACTAACATCTAATTCAACAATACCTCTACTAAATAAATCCATGTCTTGAGCGTATTGCTCTCGGCTATAAGTAAAATCTTTACATAAAATTTTAATCTCTTTATCAATAATATAATCGCACCTATTAGAATCTTTATCAATAATAGCATAACCAAAATGCTCTGCATCTTTACTCTCAGAAGCAAATGGTTCAGATGGACAAACAACGTTTCCATTTTCACCAGGAGTTAATAAACCATCTGGATTACAAGTTGGAAGATCCAAAAAAGTTTTACAATTCGCATTACTAACAAAAGAGTATATTAACAACAAAACAACTAAGATTAACAAAACGTAACCAACTGTTTTTTTCCCTAAAAATTTATCCAATGACATGATAAACACCCCTCATTTTTTTCCAACAATATCAAGGAAAATATCTTCTAAAGATTCTCCTTTCTTAAATTTATCAATGACCAAACTATTATCAATCAAAAACTTAAGCAAATCATTAGTGAAATCACCATGCTTAAATTCAACTTCTAAGCTGTTTAGTCCCTCATTCAACCTCTTTACATAATGTTTTTTCTTTATCCTTTTTATAACTTCCTTTTTTAATCCTCTAACAGACACAAAAACACTATTAGTTTTCTTTAAATTCTTAATCAGACCTTCTTTTATTAGTTTTCCTTTATTCAAAATACCTATTGAATCACAAATTTCTTCAACTTCATAAATATTATGAGAAGAAAAAATAATAGTAGTATTAGACTTCTTCAACTCCAATATTAACAATCTAATACTTTTAGCAATACTAGGATCTAAACCATTAGTTGGTTCATCTAAAATTAAAACTTTAGGACTGCCAATTAAAGCTTGAGCAAACCCTAATCTTCGACGCATACCATGAGATAAAGAACCAACTTTATTATTTTGTTCAGAAAATAAATCTACCAATTTAAGAACACGAAGAGATTCTTGTTTGGCAGCAAGTTTATTAAAACCTTGAAGTTTTGCAAAAAAAATCAAATGATTCAAACAAGTCATATCATAATATAATTGCGCATCTTGTGGAACTAAACCAACAAGATTCTTAATTTGAGAAACATGTTTTTTTCCAGCAATAGAAAAATTTCCTTTATCAAATCTAAGAATGCCGGAAATAATTCCAATAATACTTGTCTTACCAGCACCATTTGGACCAAGCAGACCATAAATCTCGCCTTCTGGTATATGAAGACTAACACCAACTAAAGCTTTCTTATCTCCATAAGATTTCCAAAGATTAGAAGTTTTTACAATAAAAGTCATAAATCTGACCTCCTAATTTTTAGATAAGCTAAAAACAAATATAAAATACTCAAAACAAAAAACATTACAACACTTAACAAAGCTTTGCCAAATGAAGAATAAACAGCGAATTTCAAATAAGAAAACAAACCAAAATAACCCACAACCGGAATTGAAGAAAAAATCATTAAAGCAAACATACCTAAAAGACCACCAGCTAACGCTCCAAATGAACTCTTGAAAAAAGAAGAAGTTAAAATAAAAAAAGCTGACAAAGATGCACCATAAAAAATTAAAAATAACCAAGGATAAAATAGCGAAGAAAAATTAAAAGATTCACCCAGATAAAAATGAAGATGAACATCAGTAATAAGAAAAAAGAAAATTGTTGAAATAGACAAAATAATAATAGAAGTGAAGAACTTTCCTAACAATAAATTATGAAGGTCGGTTTTCATCAATAAATACCTGAATCTGTTAGAATTTCTCTCATTAGATATAGAATCAAAATTCATAAATAACACTATAAATGGAAGAATAATTAAAGCTAAAGAAAAAGGAACAATTATACTAAGACTACCAAAATTCTCACGAATATTATCATACACATCAATATTGTCTCTTTTTCCAGGAAAATCAACATTACCTAAAGTTTCTTGCAAATCATCAACAAGATTAAGACTGGCAAACATAATAACAAGATAAATAACCAATGCAACAATTATTTTCCAATTCTTAAAAGATTGCTTTAGCTCATTAAAACAAATTATTTTTGATTGATTAAAACTTGTTTGAAAATTCATTTTTTTAAATGTTTGAAAACTTTTTCTAAATCTTGAATCTTCCAACCAGTATTTATTAATGCTTTTTTAATCTCATCATCAGATTTTCCAAGACTCTGATTATGTTTAATATAATTAGCAAGTTCTTCATTATCTTCTAAGAAAGATTCATGACGATGTTTTTCAAATAGAATAAATAACACAAAGAAGATAAGTGAAACTGAAATAACACCAATAGGAAAAGAATAACTCTTAACTGATGACTGTTCATTAACAAAGTCTACAGGTCCTAAAGAATCAATTTCTTTAGTAATAGCTCTTCTAAGTTCAAGATCAGATTCAAGTTCAGGATTTTGTGATAAAACAAAGTTTTCACAATTAGTAATTGCTGACGCTGGTAGAATATCACATGCCTCAAACGAACCATATTTAATAGCAACCATGTAAATACATCTTAAACTATTCTCACAATTATTTAAATCATGATTCAAACTAGCACTCACAAAACTAACTAATAACAAGAACGTTATTAATAAAATTACTTTTTTCATATATTTTACACCCCTAATAATAATTAACTAACTAGTAAGTCTAACACATCTATCTTTAATAGTCGCATCTTGAATTTCATTACAAAGTGAACTATCGCTTGTAAGTAAAGCTTGATTGAATAAATCTTCGTCAGGTGAAACTAATAATTCGCTAGTTGGCTCTCCAACAAATTCCGATTCTATTACTTCAACCGGTTGACTTAAACGCAAACAACGATCTTTCGTTAAAGGATCAACAATGTCATTACAAGAGGAATTTGAAGATTCGCTAATTAAAATTATTTCTTCCAAAATAGTTTGGTCAGCTTGTTCTTCTTCTGATAAAACTGGTGGAGGACTTGTTAAACGCAAACATCTATCTTTCATTAAAATATCTTCAACTTGATTACAAAAAGCAGAATCACCAGATAGTATTGCTTCTTCTAAAATTTTTTCATCAGATAACTTCAGATCATCAATCATCTCTAGTTCATCAGGAGTTACATCAACAAGGTCTACTTCATCCTTCAAAAAAGCAAAAATCAGTGAAATAATTGCAAGAATTACTATAAACACTAAAAAAATAATTTCATACTTTTTCTTCTTATCCATTAAAATCCCCAACTAACCTAAATTAATAACTACATCATCACCATCAACGTAAATTTGTTTCTCAGAATTCGCTCCAGAAAATCTGATACCATTATTTGATCCTTGTGGAAGATAAAGATTGTTAATACTAGCAGATCCTGAATTTATAGTTGATGCAAATATTGAAGTCAACCACAAATTTTTTAAGAAACTATCATCAGCAACATCTAAATCACCGGCAATATACGCATCAACATCATATTTAGTTCTTTGAAATTTTGAATAATAATAAAGCATATCAGCACCATTAAATCCATATACATCATAACAAAAGTCGCCTGCTTCAGTCCAACTAAGGAAAGGATCAGAACATTGAACCCCGTCTGGATCAGTATCACAACTACAAATAGGAGCAGGTATAGAATTTCCTTCTTCAATCAAAACTACAGCATATTTTGCAGGAATAAATCCTCCTGCCGATGTTAAAGAATGAGTAGTTGTATCGCCTTTACTAGTTACATATTCTAAATCAGGATCAATAAAAAAATCACAATTAGTTCCATCTTTTAAGCAAACATCTTGATCATTAACTTTTACAGTTGTATCAGTTGCTTGTAAAACAGTTTCATAACAATTTGCTTGACAAGTATTACCAGTATCTTCAAACCACGCAGAACCAGAATAACGAAAACAACTTACTGATGTATCAATTATATTACCTGAAACACCACCATTACGATCTTTCTCCTCTTGACACCAAAAATCTACTGTTGCAGGATTACAACAAATAGGTTTTGAAGCAGCACCATCATTATATGTTGGATTTGGATAAATAATAGTATCAATTACTTTAAAAGGATTTTCAATAGTTGCACCACCAAAAACAGTTAAATCATCACCAACAGTCAAATCAGAACTAACAGTTGTAGGTCCAAAAGAATATAGTTCCCATGATGAAACTCTAGTTACTGATGAAATAACATCTTGAGAAGAAATATCACCTTGAGAGTTTATGTCTGAACAATAACCAGTATCTATAACTAAACATTCATGACCAAATTGATAATCTTGAACATAATCTCGAATAGTCATATACTCATTAGACTCAGCAAAGGTATTATCACTAATATCAGTTGCTCTAACTTTAAATTGATAATAACCACTTGAATAAGAATTAACAGGAGGAACAGTAAAAGTAACAGAACTTACTCCTATACTTGATGGAGAAAATTTTCCTTGCGGAATAGGTAGTGAACTTCCTAAAAGCACCATTGACCATCTAATATTTGCATTAGTTGCTCCAGTTACTGTAAATGATAATTGTTCTCCTTCTATTAAATCACGATTAATACCCCAATCACCAGTACCTTGACCTATTCCAACTACATTTTGTAGAACAAATAAGCTTATAACAAATAAAATCAATAATCTCCCTCTCATCTTATGTATACCTCTTATGCTTGTAGTATTTATATTTTTTGAATTAATTATGATTATTAGTTAGCTTTTAAGCACAAATTTTTTTCAACAGGATTTGTAAACTGCGAACAAGGTTCGTTTGATTCTGGTTCTTGTTCAAAAGATTCTCCTTCTATTAAGGATTCTGGCTCTGATTGAACTGGTGGAGTTATTATAGATCCTCCTCCTTCACAGAGTGTTTTTTCAACAGAATTTTTTAAAGATTCACAACCAGAAGAGTTTTCAGTCAAAACTTGATTTAATGTTTTTCGTTCTTCAACATTATTTATATTAACTACTTGTGAAGATGAAGCTGACTGTATACATAATTGTCTTTCAACAGAATTTGATAATTGTTCACATAAAACAGGATTTTTTTCTCTCATAGCTTGTTTTAATAAATCACTTTCATCCATAATTGGTTCTTCACTTACAACTTCTTCTTTGAATAAAACTTTATCTGCAAACACACTTAATACAGCTATAACTAGAATAATTGCAAAGACTATTTCACTTGTTTTCCAAACTTTTCTTTTTTTCACTTGAGAAACTGCCTCTTTTATTTTTGATTCAGGATAATGCGCGTCCTCTAGTTTAACTCTTGCTTGGTCAAGTGTGAAGCCTTTCTTCATTACTTTCTCAATATAATCTACTAATTTTTTATCAGCCATTAAAACCCTGACCCTCTTTTTCAATGATTTTTCATACCTTAGTCTATATATAGTTTTCGATTTGATAGGTATTTGAGATAGCTTTTTATAAGAGTAAAAATATTGTTTTTCATTATGAAAGAATTACTTGAAAAAGTTAAATCAAAATTAAGACCTGATTTGAAGGTTTTAAAAGAAATAGATAAAGCTATAGAAAAAATAAATTATTTATTAAAAAAAGAAAAAGTTAATGCTGTTTGTGTTCGTGGTGGAAGTACTGCTAAAGGCACTTTTTTAAAGAACGATTATGACGTTGATTTATTTGTTCGATTTCAAAAAACTGAAAACAATATTTCTGATTTGTTAGAATCCGTCTTAAAAAAAGAGTTTAATGTTGAAAGAGTTCATGGTAGTCGTGATTATTTTCAAATTAAAGGCGATTTATTGTTTGAAATTGTTCCTGTTAAAAAAATTCTTGATTATAGAGAAGCTGAAAATGTTACTGATATGAGCCCTTTACACGTTGATTATGTCAAAAAACATGTGAGTAAAGAATTAGCTGATGAAATTCGATTAGCAAAACAATTTTGTAAATCTGCTAAAGTTTATGGTGCAGAATCTTATATCAAAGGTTTTTCAGGCCACATTCTTGATTTGTTAATAATTTATCATGGAAGTTTTGAAAAATTTGTTAAAGCAGCTGTTAATTGGAAGCCTAAAGTCATTTTTGATTTAGAAAAACATTTGAAAGATCCTTTAAAAGAATTGGATGATGCTAAGATTCATTCGCCTTTAATTATTGTTGATCCTGTTCAACCTAATCGAAACGCGGCTGCTGCAATGTCAAAAGAAAAATTTGATATGTTTATTGAGCGATGTAAAACTTTCTTGTTGCATCCTAGTGAAGAGTTTTTTAAAATTAAAGCTTTAAGCAAAGATAAGGTTTCTAAACAAGTATTACCTGATGAAGAACTATTCTTTTTTGAAGTTGAACCTTTGAAAGGCAAGAAAGATATTGTCGGTGCTAAGATTATGAAAACTTACGAGTACTTGCGAAGTCATATTAAAAAGAACGAGTTTGAAATTGTTAAAACTGGTTGGGAATTCAGCCAGAAAAACAAAAACTTTTCTGGAGTTCATAAAGGTTCTAACTTTATGAACAAGGACAAAGGATCATTATATTTTATTTTAGTAAAAGAAGAGTTACCTAGCACCATGATTTTAAGTGGTCCTCCAATTAAACAAACAGAAGGTGTTGCACATTTTAAAGAAAAACATAAAGATATTTTTGAAGAAAATGGTAGACTATTTGCTCGTGAAAAACGAAAGTATAGACTTGCTAAAGATTTGATTAAAGATTTATTGAAAGATAAGTATGTTACAGCGCGAGTTAAAAAAATAATTATTTGTTAAACTTTCTTTCTAAGAAAAATACTATTCCAAATCCAATAACTGCAACGATTATAACTTGTAATAATGAACCATATGAAGCAGAAATTTCTAAGTATGGTTTTCTAAGAGCTCCAAGCATTAATCCAGTTAAAAACGACATCGTTGCAGGTTTATGTTTCTTAAGTAAATAGTTTAATAATTTTGAAAAAGCTAATATTCCAACGACTGCTCCTGCTCCAAAAATCACAATTTTATCTAACATTAAGTTTTTGATTGCTCCAATTATAAATTCATATTGACCAAGAAGTACTAGAATGAAAGCTCCTGAGATTCCTGGTAATATCATTGCACAAATCGCAATTGCTCCTGATAAAAAAAGAATGATTACTGAATGACTTGCATTAACAGTGCTTAGTCCAGCTATCCAAAAAGATAATACTAAACCTGCCATTCCAAAGATTAAGTTCTTCCAATGATTCTTGCCTGCGTGTTTGTAAACAAAGATTGCTGATGCAAGTATTAATCCAAAGAAAAATGCGTATGTTAAAGCAGTTTGTTCATGCAATAAGTAATCCATTAAATGTGATAAACTTAACATTGCAATTGCTATTCCTAATGCTAAAGGTATTAAAAATCCAAAATCTAATTTTAGAATATTCTTACAAGCCTTTGTGATTTTCTTTTTGAAAACTTGTTTTATGATTAACTCGTTAACATCATTAATTGCTTTTATTAATCGTTCGTAGATGCCTGTTATTAAAGCAATTGTTCCGCCACTTACTCCAGGTATAATATCAGCAATACCCATGAATAAGCCACGTAAGAAAAATAATAATGATTCTTTTAAGTTCATAAAACAATGAGATTAGTATTAGTATTAAAAAGTTTCTAAACAAATACTTCTTTTTTATCTTTTATTAATTCAAAAATTATTTTACAATTTAAATCTTCATTAACGTATTCATCAAGTTCTTTTTCAAAGCCATAAATCTTTAACAGTTCTTCAAGTTGAATTATTAAATGATTTTTTACTAAGATTCTATCTTTGACTAATTCATTGAAGTCCAAGATTCGGTTATTGATTTTTACAAACATAATAAGAATTATTTTCTCTTCTTTATATTCGCTACGCAAGATGATGTCTTGTGACTAGTGAGTTTTAGGTCGTAGAAGATTTTCCGAAAGTCCTGTGGAAATCTCCGAAGAAGTATTTTTTATTAACAACAACCTTTATAAACTTTCATTTCTTGCTTCGGCTTCTATGCATTTTAATGATATTATAAAAAAAGATTTCAAGGATGTTCTGGGTCAAGAGGATGTTAAGCGTCAATTGAAATCTGCTTTGATTAGCGAACGAAACATCATATTAGTTGGTGCTCCAGGTATTGGTAAGACAACTCTTGCAAAGAATGTTGCGCATCTTATTGGTGATAAGGCTCCTTTTGTTAGAGTTCAAGGAAGTCCTGATTTAACTGCTGAAGACCTTATTGGAGATATTGACCCTATTAAAGCTTTGAAATTTGGTCCAACTAGTAAAGAAGCTTTTAGTCCTGGTAAGATTTTTCAAGCAAATAAAGGAATCTTGTTCTTTGATGAGATTAACAGATGTTCTGAAAAACTTCAAAACTCATTACTTCAAGCTTTAGAAGAAAAAAGAGTTACTGTTGGTTCTTATAAAGTTGATTTAGATGCAAATTTTACTTTTATTGGAACTATGAACCCTGAAGATACATCAACTGAGACCTTATCCGATGTTTTCCTTGACCGATTCGATTTAATTTATGTTCATTATCCTGAATCTTTAGAAATTGAAAAGACTATTGTTGAAACTTCAGGTCATAATAAAATTGATTTTCCTGAGAATTTATTAGATATGTATCTTTCTTTTATTCGTGATTTAAGAGCGGATGATAATGTTGAGAAAAAACCTAGTGTTAGAGCAAGTATTGGAATTTATGAACGAGCTCAAACTAATGCAATGGTTAATGAGAGAAATAAAGTTTCATTAAGAGATATTCAAGAAGTCCTTGTATCAGTTCTTAGCCACAGAATGCGTCTTAAACCTTCTGTTAAGTATTTGAAAACTGCTAAGAATTACATCAAGGACGAGTTTAAAAAACACTTAGAAAAGGGTGGTTACCTTTGACAACAGTGAATGGGCTGATAAGGATATAAAGAGAACTGAAATTTCTGAAGTTTCGCCGATTGAAGAGTTAGATGGCAATATGAAGAAGGATACTTCACAAGATAAGCTTATGAATTCTGTTTTGGAAAATGATAAAGACACTATTGATGATGGTAAGGTTATTATGGAAAGTATTAATCAAGGTGTTGGTAATTTTACTCCTGATTTAATGTTAAAGAGCATGGTTAATAATTTTAATCTTGCAAAGCAATTGTATGGTGAGAAGATTATTCGAAAACTTACTGGTTATAGTGCTGATTATGTTGAGAAAAACAAGAACATTCCTGAATTTCAACGTGAAATGAAGAAGAACATGTCTGATAATGTTGAAAATTTAAAAGAAAAAGATTTACTTACAAAAAATAATACTGTTAGTGATGATGGTTTATTCCTTAGTTCTTTAGTTATGTATACTGAAGAACTTGACCATTTAGTTTCTAAAGGTTTAGGTGAGAAAAAGAAAAAGGAAAAAGAGCATTATGGTGATAAAGAAGATTACAAAAATTTTTCTAGATCTCGTTATAAAGATATTGCAATTCGTCAAACTATTAAAACTGCTGTTCGAAGACAACATCAAAATATTACTAAAGATGATTTAAAAGTTTTCGAACACAAGAGTCAAGGCCATATTTCTGTTATTTATGGTTTGGATTCTAGCGGTAGTATGAAAGGTGAAAAACTTGCTACTGCTAAAAAAGCAGGTGTTGCTCTTGCGTTTAAGGCTTTACAAGAAAAGAATAAAGTAGGTTTAATTGTTTTTGGTTCGCACATTAAAGAATCTGTTGCTCCAACTAGTAATTTCATGGATTTACTTCGAAAACTTACTTGTATTAAGGCCGGTATGGAGACTGATATCGAACAAACAATTGAAAAAGCAGTTGAGTTATTTGGTAATAAAAAAGAAACTAAACATTTAGTTCTATTGACTGATGCAGTTCCGACAAAAGGTAAAGACCCAAAGAAAGATACTTTGAAAGCAGCTTCAATTGCTCGAAATGCAGGTATAACAATTTCTATTATAGGGATTGAATTAGCAGAGAGAGGTTTAGAATTGGCTAAAAAGATTGTTGAAATTGGCGAAGGTCGTTTGTATAGAATTAAAAATTTGGATGAAATAGATACTGTTATTTTAGAAGATTATTATTCTTTGTAAACATTCAAAAAAGACTTTTATGCATTGCTCGCATATGCGATTGAAATCCTTTTACAGAAATAATTTTGTTCTTAGTATAATCAACATAGAATTTATCTAATTCAAACGGTACTAACGACATAAAAGTATTTGTTGGTTTTGCATCCAACCTTCGATCCAATTTATTAACAACCGAGTTTCTTGGTTCTCCTTGAAATTCTTCTTGCCATTTTTTAAGAGCAAAAGTTGCATCCATATCTGTTGCCATCCCATCATATATTCTAACAACTTCATCAGGATGTTGTTTACTATAATCTAAATATGATTCCACTGTTGCTTTACCTGCAAGTAATAATTTTCCTGTATGATCAAACATTCCACATTGTTTAAAATCATAAACCCCATTTTTTTCAAACACAAATAAAAAATCACCTGCTTTAACCCATTTAGAATTTGTTACTGACCGAACACTGGTTTTCTTTCTTTCATTTGCAATATCATCTAATGTTAATACCCTTTGTAAATAATGAGAATCATCTTGTTTATTTTCTGAAATTAAATTCACTTCACGAGCATAAGAAGAGTTCAATCCATACCAAAAACTTCTTTTTGCAATGAAATGATTTTCTTTTTCTATTCCAGAAATCAAATCATCCATCACATCTCTTGGAACCATATTCCCATATTCATGCATATGAACTTTTGGTGTTTTCCAATGAGTATTACATGCATAATAATCTTTGCCTGGTGAACCATAACGATCTTTTATCATTCCTATCTCATGTTTTGAAATTTCATCATTCAAAGCTTCTTTAGAATCCTCATCAATTAATATTAATTCTGTAAAACTATCTCTTCTTGAAGTATCTGGTTGAGGTGAATTATTATGATGTGTAAATAATGATTTTTCAATTCTTACAATACTTGAATTATTTCTACGTGAAAAAAAAGAATTTCTTCCAATAAGTGGAATTTGATTTTTAAAATAACCAGGTTTAAGATTAAGAAAAGAAACAATCATTTTGTCCATATACCAATTACCACCAAAATCGACGTTTCCTTTATCAATTTCTCTTCTTAAAGAACTTTGATGACCTTTAACATCAATATTAATAACACCTTTATTAAAATCAATTTCTCCCATGACTAAAGGAAAGCTAAAGAATTATAAAAAGGTTATGAAAAAGTACTATTTTTTAGAAGTATTAACAAATCTTTGAATAAATAAAGTTTTTATTCCTTCACCAAATTCGCCTGACCTTTCAGGATGACCTTGTAAAGAAAAAATTGGTTTTGTTTTATGTTCCATTGCTTCAATAAAACCATTTCTTTTAGATAATAATCTGAACTCCTTAGGTAACTCTTTAATGTAATGAATATGCGAATAAAACATTTGTCCTTTCATCCCAAATAGTTCAAGTTCAAAGAATTCAATTTTTTTTTCTTTAAACTGTTCAAGTTTCGAACCAAATACTAAACTTAAAATTTGATGTCCTAAACAAATTCCTAAAATAGGTTTAGTGGTTTTTTTCAAAAAGTTTTTTTCCTCTATAAGATCATTTTTATCTGAAATATGAATAGGTCCTCCTGATAACACAATGAAATCTGCTTTTGCTAATTTTGTTTCATCAAACTCTTCATAATTCATAATTTGAGTATCAAACTCAGAGAACAAGCTAGCTAATTCTTTCTTAAATCGTGTATTGTGATTGATGATAATACATTTCATGAGCTAGATTTTTTTCACGATTAAACTTTGAAAGTATTTTTCTATGCAAAACAGGTAACAATTTTTCAGCCATGTGAGGCCCTGGAAAACTATTTGCTTCTAAAAATACTGGATCGAAGTTTTCTCCTTCAAATAAAATATCGACTCCTGCATAATTTAATCCTAGAGCCATTGCACTTTCACTTATTAATTGTTGAGCTTCATAAATCTTATCTTTTGGAACATGTTGTTCAATAAAACTTAAATCAATTCTTTTTGCTCCTTGTGAAACATTTGTTATGGATGAATCATAAGTTGCTCGACCATACATAAATCGTTCAAAAACTTCTCCAAACAATGCTCGACCTCTTAAATCAAACTTAAAACCATTTGTTAGCGAATTTGAAACTGCTTTTTCTACAACTACATCTTCTGCTAATACTTGTTCAAGTAAATATTTATCACCAGTCACATCTATTTCTTTCCAATCATAATCATTTTTATGATTTTGAATTTTACCATTCGAATAATTAAAATTAGTTGTCCATTTATTAGGGCTTAAATAAGTTATTCCTTTTCCCATAGATCCGTATCGAACTTTTATATAGACTGAGTTTCCTCGTTCTACTTCTTCAATTACTGCATTAATTGATTTTTCAATATCTTCTGCTGTCCTCAACCCTTTTTTATTCAAAATATCTTTTGATGTTTGTTTATCACGCTCCACAAGTATACTCGAGGGTTGATTAACATATAATGCGTTTGGAAATCTAGAATATATATAATCATTAATCATAGAATCTAATACTTTAATGGATTCTCCAAAATCTCTACTACCATACAAAACATCTTTGGTTTCAACCACTTTATCCCAAAGTTCAAAAGGAAAACAAATGAATAAAGGTACTTCTGAAGCAATAATATTTTTAGATTTTATTAATTCTTGATATGTTATGGGTTTAACATTTTCAAGCGAAGAAAAAATTGGGAAAGTTACATCTAGATTAGAATTCAAAGTTTGTTCATCACCAACAACATACATTTTTAAATTATAAACACCATTCTATAAATATGTGCGATAATAATACTTAAAAATTCCTAATGATAATTTTGTAAAAAAAGATAAAACTTATATACTAAAGTTCATTTATACAAAGAAATGAATAAAAAAATAAGTAAAACATTATTTTTTCTATCAGAAAATAGTCGAATAACGACAAATTTGTTAAGTAAGAACACTCATTCTAGTCAACAATCAGCGTCATATATGATGCAACAATTAAAAAAAAAAAGAATCATCTTAAACTACAACACCATTGTCGATCCAATAAAGTTCGGATTTACAAATATTCTCGTAGGAATAAATTATCGTATTTTTGATTCAAAAACTAAAAACGAAATTATCAACGAATTAAAACAAATTGATTCAATAATCAGCATTCAAGAAGCAACTCAAGGAGTTGATTTGTTGGTCGAATATTCAATATTAAACTTGTCTGCTTTTAATAAATTACACACTGATGTGATGCACAAATTTTACAAAAATATTGAAACAAAGTTCATTTTTCCAGTTGTTGTAAAACACAAATTTGAAAGAGCATATTTAGCTAACAAAAAAAAGAATCAAAAAGACGATGTAATTTGCGGAGACCGAGAAACAAGAAAATTAACTGAAAAAGAAATGCAAGTTCTAGAACTATTAATTCAAGAACCACAAATAACTTTTTCAAAAATCTCCAATAAAACAAAGATGGCCGCTAAAACAATTGTGAATATTAAGAAAAGACTTGAAACCAGAAAAATCATCAGAGGTTATAGCTGCACATTAAACTATAAAAAAACAAATATTCACAGGCAAGTAATATTTTTAACAGTTTCAGGTCGAGGAATGGGTGAAATAAATAAACTAGTTGAGTACTCAAAAACACATAAAAATATTATCGAACTTGTAAAAGTGATAGGCGAATATCAACTATTCATAATTGTTGAATCTAAAGCAGAAATTAATATAATAAACGATTTAAGATCAGAATTCCCGATAAAAAATTATTTAATTGTTAACGTTAATAACATGCCAAAAGAACAGTATGTTCCAGAAAACCTTAAATAAAAAAAGATAATACTAAACAAAATGAGACAACAAAAATTTTCAATTTTTGGGCTATCAAAATTTCAAGAGGTGAAATTTTGAAGATACTTGCATTTACAGATCATCATGGAAGTCCAAACGATTTTAAATTTGCTAAAAAGAAAGCTAAAGGAGTTGATTTAATTCTTCATATGGGCGACTTTACAATTTTTGAACATGAAATTGAAGCTATAATGGCAGAAATGAATAACATGGGTAAGCCAGTTCTTTTTATTCACGGCAATCACGAAGATGATTTAATTGTTGAATATCTTTGCAAGAAATTTAAAAATTTAAAATTTATTCACAAAAAACATTATGAAATAGACGGAGTTGTTTTCTTAGGATATGGCGGTGGCGGTTTTTCAATGATTGATAAAGAATTTGAAAAGCACAGTAAAAAGTTTGAAAAAGCCATGAAAGGGAAGAAAACAATTTTAATGCTACATGGACCTCCTTACGGCACAAAAGCAGATATCATCATGGGAGATCATGTTGGAAATGAAAGCTTTACAAAGTTCATTAAAAAGAATCAACCTGAAATAGTTTTATGCGGACACTTGCATGAAAACTTTCATGTAAAAAGTAAGATTAAGAAGTCAGTTGTAATTAATCCCGGCCCAGATGGGGAAATTATAGAAATCTGAGATTTCTAGTATACAAAAAACATTGTTTTTTGATTATCATAGAAATCTAGAATTAAAAAAATCCAAATGAAAGTTCTGCTTCTAAATCAAGTTCTTTTCTACAAATATTTGATTCTAAATAAACAGGATTTTTTACATAAGGAAAATCTTTTTCAAAACTATTCTTAATAAAATCAAGATCTTCTTCGTGTCTATAGTAAACAATTGCAGAAGCAGTTTCTATATCAACATTCTTTTTTTCTGCAATCATAGTGTTTAAGTTATCTTTCATTAAATCATATTGTTTTTTTACATCTCCCTTATACATTGAAACATGATCCTTTATGCTTGCAGTGCCTGAAATAAAATAAAATTTATCACTAACAACTGTAGCTCTTGCAAAACCAGGAGCTTTCTTCCCGTATTGTTCAGGGTATAAATAAGAAGGACATTGATCAGGATTTTCCAAATGTTCAGGGTTTTCTTCTCCTGCAAGAAACATAATCACCAAATTATTTCCTTTGATTCCAATACCTGTAGCTGCAGGTAACTTTGTTTCAAAACCAGTTCCATAAAACTCATTAAAAGCATCTTTTCTTCCACCATTAAATTTTTTATAAATTTCTTCTCCTTTCTCAATAACGTTTATGTCAGGAACATAGTTCCAACATCGAAATAATTTTCTTTCTGAAACATTTTTTAGAATTGCATCATATAAGGTTTTAGTTTTAATACCAATATCTTCATTTAATTCAATAGATGCAAATCCAAATAATAAATCGTCTTGTTCAAATAAATAAAGATTATCTGAATATCTTGAACAATTATCAAATGTTTTTTCTAAAAATGAAAGTTCCTTAGGTAAATCAGATGTTTGTATGCTTGCTTTGAAAACTTCTTCATCTAAAGAAATATTTGAATTATCGCTAAAAGCTATTTCGCATTTCATTTTCATTCGCCTCTTTTTTTAATAATTATTTTAATCTTGCTTCAATTGAGTCTTGAACTGCAGAGCTTATTTCAGTTATTTCAGAATCATTTTCTAATATCGACATTAAGTATTGATCATCTTGAATTCTGTGTTCTTGAAATGTTTCTGCTCTTTTTTTGCCATCAAACTCAAATATTCTAACACTCCCTTCCATCATTCCTTCTTCGTTAATATCTCCAACATATGTTACTCTATCTGAATTCTTGTAGTCATATACAATTGCGTCACGTCCGTTTGCAGCATCAAGATTGTGAAATACATATTTGCTGTCTAATCCGCCTTCACAATTCATCATTGTTAAACTTAAAGCTGCTGTTGCGATGTATAATCCTTTTTTTGCCATTTCGTATATTTTTTTCATTTTTTTGTTCACCTCAATTATTATAACTACTTTATAGTAATAACACTATATAAATGTTTGTTGGTTAAAAAAACCAGCATCTTTATATAGTCGAGAAACAAAAAGACAGTATGCGAGAAATAAGCGTAGATGAAGCACTTAGAGACTTTGGTTTCTCAGGAAAAGATATAAAAGTATACTTAGCAGCATTAAAATTAGGGAGTGCAACCGCACAAGAAATAACAGAAAAAGCAGGCTTAAACAGGTCAACAACTTATGATATATTAAGAGCATTTATAGAAAAAGGAATTGCTTCAAAAATCATCAAAGAAAAAACCACTTATTTTGACGTTGCAACACCCGAACGATTAATCTCGATTTTAGACGAGAAAAAAAGCAAACTTCAAAGTGTTTTATCAGAATTAAAGTTAATACAAGAACTTACAGTCAGTAAACCAACTGCAACAATTTACCAAGGCAAAGAAGGAATGAAAGCAGTACTTGAAGACATTTTAACAACAAAAAAAGAAATAGCAGTAATTGCTCACTCAAAAATTTTCAAAATATTAGAATATTATTTTCCACACTATATAAAAAGAAGAAAAGAAGCAAAAATATTTACCAGAGTAATCCAAGAAAAAAGCAAAGAAACAACAGAAATTAGAAACAAAGATGAAGAACAATTAAGAGAATTAAGAGAAATAAAAGGTTTAAACATTAACTCTTCAAAATTTATTTATGCAGATAAAATAGCAATATTCAAACTTGTTGAAGGAGAAGTAATAAGCATTTTAATTAAAGATCAAACAATTGCAGACGATGAAAGATTAATATATGAACTTTTGTGGAAATCAGCCAATTAATCAAATTTCATAATTCGATCTTTAGTATCTTTTTTCATCATCAATACAACTCTGCTTTCTATTTGTTCATCAATGATTTTATAGCCACAGTACGTACCAATTTCTTTTGCAAACTCTACAACTTCTGGATGTCTTGGCATGTTTTCAATTTCAAGTCTTCCTTGTGAAGCTCCAACATACATGTATGCCTTTACTTCTATGAATTTTGCGTCAGATCGAGTTATTAATTCAGCGTATTGTTCTGGATGAACCATGTTTTTTCCCTTTACTAAAGTGAGTCGTAGTGTTGTTCGAGTTTTATTTTTTAATTCACGTAACACATCTAAACTTTCAACTAAATTTTTCCAAGCAAGCTTACCATCTTTTGGCCTATCAATTTTTTCTAATAATTTTTCGTTTGGTGCATCAACTGAAACATATAATTGAGTTGGTGATTCCATTTTTTTCATTACTTTTGGAAATTGTCCATTTGTTACAACAAATGTTGTGAACCCAACTTTATGAAATTCTTTTATTAATTCTGAAATTCTTGGATATGCAAGTGTTTCTCCTGATAAAGATAATGCTACATGTTTTGGATTTTGTGCTTCTTTGACTTTGTCTTGGTTGGCTTTTTCGTTTCCTCCAAATCCAGATAACAAGTATCTTTGTCCTTCAATGCATTTTTTGATTATTTCTTTTGGTTCATCAATTGTTGTAAATGGTTCATCATGTCTGTCTCGCCAACAAAATATGCAATCTAGCCCACAAAAATTCATTGCTGGCGACATTTGTAAACACAAGTGAGCTCTTATTCCATAGAATTTATCTTTATAGCAGACACCTTCTTCTCGCAAAGATTTTTTTGTCCATGTACAGACTTTTACCCCGCTATGGTCTCCGGCCATATAGTATTGTTGTTTTTCTAGGAGTTTTTTGTATTCTTCATCCATAAGAAATTAGAAAAAAGCTTTGTTTTTAACCCTTTCGTAATAGTTTTACCATTATTTAGTGGTAAAAAAGCAAAAGTATTTAAACAGTGAATGCTTCCCTCGTGTTGACAAACCATGAAACTTGTACAAATCAATCCACGTTCTAGCAAAGTTATAGACCACCATAGATTCGTATCAAGAGAAAAAGGACTACAAACAATGGTTGAAAAAACCATGAATGAACTTCTAGATGCAAACTTTGTAGGAACTGAAATGGCTATTGAACAAGGAAGGATTGATTCAATCGGTATTGATGGAGAAAGACTAAATTTAATAGAATACAAAGAAAGAGCTGCAAAACATATTTTTAGACAAGGATTAATGTATGTTGACCAAGCAATAAGTAACCCCGAAGTATTTGCAGAATACGTTTTTCACCAATCAGGACAAACAATCAATACAACAATCCCGCCAAGATTAGTACTAGTTTCTAAAGAGTATGATACTTACGATAAATATGCAATTAACAGAGTTAATAATGAACAAGAAGTAGTTTTGAAACAATATGAAAGTTTCAAATCAGACAAAGATGTTTTTTTAGCAATGTGGAATGCTGTTTTGCCAAGAGACTTCACAGGTAGTGGAATAGAAGATGATTTAAGATTAGTTAGAGCAGGAGATGAAGTTGAAAGATTAAAAGAAGCAGAAGCAGACCCTGAACTAGTTAAAAAAATTATTGAAAAAAACACCAATACTTTAATGGACATTGATGTTATTGCAGGCTCATTAAGAACAGGATATCCAACAGTAGGTCCCATACACACATCAGGAATTAACAATAATACGGGTGGATTTACAGTTATAGAATATGATTCTGACCCTCGATTTATCGAAGAAGCATTAATAAAAACTTCATGGGTTCAAAACAATCATTCAAAAACTCAAGCTCAAGTTCCAGATACAAAAATTAATTGGGGATATAAACCAACAACAGTTATTCTAGCAAATAAATTTTCACTAGAACAAAGATTATTCATTGACAGCGTAAATACAGATGTTCTTCCTTATGAATACACTTTATTTGATTCCGAAGGAGGAGACAAGTATATGTTACTTGCACCAGTAGTTTCTCCTAAAGACTTCAAAACTTATCCAGGAGCTAAAACTTATGGTATTGATGATAGCATAAAAACAATTGAAAACAAAGAAGCAAAAAGAACTTTAGCATATATTATAGGAGAAATAGGCGATTTAGGACAAGACGTCCAAGTCAGATATAATAAAAGCGGAGTTAGCATAAAAAGCAACAGCACGTTTTGTTATATCAGACCAAGTAAAGACCACATTAATATTAAAATTAAAGTTGAAGATGGTTTTAAAGACCGAACAGAAATGACTAAAGATCAAAAACAAGACGATCAATATAGAAGATTTAATATCTCTTCAAGAGATAAAATGCCAGAAGCAATGGCACTTATTAGACAAGCATATAATGCAAATAAAAGATAACTTCAAAGGTGAAACAAATGGGATTAATAATAAATTCGTTTACAGAAGCTGGAAAAAACAGCAGCAATAAAATTCAAATAATTGATGAAGAAAAAAATGTTAATTTTTGGTTAGATTTCGGAATTAATCATGAACAATATAGCAGATTATTTTCTGATTTTATTCAACCGAGAAAAAGTTCTGGAATGAGTGATTTTATTAAAATGAACTTACTTCCTAAAGTCAAAGGTATTTATCGAAAAGATTTTGTTGAAAGGTCAGGTCATGAACATACAACTAAACCTTCAGCAGATATAATTTTTAATTCTCACGCACATCAAAGTCAAATTAGTGGCATACCACTTTTAAGATCGGATATGCATATAGGTTCTAGTCATGAAAGTCATCTACTTATGGAAACATTCCAAAATATAGGAAGAGGATCATTTGAAGATTATGTTCTTTACAAAGAAGCTTTCAAAAGTATTAAAGACAGATTAGAAGTACAAAGGCCTTTTACTCTTTTAGAAAATGGCGATACTTTTAAAATTAAAAATCGAATGAAAGTAGAAGCTTGGAGAGTCGACCACACATTGCCTGGCGCAATGGCATATATTTTTCATACATCAAAAGGTCCTTTAGTATATACTGGAGATTTTCGTTCACACGGCCATCATAAAGAATGGACTGCAGAATTTTGGCAGCGTGTAAATGCAATTCAGCCTTATGCGATAATTGGAGATGGAACTAATTTTGGTCAGCCAAGAGGATTATCTGAAAATCAAGTTTATGAAAGAATTAGTGATGTAATTGCTTCAACAGATCAGTTAGTAACAGCGCATTGGCCTGCAAGTGATATGGATCGATTAATGAGTTTTTGTAAAGCAGCAAAAGATAATGGTCGAAAGCTTGCTATTAGTTTAAAACAAGCTCAAATGATAAAAACATTATGGGAAAATAACAGAGACGAATCACTCACTATTAAAGGAAAATATTTAGGTCATGGAAAATATGAACAAGTCAGTTCTTTAAACACATCGGCTACGAACAGAGAAATAACTTCTCAATACTCTCCAAAACTTGATGACATCTTAGGAGAAGATATAGTAATTTTCGTTCCAAGAAAAGGTCAAGGAGGAATAATGGAAGACGCGACAGCTGAAGAAGTAATGAAAGATTATGATTCATGGGAACGAGAACTTATTGTTAAAAATCTTGCTGATGAAAAACACCCTATTGAATTAGGAACTACTTTTCGAAAAACTAAAGCCAGTAAAGAAAAATTTGCTTTTAGAAAAAATATTTGGGTTAATGCAAATGATATTCGGAATAATCAAGGAGACTATGTTGTTTTTAATGATAATTATAGTGTTATTAATTTAATTGATATTAAACCTAAAAATGGAAGTATTGCAATCTATTCAAGAACAGGTCCTTCTAATGCAGAAGATGATGGTAAAAATGACACTGCAAATAATTGGTATAATTATCATAGCATTCCAATTATTGAAGCTCATTCTTCAGGACATGCAGGTGGAAGTCAATTATTAAAATTGTATCAAACAGCCAATCCAACTCATTTCATCCAGTTTAATTCTCAGCAACCAGAAGTTGCTAAAAGAATGGAAAAACGAGGTATAACAGTTCATTTACCTAGCGCACGATATGATCTTTAGAAGATAAACTTCAATAAATTATTTAAACTATTATTTTTTATCATTCATAATGTTATTAAAAGAAGCTATTAAGAAGCTTGAAAGCACTAAAGAGTTTAAGGATTTCTTAAAAGAAGGCTCTGATTGTTATTTAGCTCATGCTTTCACAATGCTTGATAATGACAAGAGTGATTGGCAGATTGGTTATTATAATAAAGATCATGATCGAGTTGTTATTTTTGAAGTTGGAGATGATAGCCTTATTAGACATCCTGAAGATGAACTTTTTAAGAAGACTAACAAAGCTGTTAAAAAATTAGATATGTCTAAAGTTAATATTGACTTAGAAAAAGCTCTTAATATAGCAGAAGATTTACGAAAAGAAAAGTATTCTTCTGAAATTGTTAATAAAAAAATTATTATCATTCAAAATATTGAAACTCAAATGTATAATTTAACTCTTGTAACTCATACTTTTAACATTATTAATATTAAAATCGATGCTAGTTCTGGAGATATAATATCTGAGTCTCGACAGAGTATTCTTGGTTTGAGAAAAGAGTAAATTCTTAGATAATTCTTGTTGTCACAGTTGAGAAAAAACAAGTCTTGTTTCTTCTCTGAAGCTTTTTAAATATAGTCTCCCAGAAACTATGCTTTTCAAAATATAGGGTTGGAAGTCAGGGTTTAATTCTATTGTTTAACTATTATAGTTTAAAGGTTAATCATATTTATAAAGGATGGAGTTTTAAAAAAGGTTAAGAAAAAACAGGGATATACATGGTTAACGGAATCAGCTACGAAGCAAAAAAAAACAGCAAACAACTATCCACATTTTTTGACGTTGAAAACGAAGAAGAAGAGTAAACGTTCTAATTTTATTCAATATTAAAATTTATAAATAGACTTCTATAACTTCCTCGATATGAAAATAGGAATTAAAGTTTTTCCACACAATATAACGTACATTAAAGAGATGGTAGAGCACTCAGACTTTATTGAAGTGATGGCTTTAAAAGAAAGTGATTTTTCTGGTTTAAAAGATTATGACATCCCTTATGTAATTCATAATATGCATTCTTGTTGGGGAGTTAACTTTGCAAATCCAGAAAAAAGTGAGTTTAACAAATCAACTCTTAATTTCGCTTTACAACTAGCCGATAAGATTAATGCTAAAACAATTATTGCACACCCTGGTTTAATAGAAAATAAAGAATGTACTAATCAGAGTGCTATCAAGTTTTTTAATCAATTTCCTGATGAAAGAATTGTGATTGAAAATATGCCTTATTATTCAGATAAAATTGTTGAAATGGGTAAAAGCTTTTCTGAAATGAAAGAAATTCTTGACGGAACAAAAAAAAAGATGTGTTTAGATTTTGGTCATGCATCAGCTTCAGCAGTTGGATTAAAACAAGATCAGATGACTCTCATTAAACAGTTTATTGCTTTAAAACCAAAGCATTTTCATTTCTGTGACGGAATATTTGATAAACCTAGAGATGCACATATGAATATTGGCGATGGAAATTACCCTTTAGAAGAATTCAAAAAACTTATTCCTAATGATGCATGGGTTACTCTTGAAACACCTCATGGCGCAAAAAAACAGATTAATGATATTAATTTCTTGAAAAGATAAGCTTTAATAATCAAAATAGTATTCTGTTCTCAGAAGGTTTTATTATGCAAGCATTCATAAGCGAAATTGTACCAGCAGGAAGTGTTGATTTTAGTAAAGACTTATTCATGAAGATATATTTTTCAGGTTGTGATTTCAAATGTTCTTATTGTAATACTCCAGATTTATTAGAAACTAAGTTTGATCATGTAGTAGAATTAAAAGATATTAAGAAAGAAATTGAAAGGCAAGCAGGAACAGTGAAAGGAGTTCTTATAACAGGCGGTGAACCTTGCTTTCAGAGACAAGCATTACTTAACCTCTTAACCCATTGTAAGAGCTTAAAACTCGATACAATCATCCACACCAACGGTTCAAAACCAGATGTTCTAAAATCATTATTAAAAAATGAATTATTAACTCAAGTCATAATGGATTTTAAATCTCCATTCACAAAAACATTTGAAAAAATTACCAAATCACAAACATTCTTCAAACCTACAAATGACATAATGAAAGATTTGTTAGAAACATTAAAATTATTAAGACAATATGATGAAAAAACTAAGATTTTATTTCGTACAACAGTTGTCCCAGGATTATTATTTAGGAAAGAAGATTTTTTAGAAATGGCTAAAGAAATTGAGAGTATTCTTTGTTCATGGGAATTAAAAGCTTTTTCTAATAGTGTTGTTCTTGATAAACAAATGCGAAATATTACTCGACCAACACAAACTTTTTTAGAAAATATTATTACTTATTTGAAAAAAGAAATCCCTAATTTAAATGTTAAAATTGTTTAAGAATACAAATGGTTCTCAATAGTATTAAGAGTTTCTTCTATATGACCAAATCTTAAAGGCGATTCTCCTTTTTCATCAGATAAAATTAAATCATTAGTATTAATTAATAATTTATCACCTTCATAATTATTAAACCAATTATCGTACAAATCATTTAGTTCAGATAAATAATTATTTTTTGGATCAAGTAATCCTCGTTCATTTTCTCGTTTAGGATTTAATCCAATTCGTTTTTCAATTCGGCTTCTTAGAACATCTACATCAGCATGTAAATAGATTAGTAAATCAAGTGAGTTTTCAAATGCTTCAACCATTGCATCTCTAGTTTTAAGAATAGTATTGTAATGTTCTGAACTTATATTCCCTTGTTTTAATAATTGAGTTGAAAAAATTTCAATATCTTCATCAATATATCTGTCAGTAACAGCAGATTTTTCACCAATTTTCATTTTATGAAGACTTTGATAACGAGTACTTAAAAAAAACATTTGAGTATCATATCCATGCTGTTTCATATCGCTATAAAACTTGTTTAAGACTTCTTCATCAACAACTTCACCATGATATTCAAAATCTAGAAGTCCGCCAATAAGTCTTCTTGCAACTAAAGTTTTACCAGCACCAATATTACCAGTCACACAAACAATTTTTTTTGGTCTAATCATTTTTCAAATAAATCTTGATAAATTTTTACAGCTTGTTCTCGTGTGCTTTCAACAGAAATTCCTGCATCAATATAACGAACAGCAGTTCCAGCTCCTTCAAAAATATCTCTTAAAACTTTTCCTTCATAATGAGGTTTTAATTTTATTTGAAAGTCTACATTTTCATATTGAGAATTATCAGATTTTGACCTTTTTTCTAAACGAGTCATAACTGTTTTTGCACTTTCAATAGTTGGAATTCCTAATAAATCAGGAGCGTTTTCTAAAGCCAAAATATTTCCTTCTAAACTCAATATATCTTTAACAGACAATTTATCTCTTCCTTCAAATAACGATTGTAAAGGCTGATAAACAATAGAAGTACTAACAGATCTTGATTGTAACACATCAACTCCTGCAGCAAGAGCTGGTAAAATAACTCTTTGATACAATATTAATCTATCAAGCGAAAATCCTTGAGCAGCAATTTGAGCAGAATATTCTCGTCCATTCTTAGCAGTGATTTCTTCACGAATATTCATGCCAACACCAACAAAAGTTGGTTCGGCAGATAAAATCAAATCAAATTTACTTAAATCCAAATAATAAGGATTTGGTTTACCATCAATTAGCTCATTTTCAAAATCAGGATGATTGTGCATTTCAAACCAATAAGCTTCTAAATCAAGAATACGAGGTTGTTTAGTCTCTACTAAATACTCTTTAATTCCAACAAGACCTTCACCTTTTCCAATACCATCTAATCCGTCAAATACAATGAATTTACCTGGATGTGGATGAGTCATTTTTTCATTAAAGTTTCAATTTTATTATCTAATTCAATAGCTTCAAGATTTTTTTTATCATCTTTTTTTAGCCACCAACCCATATCTTTGTAAAAATGATTAGGCACAGCGCTTCTATTTTCAGCAATCATTCTAGCCAATAACTCTTGTTCTTGTGATGAAAAAGACACTGCATTTTTTGTATAATCCAAAAAAGCTTCATGTGAAATTGGAAATGTTGATTCTACAAATTCACCCATTGCTCTTGCAGTTACTTGAATTTCATGTTGTGCGTGAGAATCATCTCTTAATCTTAAAAAATGAAATACATTATGTAAATCTTGCTTCCAAGTAGTCCAAGTATAATGTCCTACTCCAAGTTGAGCGTCAACCATGTAATCAGGAATATTAGTATTTGATAATTCGCTTCTTAATTTGGCTTGAGAAGAAAAAGTCGAATCTAACTCTTTTATAATTCGCACCTTTGTTTCATCATCTAATTCAGAACCTCTACCTTGCATATTAGTTTTGGATTGTCCTCTTATCTGTTCAATTTCAGGAATGTAAAAATCTTTACTAACAGGCATATTATCCATTAAATAACCTTTAACTGCAGTTCGATGTCTTGCAGCTTGTCTTGGCGAAACAAAAATAGGAGTCTTCATTTCGTATTGTACAGAAACTTGTTCAAAAGGAGAAGTGTGTAAATGTCTAAGTAAATATCTTATTAAAGTTTTATCTTGTCTAACAGAAGTTGTTCCTTTACTATAACTTACTCTTGCTGCTTGAACAATACTACTGTCAGTTCCCATGTAATCTGTTGGCATAACCCAACCATGATCAAGAATATCAATTGGTTTAAATAACATTTTTTCTGCTTCTGGCACCACTAATCTTTTTGTTTGAGAAATCTCAAATCTATTTCCTGAAGGTTTTTCTTCTAAAACATCTCGATCAATTGTCCAATCTAAACCCTGATTTTGTGGAGTTAGAAAAGACTTAACTGCTAATGGCGCTACACTTGCTGCCAAATCTAAAACTGAATCAGCAGTTTTTTTAATGTCATAATTTATAGAATTATAAAAAGCAGTTTTTGTTGCAATTAGTAAATCTTCTAAATTCATAGTTAAATAAAATTCAGTGTTATTACCAATACCAATACCAATTCTGGCTAATTCTCTTACAAAACCTTCAGACAACATGTTTTTATAAGCATCTTTTGATTGAAGTCTGGTTTTCTCAAATAAATCTAATATTTCAGGGATTTTATCTCTAGTTTCATCAAGAACATGTAAATAAGAAAAGTCATCTTCAGTATATTCTCTTGCTTCATCACTCATTTCAGAATATCTGCCAGACCATTCATTAATTCTTGATGATCTTTGATAAACCCAGAATAATGCTTCTTGAATTGGAACTTTAAAATGCATTTTTAATTCCGGAAATCTAAAAGGTTCTGTAATATGATTCATCCTTAAATAATAAAACAAATCTTCAGCAGAAATATCTTCTTTGAATAAGTCTAAACCTTTTCCAGCAGTTGCTCCTCTAACTACTGCTTCGTCACCACCAACATAATCAACTAATCTAACAAAGTGGTCGTTAAGAAAAGTTTTTGGTTTGTAAAGTTCTGCCTCTGCAGTCTCAACAGTTAATCTTTTTGTTGGATTAATTCCATAAATTTCAGTTTCCATAAATATGCACCCCATAATCTTTTACAGTTGTATTAATTTAATATATTTCTAACAATTAATTATCTTAATAGTTGTACTTTATACTTACCCCAATATAAAGAACCCACTTTTACTTTAAATTCATTGTTGTGCTACAGTATATTCATTCAAGAATAGTAACTTTTGCTAAACCTATTTAAATCATAAAGTTTTACTAGCAACATGATATTAGGGGTTACTGGCTATTTATGTTCTGGAAAAGATACAGTTGCGGATCTTTTAAAAAAAAAAGGATTTGAACACATTTCATTATCAAACTTTCTTAGAGAATCATTAGAAAAACAAAACAAAGAAGTCACTAGAGCTAATCTTCAAAAATTAGGAAATGACTTAAGAACACTTATCGGGTCAGAAATTCTTGCAGAAAAAGCATTAATGCAAGTGATTGATGGAACAGATTATACTATTACTTCAATTGGGACAGTTGGAGAATTAAAAACTCTAAATAAAAGACCCGATTGTAAAGTTATATTTGTTGACGCTCCACTTGAAGAACGATGGAATCGAATGAAAAAAAGAAACCGAAATGAAAATGATCCTCAAACATTTGCAGAATTTAAAAAACATGAATCGCTTGAAAGCAAAGGTGGCGGAGCAGCATATAGAGAGTTTGATCTTTGTAAAAAAGAAGCAGATATTGTTTTGATGAATGATGGAACTTTAGAAGATCTTTGCAATAAAGTAGATAAAGTTGTTGCAAATGTTAGAACACAAGTAAATACCAGACCTTCTTGGGATGAATATTTCATGGAAGTAGCTAGAGCAATTTCAAAAAGAGCAACTTGTGACCGAGGAAAAACTGGATGTGTAATCGTTAAAGATAAACAAATTCTAGCATCAGGATATGTTGGCTCTCCAATGGGTCAACCACACTGTGATGAAGCAGGACATTTAATTGAATACACAGTTCATTCTGACGGAGTCAAAAGACCACATTGCGTAAGAACAGTTCATTCAGAACAAAACGCAATAATTCAAGCCGCAAAAAATGGAACTGCAATTAATGGCGCAACAATTTACACTATGATGGAACCTTGTTCAGTCTGTGCAATGATGATAATTAACTCAGGAATTAAAAGAGTTATTTGTGAAAAAAGATATCATGCAGCTCAAAGAAGTCGAGAAATGTTTAAAAAAGCAAATGTTACATTAGAAGCTTTTAGTGACGAAGTTCGAAAGTATGCTAACCAATAAATTCTTTTTTATAATAGAAAAGATTATATAATCTTAATTCTAAAAAATACTTAATGGATGTTGAAAAAAGATTGAAGATTATTACAAAAGTAGATCAAACTGCTAGAATTCTATCAACTCTTTATGAAAACAAAAAGAAACTTTACAAAAAACTAGCTGGTAAAAGTTTTTTTAGATGGAGACGAAACGATGAAAATATTCGAAGTCAATTATTCAATATTAATCAAAGAGAACAAAAAGTTCTAAATATTATAACTAACAATAAAGATAGTATTTTAAAAGAAATAAATGAAGCAGCCCATTATCCAAACATGTATCATCAAATGAAATTAGTTAAACAATATTATGAACTAGTTTTAGCAAAGCAAAGAGCTTTTCTTGAATCAGAAAGTAATGCTTTAAGAGAAAACAAAAACTGGTCTGATGTAAGAACTAAACTTAAAGATTATGCTGAATACATGGAAGAATTTGAAATTACTTGTAGAAAAGCAAATAGATATTTCTTTTCTCCAAAAGAATTTTATGAAATATTACGTAAACATAAAAACTTTATTCCGCACGACCAATTAAACATTATAAAATATACTTTTTCATTTGTTGTTTTATTTATTGGAATGGATGTTGCTTTTGCATCTTGGAAAGCAGGAGATTTTTTTGATATAAATAAATGGCCTGATTATAGTGTTGTTGTTAGGTTCACAATTATAGGTTGCATAATTGCGTTATTTAACATACAAATAAAATTAGCAGACTTAATTACAAACAACGTGAAAAAAATTTCAAGCTACATTCCATCACTTTAAAATCAAAGTCTTCTCTTTACTTTTCAAACCAGACTTAATCTTAACTTGCTTCTTTAATAATTTAGAAAAGAATTTTACAACTTCAAGATTTGCTTTGTTTTTATCTGCAGGTTCAGAAATCGCAACTTTTAAAATTTTCTTCTCAGAGTCATAACCAATAATCTCTGTTTTTTTAGAATTAGGCTTAACATGAACCTTCAACAACTCATTTTCAACATAATCTTCTATATTCATTTTACCAAGCATATTCGTAAGGTTTTGCAAATAGTTTTCCCATATGTGCAAACCTTGTTAAAATTTTTAAGTTAGGAGCTTTTTTTAATATTCTTAATAAATCACTTCTTTTAGTTACTTCTTCAAATTCAAAGTTTCCAAAGAATTTATCAAAATAACCTTTATTTAAAGAATCTAAATATAATTTTTGAACTTTTAAACTTTTCTTCATTGAAGATCCAAAAATACTTTTTTCCCATTCTTGTTCATATCTTTTAAAATTAGGTTTTTTTTCTAATAATTCTTCAGCTAAAATTTCAGAAGCAAGTTTTCCGTCATACATCGCAGCAGGTATTCCACCACCAGAAACAGGGTTTGTATGACCAGCTGCATCTCCAATAAATAAAACATTCTTATGAACAATTTCTTTTATTGGACCATGAAGAGGAATTAATCCGCCATTAGTTTCAACTATTTTTCCTTTAACACCAACATTCTTAACAAATTTATCAAGATGAGATTTTAAATTCATCATTTTAAAAGAGCCAATTCCAACATTCAAAGTATCAGCTTTTGGAAAAATCCAAGCCCAACCAGGATTAATAACATTTAATCCAAAATATGCTTGTAAGGAATGAGGAAATTCTGATTTTGCTTTAATTTCATATTGAAGACCAATCCCATTCTTCACAACTTCTGCTCCAATCATTCTAGCAACAGAACCAGACGGACCATTTGCAGCAATTATTGCTTTAGTGTTAAGAGTTTTATTTTTTAATTTTACTCTTTCCTTATTAATCGATAGAACTTCTGTTCCAGTTATCAAATTAGCACCACAACTTTCAGCGATTTCTGAAAGTGCAGGGTCAAAAACTTTTCTTTCAAGAATATAACCTTCTGAACGTTTAGCTTTCAAATAAAGTTTTCCTTTGCCAGGAGTTCCTCCAATTAAAGAATCTATTTTATTCGAAATCCATTCATCTTGTTTTTTCAAACCAACTAAAGAAAAAATATTTTTGTTTATTCCTTCAGCACATTGTTTTGGATAACCAATTCTGTTTCGACGGTCGATCAATGCAACTGATAAACCTTTCTTAGCAGCAGTTATTGCAGCCATACTTCCAGCAGGACCCGCACCAATTATAATAATATCATAATTACTCATAAACTCTTAGAACAAGTTTGGTTATAAAAACTTTATTTTTTAGACTCGCCTTTGACTTCTGGAAATGGATCATAAGTTCCCCACCAGAACATGCAGTCAATACAATAGTAACCCCAAACACCTAATTCTCTGCAAACCATTAACTCTTTGCATTTAGGACATTTTTTTGGAACAAAAGTTACTTTGATATTTTCCATTTGCTCATTAGAGAGCTCATCATATTCAATTTTTGACATTTTCAAAAACCTCGAGTTTTTTGAATGCTCAGAATTTCAAATTCTAGCATTTTTAACTATAATCTCGCCATTGATATTTGCATTTTTCACACTTGAAAAATTTAGTTTCTGGTTCATCACTAGACCTTGTTTGTTGAAGTCGATAATAAGCTTTTTTATGTTTACACTTCGGACATTCTTCATCTGTTAAAGGAAGAACTGCATCATCTTGTTCTTCAGAAACAATCTCTACTTCTCGATCTTTCTTATTAACAATTTCTTTAATTTCTGCGCCTTCAGTTTCTTTACTAGTGAATCCACAACTACAAAATAGAACTCGTTTGTTTTTCTCTGTTTTTGGTCTTAATAAAGACCCGCACTTCGGACAAAAAAGCATAATTTTCAAGAGGTAATGGTACATTTAAAAATCTTTCTCTTTTTAATTGACAAACCAGTAATATACACCAGTCCATTTCATTATGTCAACAAACCAAATCTTCACATAACCTAAAACAGGTATTTTGAATACTGCTTTTCCCAAAAGATTATCAGAATTAACATTTTTCTCGTCTAATTGAAAATCTCTAATTTGATATTTGTTATTATCTCCTTTAGTTTCGTAGAATATTTCACCCGTTTGTCGAACTTTTATAACACGATGAATAATTGGGTAAGGTTTTTTTGCTTGATATACAATTACATCCCCAACTTTAACTTTTTCAGGTGCAACACCAAATAAAACCATTATATCTCCTTTATTAAAACCGTTTCTAAAAGCGAATTGTTGAAATTGAATATCAGTAATGTTGTTTTTCAAATAATAATCTTCTTGAGGTCTCCACCAATCATAAAATTTACCTTCATGTTCCATACTGTCACTAACAACAGCTACAACCGGATAAGTAGTTCCAAATATTGCACCCATCCCAGGATAAATTAAGAATTTAATTAGAACAAAAGCAAGAAGTACATTAACTAATAAACTAAGCATCGATTCATCATGCCAAATAAAATACCACAGCTTACCGCCTGTAGACGCTGGTTTCTTGACATTCTTCTTAACCATAGTCTATTTAGAAATAGTAATCATTTATAAGATTATTGTTTGAAAAAAAAATAACCTATTCATAAACATATTATTTGTTTAAAGTTTTCAAATATAATCCTGCAGCATATTTAGGATCAAAAAACCATCCTATATTACTTTCATTTTGAGGAAAATTTAAGTCTTTTTTATATTCGTTCCATAATGTTTTAGAATTCAAAATTGTTGGATAATTATCTCCTAAAAGAGAAGAGTCATAATGTTTAATTTCTATTAGAAAATCTCTTGTTTCTCTTCTTCGTTTTAAACCGATTTCTATTGAAGCTAAAGTAAAAGAAGTTCCAAACAAAGCAGTTAAACCAAGAGTTGCAATTGGTAAAAACTCTTTTAATGTCTCATTAATTATTGGATCTATAGTCATTGTAAATATGGTAATATTTAATTATTTATAAAACTTAAGAATAAAACTCTCTGTTTGAAAAAATATTTATACTCTTGATTCTAAAATAAAAAAATGCATCACAGAGTATATTTTAATCATGGACATAAAAGCATTCCAATAATTGTAATTCTTGCTTGGGTTTTATTTGTTATTATTGAAAAACCATGTCATGTAGCATGTTCAGCATTCGCTGAATGTATTCAACCAACTATTGGTCAATGTTTTGCAGAACTTTTAACAACACCTACCTTTTGGATTTTAACAATTGCAATGAAAATATTCTTGTTTGGAATAGTAACTTTTTTCTCATACCATTATGTTAAGAATAAATTAGAAAAATAAAAATAAAAATGCTCAGCAATAAAATTGCTGGCAAGTTTTAATTCTTAAAACTAAATAAAAAAAATTAAATTAATTATGCTTCGTCTCCTGCTGTTTCTGCAACTACACAAGTCCAGATTGCACAACCATTTTCATCTTCACCATTTTGTGCAAGAGTTTCTTCTTCAGCACAATAATCAGCAGATGGTGAATTTGCACAAGTACTTTCAACTTCTGTTTCAGTTTCTTCTTCTAACTCTTCAACTACATCTGCCGCTTCTTCTTTAACAATTTCAGTAGAGTCCATGTCTTCAGAATCTGATTCTTCTACATTAGCAGCTTTAGCTTTTTTATAAAGAAATCTGTACCAAGATTTTTTTTCAACTACAGTACCTTCTTCATCAACTTCAAATGTTTTGGTTGCTTTTGCTTTAATAAAACCCAGAAATCGAACTTCTTCTTTAGCTTTAATTTTCATTCGACCTGTTTCTTCATTCATCTCTTTAATTTCGACTCGCTCTAGTTTACCAAGTCTTTCAGAATATTTTTCTTGAAAACGTTCATAGTTAGCTTGTAATTTTTCTTTTGCATTCTCATTTTGCACTCGAGTCATTGCATTACTCAAACCTTTCTCAAACATGTCTCTTTTTTCTGGTTGAAGTCTTTCAAGAGCTTTAGTTCTTAATTCTTTTTTTGCTAACATTGGTCTAATTTCATCATCGTTTTGTATTCGCTCAGCAATTAACATTGGTTCAGGAACACCTTCGCCACCACCATTACCTTGTTCAGCACCATACAATGCAGGAACTGGATCATCAGCACCTCTTCTTTCTGCTCCTTGAGCTAAAACTAAAGAAATAGCCAAAATAAACATTAAACTCACAAATATTGTCTTTTTCATATTATCACCTAAAGCTAATTTTGATGAATAGGGTATAAAAATGTTTCTAAGAATCAAGCAATATTTAGATATGAAATAACAAATCTATAAATATATACTGCAACTAAAATAAAAAAGAAAAAGAAAAGCAATTTAATATTTCTTCTAAAAACTAAATAATTTTCATCTAAGAACTTATCGTGAGGTAAATCAACAGATTTTTTCATAATTCTTTTTCCAAAAACAAATTTAAAATCATCTTGTCTTGGCAATGCAATTGATAATTCTTTATATCGTTTCGGATGATTTAACTTAATATGCTTCAACATCTTCTTTTCTAAAGTATTCGTTTTCCGATAAAAATAAAGAACTATTATTATGAAAATAAAAGTGATTATTGAAACAAAAGTAATCATAAATCTAACTAATAG
>ERZ889078.431-NODE-431-length-38080-cov-23.162262_pt1 | contig 38080 bp, 37 predicted proteins | sample MGYA00521266_ERZ889078 | MGnify/ENA primary metagenome ERZ889078 (study PRJEB32303, sample SAMEA104408618) | aquatic metagenome | biome: Brackish water; feature: Pelagic; material: water | place: Baltic Sea | collected 2014-06-16T06:34:00 | depth 76,534 m ...
AGAAAACAGACCCCTTATCCGAATATTTTAAAATATCAAATTTTTCAAGAAAAACGCTCTGATGACAAGCCACAAAATTGGCGCGTTCTATGAGATAACTCGATTGAATCCGTTTAGGACCAAATCTTAGATGAGAAGTGGTCATGGAACCAGATTTGTTGGAGTCGTACACGAAATAACCTTGCGCGAAATTATCAGTCCCCTCGCCAATAATCTTTATCGAGTTTTTATTCGCGCCAACCGTTCCATCGCTTCCCAAACCAAAGAAGACGCTTTTAAAGGTTTCATCGTCGTTAAGAGTGAACGTTTTATCCCATTCTAAAGAGGTGTGGCTAAGATCGTCATGAATGCCGATTGTAAAGTGGTTTTTAGGTTTTACTTTTAACAACTCGTCAAACACCGCTTTAATCATCGAAGGCGTGAACTCTTTGGAAGAGAGTCCGTAACGACCGCCTATTATTTTAGGCATATTAAACGCCAACTCTTCATACTCGTTGAGTTCGTTTAAGGCTCCAACGACGTCAAGATAAAGAGGCTCGCCAATGGCGCCTATCTCTTTGGTTCTATCGAGAACGGCTATGGATTTTACGCTGATTGGAATTGCGGAGATGAAATGTTTAATGGAAAAAGGTCTGTAGAGTCTCACTTTTACAACGCCTACTTTTTCACCCAAATCCACGAGGTGCTTTACAGTCTCATCCACGGCGTCGGCTCCAGAACCCATGATGATTATCACTCTCGTCGCGTCCTTCGCGCCTTCGTAATCAAAAAGTTTATAAGCTCGTCCCGTAAGAGCGGCGAACTTGTCCATGCTTTTTTGCAGTATCTCCGCAAGAGCCGAGTAGTAGTTGTTAACGCTTTCACGACCTTGAAAATATATGTCGGGGTTTTGTGAAGTTCCACGGATGACGGGATTGTCGCTAGAGAGAGCGCGAGAGCGATGAGCGAAAACCAATGCTTCGTCAATCATGGATTTCATGACCTCTTCGTCGATTAGTTCAATTTTACTAACCTCATGAGAGGTTCTAAAACCATCAAAAAAGTGTAAAAAAGGAAGACGCGATTCAAGGGAAGCGGCTTGAGCGATGAGAGCCGAGTCATGCGCTTCTTGAACGGAGTTTGACGCGAACAGTACGAAACCGGTTTGACGAACCGACATGACGTCGGAATGATCGCCAAAGATTGAGAGAGCTTGAGCCGCGAGCGAGCGAGCCGCGACATGAAAAACGGTGGAAGTGAGCTCTCCGGCAATCTTGTACATGTTTGGAATCATAAGCAAAAGACCCTGCGAAGACGTAAACGTCGTAGTCAACGCTCCGGTTTGTAGAGCTCCATGAACGGCTCCAGCGGCTCCAGCCTCGCTTTGCATTTCCATAATCTCGGGAACGGATCCAAAGATGTTTTTTTCACCTTTCGTTGAGTATACGTCACTGAGTTCCGCCATTGGGGAAGATGGAGTAATGGGATATATTGCGATTACTTCATTTATCTTGTGAGCGACGCGCGCGACGGCTTCGTTTCCGTCTATCGTAATCCATACTTTTTTCATTCGATTTCCTAAGCCTAATAAATCTAATAAAAAATTGTACAACTATTTTAGTTAATAAAAGTTTTTTATTTGTAGCTCAAATATGTCCATTGTTGCGCTAATATGTTTGAAAACCAAACTATCGAATTGTAAAGAGGAAATTATGAAAAAAAGAACTAAAATAGTAGCCACGGTCGGCCCCGCTTCCGATTCGCTCGAAGAACTGATAAAGCTCATAAGAGCGGGCGTAAACGTCTTTAGGCTCAACTTTTCCCATGGAACTCACGAGTATCATGCCGACACGCTCGCCAAAATCCGCCAAGCCGAGGCCGAGACGGGACTTATCGTCGGCGTTTTGCAAGACATAAGCGGACCTAAGATACGCATAGGCGCGCTCGAAGAACGATTTCATCTTAAGGTGAACGACACGATCATTTTTAGAAAAAAAGAAATAATCGGCAGAAAAATCGGCGAGGACGCCTACGAAACATGCATCAATCAGCCAAAGATTTTGGAGCAGTTGAAAATGGGCGACTATATTTATCTATACGACGGAATCATACGCACCAAAGTTGTGGCCATCGAGAAAAATGGGGTAAGCGTCATAGTCGAAAACCAAGGCGTTTTGTCATCAAAAAAAGGCGTTAACTTTCCAAACACAAATCTTGGAATCGACGTCATCACTCCAAAAGACAGACTGGACATGATTTGGGGAACCCAGCACGACGTGGACTTTATGGCCATCTCTTTCGTTCAAGACGCCAAAGACATGCTTGACGCTCGAAAGATTTTAGAAGAACATGGATCAAGTGTCAAACTTATCGCGAAGATAGAAAAATTCGACGCGGTTGAAAACATCGACGCGATTTTGGAAGCAAGCGACGGACTGATGGTCGCTCGCGGAGACTTGGGCATAGAAGTGCCGTTTTACGAAGTGCCGTCTTTGCAAAAAATGCTCATCAAAAAAGCCAACGAAGCGTCCAAGCCGGTTATAACCGCCACCCAAATGCTCCTTTCCATGACCGAGCAAGAGCGAGCCACTCGCGCGGAGATCAGCGATATCGCCAACGCCGTTTTGGACGGAACGGACGCGGTGATGCTCTCAGAAGAGAGCGCCGTCGGCCTCAACCCGGTTTTGGCGGTCGAGACTATGGTCCAAACCATACAAGGCGCGGAAAAGATTTACCCGTACAACAAATATGGACATTTCAAGCTAAGCGACGAAACGGACAGCATTAACGAAGCGGCGGTGAAACTTTGCGAGGACGTCGGGGCGAACGGACTCATCTGTCTCACCTCGTCGGGCTCCTCCGCTAGAAAAATCTCGCGTTACCGCCCTCGCAAGGAGATATACGCGGTCGCCCACGATATAAAAGTGGCGAAAACCTTGACGCTGTGCTGGGGAATCGCGCCCGCGTTTATGGTCGAGAAGAGTTCTTTGGGTCAGATGATGAGCCAAGTTATGGAGCAGGGCATACAGAGAAAAGTTCTAAAACTCGACAAAAGCTACATACTCACCGCCGGCGATCCCATAGGCGTCGCGGGAACCACAAACATGATTCGCGTGCTCAAAGAGCAAGAAATGAGGTTTTTCGCTTCTCTCTTGTAGTCCGCTATTTAGTCGCGGGCAGCGTTTCCATATCCACCAACTCGACTCGCTCGCAATCTTTTTTGAACAGCTTTTTGTTTTTCGCGTCTTCCTCGGCCAGAGTGAGTATATCCGCGTAATCGTCTTTGGAGACTTCGAACGAGTAGGTTTTTCTAATCGTTTCGAGACGCACAATAGCGTCCGCATTTGAGGAAAACGCCAAATTTCTAGAGCCTTTGGCGAACTCCGATTTTATACTTTTAAAAATGTTTTCATTTTTAAGCAACTCTTGCAGCGATATTTCGACTCGCAAGTCCGTAGAACATAGTATTTTATAAGTAACCATGATACAACCATCCATATTTATCTATCCTTTAACTCGTTTGTTATAGAGTGTGGCGCAAACGAGCGCTGGAGGCATTGTAGTCAAAAGTACGATAGAACGTCAAAAGCGTTGCGTTTTGAAACGCTTTTGCAACGCAAAGATGAGACAATAGACTTACGCGACGCTTTTACGTCGATATGCCAATCATCGTTTTGTCGGCGTTTAGCGAATCGGAATATTTTATAAAAACCATTCGGTAAAACGAGAACTTGAAGAGCAAAAGACTTTGCTCGAACAGTACAAGCGGATAGTTGACGCGAGCAAGCATATCACCTACGTAAATGATAAATTTTGCTCTTTAAGCGGATACTCGAAAGAGGAGCTTATAGGGCAGCCGCATAGCGTAGTCCGCAACCCGGACATGCCCAAGAGTTTTTACAAAACTATGTGGGAGGCTCTTTTCGCCAAATCAAGTGTGGCAAGGACTTATCAAAAACCGCCGCAAAGACGGTGGGGATTTTTACATTGAAACCACGATCGCTCCTATTTTAAACAAGAAAGACGAAATAACGGAGTTTATATCCATAGAGACCGACGTGGCGGATCTGATTTTAAACAAAAAACAATTGCAGCGTCAGCTAGTCACGGATAGATTGACGGGCCTTCCAAATAGAGTCAAACTACAAGAAGATCTTAAAAAGATAAATTTGTTTTTTGGCGTGAAGCTCGGCGACGAAGCTTCGCTATACATGGCCGATACGATCTCCAAGTTGATAGCGTCTATGAATGGCGCGAGTTTGTATCGCACGTCAGCCGACTATAGTGGGAAATTTGAAGAGTTCGCCTACACTTTGAACTCTTATATAGTCAGTCCTGAAAAACCAAAATAACTCCCTATTTTAAGGCTTTTAAAGCCTGTAATCAGCTATAATTTCAACAACAAAAACACTCTAAAAAACTTCAAATCCCTAAAATAGGACAATGATAAGTAACTACCTAAAATCAATCTCATAATCATTCCCATATCCAATAAGCACTTTTTCCACATAGTTTTTCATATGTTGAGCTTATTTTGTAAGCGTCAAATTCAATCCAATAATACTTCATAAACTTCCAAAGCATTTCAATTGGATTTAATTGTGGAGAGTATGGAGGGAGGTAAAATATTTTTAGTCCGCTAGCTTCCCATTCTGGTATCATGTTTTTGAATTTGGCACTGGTGTGAATTGAAGCGTTGTCTATTACAACGGTGGTTGGCTTCGTGATCTCTTTCGCAAAGAGATTAAAGTGTCCAATCACGACTTCCGAATCAACTTTGTCATAAGTTGCCGAAGCAAAAACTTTCCGCTTATTGACATTGAGAAAACCAAGAACGTTCAAGTTCCTTGACATTTTCGCGGGAATGCTTAAAGTTGTGCCAACCTCACTCCAAGCGTAAGGCAGATTGGGAGTTAAGTTAAATCCGCTCTCATCGAAATAGCAAACGTCTATCTCCTCAGTAAGCGCCTTTGCCTCAAGCGATTCAAGCTCTTCTTTCTTTTTCGCGTAAAGGTCCGCGTCTGGCTTTCTTGCCGTATCTCTTCGGACTCTTTTGTAGCTTAGATTGAGTGTCTTTTTAAAAATCGCTTAAAGGTTTTATAGCTCATTTCTATTTTTAACTCTTCCATCGTTATGGCATATGCTTGCTTTGGTTGATGTGGACACAGTTCTATATTTTTTTTATTATTACTTTGTGATCTTCTTCATTTAGCAGTGTTTTTCTACCTCTTCCGCTTTGACAAGATAAGCTTTCAATACTTCGCTCTTTGAAATCCCTAAACCATTGAAATACGCTTCTTTGCGCGACAGAAAATATTTCCGCTAATTCTTTTGCCGTCTTGCCATCGTTTGATAATAATATAGCATGTGAACGAACTCGTTCTTGCTTTGTTTTTCCATGATTTTTCAGGACTAACTTAAGTATATAAACGCGAGCGGGCAAACGGCTCTCATCGAGGCTCTCGCGATTGAAAACGGAAAAAATCAAAGCTTTTTCGCGCAACTAAGCCAAAAAAAATCTAGCCTAACGGTCCGGCTTTTTCCTCTCACCGATCCGGAAAAAAGCAATGGAGTCAAGACGATTATGGCCATCATCGCCAAACAGATAAAAGAGTCGAACCCGGCGATAAGTTATGGGAAAAACAACTTGGAAGATTTTTTAATATAGGAGAAATCAGTCTTTTTCGCGTTCCAATCGTTTAGGCTAATCTTCAACTAAATCTTTATTTTTATCTGATATAATCGCTTCGCCGTAAGCGCTTGCGGAGTTCGTCGTATGTCTATTGGGCTGTGCGGCGGCTTGCCGGAATGTGGTTGTTGTAAAAGAAAAAATTTCCTAAGGCGAGCAGTTTTAGTAGATAATTTATTAAAATAAAGGATGTGAATATGGACTGCGAATTTCCAACGATCAATTCAAATATTGAAGAAGTGAAAGAAATTTTTGAGAGCGTTAAGACTATCGCCGTTTTAGGACTTTCTCCAGACGCGACCAAAGACAGCAACATGGTCGCGGCGTATTTGCAAAAAGCGGGTTACAAAATAGTCCCCGTCTATCCAAAAGGCGAGACTATTCTTGGCGAAAAGGTCTACAACTCTTTGGCCGAGATTCCATTTCCCGTCGATATGGTGAACATTTTTAGAAAACCAAACGCTCTGGGCGCAATCGCCGACGCCTGTATAGCTCGCGGCGACGTAAAAGTTTTTTGGGCGCAAAAAGGCATAGTGAATAACGAAGCCGCTCAAAAAGCGAAAGACGCTGGAATGAAAGTCGTTCAAAATCAATGCAGCATGGTCGAGCATAGAGCTCTTCGAGTTTGAAATTGATAAGTTTGCAAAGCGTTCGAGAAGCGAGCGATCGGATAAAAGACGTTGTGGTAAACACGCCGTTTTCCTACGCTCCGCATTTGAGCGAAGCGTCTGGTTGCGAGGTCTATTTGAAAAAAGAGAACCTGCAAAACACCGGCGCGTTCAAACTGCGCGGAGCGTACAATAAACTATCCACTCTCAGCGAAGAGCAACGCGCCTGCGGGGTGGTCGCGGCGAGCGCTGGAAACCACGCTCAAGGCGTCGCGTTTTCAGCAAGCAAGTTTAACGTCAAAGCGGTAATCGTGATGCCAGAATCCACGCCATTGAACAAAATAAACGGCGTAAGACGTTATGGCGCGGAGGTTATTCTAAAAGGTTCCAATTATGACGAGGCGTACGCTTACGCTTTGGAATATGGAGAGAAACGCAAACTAACTTTCGTGCATCCTTTCGAAGATGAGGAAGTGATGGCGGGTCAAGGCACGATAGCTTTGGAAATTTTGGAAAAATGCCAAGACTTGGACGCCGTTTTAATTCCCGTTGGCGGCGGCGGACTGATATCGGGCATGGGCAGCGCGATAAAGAATCTAAACCCAAATATAGAAGTTATCGGAGTTAGCGCTCTTGGAGCCCCCGCGTTTAAGAACTCCTTTGATTTAAAAAAAGCGGTTGACTCCACAAGCGTTAGAACCATCGCGGACGGAATCGCCGTTCGCGACACTTCGAGCGTAACCTTGGCCATCGCTTTGGAATGCGTCGACAAAATCATAAGCGTGGACGACGAAGAAATCGCGAGCGCGATTTTATTTTTGCTCGAACGTCAAAAACTGGTCGTCGAAGGCGCCGGTTCCGTTGGAGTCGCCGCGCTTCTTCACAACAAACTAGAGTATTTAAAAGGTAAAAAAGTCGCGGTCGTTTTAAGCGGCGGGAACATGGACGTAACGCTTCTTTCCGTCATCATAGAAAAGGGACTTTTAAAATCCGGTCGCAAAATGAAAGTGACCGTCACTCTAGTCGACAAGCCTGGCTCCTTGATGCGTCTCACCGAAATACTCAGAGATTTAAACGCCAACATAGTGCATATTTCCTACGACAGAACTTCGATTTCGCTTGACTATGGCGACGCGAACGTCACCGTTCACATGGAAACCAAGGGTGAAGAGCATCAAACCCAAATACATAGTGTTTTAAAAGAAGAAGGGTATTTAAGGAGCTAAACGCGCATGAAACCGGTAAAAGCGATAAACATAAAAAAACCAGTCATTTTAATAAAAAAATTACAAAACGGCACTCTTGCGGTAATAGACTCCGAGACCGCCGTGAGGCGCTTCAACAAAGACGATATGAGTTTGATTTCCGGTTTTAAATTAGGCGTGAAACACCTAAGGTATAAAACCGATATGGTCGCTATGAGCGACGACGGCGAATATATTTCCACAATAAGCTCCGATGGAAAAGAATTCAGACTTTACAACGCCATAACGAAAAAAGCTATTGCGAAAGTGAGCAGGCATCAAGGAGAAGTTTCTTGCGTTGGCATCGATCCATCCACTAGATACATGTTTTCATGTGGAGACGATGGAAAAACATTCGCCATAGACGTTAAAAGCGGAAAGTTCGTGTTCACTCTTCCAATTCACGTCGACGCGGTCAACGACATCGCCTTTAGCCCAAATTCAAATTGGGTGGCGACGGCAAGTTACGACAAGAGAATATCGATTTTCAACATCGGAACCATGACGCCAAAATTTAAATTAAAAGCTCACACCGCTCCAATCATGAAATTGATTTTTTTAGGCCACGATAGGCTGGTTAGCGTGGACAAAGACTCGGGTGGAATAGTCTGGAACTTGAATAACGGCAAAGTTATACAACGACTTGAAGGAATCCATGACGACGTCACTGAAATGATAACCGACGATGAAAATAAATTTTTATTCATGGGTACGTCCTTGGGCTACGTCTTGCTTTACGATCTAAAAACGTATGAGCTTTTATCTAAAAAGTACGTAAAGTTGTCGTCGACTATTACGGCGTTTGAATTTGACTCCGAATCAAACAAACTAATCATAGGCGATGAAAATGGAGACTTGCTATTTTACGATATTTATTCGGGCGAAGAGAAGCTTCAAGAATTAATAAAACTTAAAGAGTTCACTCAAATGCACCAAGAAGTTGAGAAAAATCCACTTTTGAAGTACACGCAGGTTTTTTCGCTTGCGGAACAGATATGGGACAACACCGTTAAAAGCGCGAAAATCGCTTTGCAAAAGGGAGACAAAAAAACGGCAATTTCGCTCTTTACCAACTTTAAAAACATACCTTCCAAAAACAAAATTATGCAAAATATCGTATTGGAGTACGAGGATTACGCAAAGTTCGCGACGCTCGCCAAACAGGGGAAATTGGCGCTCGCCTACGGCATGGCGAATTTGCATCCAATGTATAAAACTTCTTCAATATACAAGTCTCTCGAGGCAAACTGGAAAAAAGCTTTCTCTCAAGCCCAAAAATACGCGTTGGACCCAAAAGGCGCGGAAAACGCCAAAGAAATATTGGCCCCGTACAGAGGTTTAAGCGAAAAAACCAAACTGATTCAAGAGCTCTTGACTCAAGGCGAGATTTATAAATATTTTCGCGTATCCATAGGCCAAAAAGATTTTAAAATATGCTTCGAACTCATTAAACAGCACCCATTTTTGAAAGAATTTCCAGAGTATGAGCTTATTATGAATTACGCCGACACCTTATATATAAAATCACATGAATTCATTAAAGAAGGCGACACCCATTCGGCGATAAAGTTGTTGAGAATACTTTCCAATTTTACCGATTTCACGGACGAAGTGAAAATTTTAACGCTAGATATCGAAAACAGACAAAAGTTTTTCAACGCGATAGAAGAAGAGGATATGACGTTGGCCTACAATCTTTTAGAAGCCACCGAGGATTTACACTCGACGGAAGACGGAATGAAACTTCAGCGACTCTGGAACGACGACTTGGCTTTGGCCAATGAGCAAGCGGTTGAGGGCAACGTGAACGGAATCAAAAAAGCTTTGAACTCTTATCTGAAGATAAGTTCCAAATACGCGTCTTTGGCCACCGTTTTTGGATGGTGCTATATGACCCAACTTGAAAACGCCATAAGAGCGAAAAAAGACAAATTCGAGATAGAAAACGGCATTAAAAACTATATGCTCTCTTTCGGATTGCAGGACCAAGTTGAGAACTTTTACAACATTTTTAAAAAGAGATATCCAGACTCGAAACTTACGTTGGAGCATTTGGCGAAAGGCTCTATAAATATGTGGAGGCCCTCTATGATCGTCGAATCAATCTTGGGGTAGCTTAGCCCCTTAAAACTACGTCTTTTTTTAACCTAAAATATAGCTATTTTTACCTATAATAAGCGAATTTTTAAATTTACAACTTATTAGAGGAGACTTTTGATGCAAATAAGCGGCGCGCAGATGGTTATAGAAGCTTTTATCGCAGAAGGCGTAGACACCGTTTTTGGCTACCCTGGCGGAGCTATAATGAACGTCTATGACGAAATATACAAACAAGACGGATTTAAACATATCTTAAATCGTCATGAGCAAGCTTCGATTCACGCTGCCGAAGGTTACGCCAAAGCGAGTGGAAAAGTTGGCGTCGCGATGATTACGTCCGGCCCCGGTTTTACGAACGCGGTGACTGGTTTGGCGGACGCCTATATGGATTCGGTTCCTTTGGTCGTGGTTAGCGGACAGGTTCCAATGAGTCTTATCGGCACTGACGGTTTTCAAGAGATAGACGCGGTTGGGATTTCACGCCCGTGCACAAAGCACAACTACCTTGTGACTGACGCCGCGGATTTGCCTAGAATCCTCAAAGAGGCTTTTTATATAGCTCGCAGCGGTCGTCCCGGTCCAGTTCACGTCGATATCCCAAAAGACGTTACGGCGCAAATTGCGGAGTTCGATTACGACGTCGAACTTAATTTGGAAACATACAAGCCTCACACAAAGGGAAACCCGCGTCAAGTTAAAAAAGCCATGGAAGCTATCGCCAAAGCGAAACGTCCGCTTTTTTATCTTGGCGGTGGAATCGTAAATTCAAAAGCGGCTTACGAAGTCAGAGAGCTTGTTCATAGAACTGGAATTCCCGCAGTTGAGACGCTCATGGCTCGCGGCGTTTTGTCCCATGACGACGATCTGCTAATTTCCATGCTCGGCATGCACGGTTCTTACGCGGCGAATATGGCGATGAGCGAAACCGATTTAGTTATAGGTCTTGGCGCGAGATTTGACGACCGCGTAACTGGCAAACTTTCCGAATTCGCTAAAAACGCGGGCGTCATTCACGTTGATATAGACCCAGCGAGTATTTCCAAGCTCGTAAGCGCCGACTATCCAATCGTTGGCGATATTAAAAGCGTCGTAAACGACATGCTAGAACTGACGGAACGCGTCAATCCTGACAATTACGAATCTTGGAGAGAAACCATCTCGAATTTTGACGAGTTGCACCCTTTGACTTTTCACGAAGACACCGATAGGCTAAAGCCGCAATGGGTTGTAAAACGCGTCGGAGAGTTGCTTGGAGACACGGCGAACATCTCCACCGACGTTGGGCAGCATCAAATGTGGGCGGCGCAGTTTTATCCGTTCACCCGTCCAAACCAATGGATAACTTCCGGCGGACTTGGAACGATGGGCTTCGGTTTTCCAGCGGCAATCGGCGTAAAAGTGGCGACTCCGGACAAGATTAGCATCAATTTCACCGGAGACGGTTCGATTCTTATGAACGTTCAAGAGTTGATGACCGCCGTTGAGAAAAAAATTCCGGTTATAAATATTATTTTAAACAATAATTTTTTAGGAATGGTTCGTCAGTGGCAAACGCTTTTTTACGACAAACGCCACAGCGAGACGGATTTGTCCGTTCAGCCGGACTTTGTCAAACTAAGCGAAGCGTTTGGCGGGATTGGTTACAGAGTCACGACCAAAGAAGAATTCGACGCCGCGCTTAAAGACGCGGTCGAGAAAAACATAGTGGCGTTTATCGAAGTTATCGTTGAAAGATTCGAGAACGTTATGCCTATGGTTCCATCAGGCGGTAGTTTGTTCAACATGATGTTGTTAGAGAAAAAGGAGACAAAATAATGACTGAAAATAGCGAAAGAAGAGTAGTTTCGGTTATAGTCGTCAATGAGGCGAGCGTGCTTTCACGCATCACAAACCTTTTCTCCGGACGCGGTTACAATATCACGTCTTTGACCGTCGCTCCGATTCCAGATAGCAAATACTCTCGTTTGACTATCGTTACGGCCGGTTCCGTTCGCGTTATCGAGCAAATAACGAAACAGTTGCACAAGCTTATCCCCGTTTTGCGAGTTTACGAACATGCGGATATCGTCGAAAAAGAGATGGCGTTGGTTAAGTTTCCAATTACGGAAAATATCACGGACATAGGCACTCTTTGCCAAGCCTACAATGGCAAGATAGTAAACGTTGGCGAGAACGTCGTGATAGCAATGGTCGCCGACGAGCCCGCTAGAGTCGACAACTTTTTAAAGTCGATAAAACGCTACAATCCAAAAGAAATCGTAAGAAGCGGCGCGGTAGCCCTCGAGAGATAATGTTGTGCTCCTAAGCGAAATCGCGTCTATTTTAAAAACGGAGTTCGATTCCTCCGATTTGGAAATAATCGGGATAAACACTTTGAAAAAAGCGAGTTCGAGCGAAGTTTCTTTCGTCTCAAACTCAAAATACGTCAAAGACATAGGGGATTCCAAAGCCGCCGCCATTATAATTTCAGCGGCCTTGGTCCAACATCTTCCAAAAGATTGCGTCCCTTTGGTCGTAGAAAACTCCTATCTTTCCATGGCCGTTTTGTCCAAATATTTCGCCCCCCCCGTCGAAGACGACTCGTTGCCAGAAGCCGTGATAGGCGAGGGGAGTAAAGTCTCTCCAAAGGCGGAATTGGCTAATGGCTCTAGAGTTGGCGCGAACTGCGTCATTATGGCTCACTCGTACGTCGGCGCGGAGTCCGTCATCGGCGACAACACCATCGTTTATCCAAACGTGACGGTGTATAGAGACTGCGTAATCGGTAAGGATTGTATCATTCACTCAAACACGGCCATCGGCTCCGACGGTTTTGGTTTCGCCACAAACGCGAGAGGCGAGCATACGAAAATTTACCAAAACGGAAACGTCGTCATAGAAGACGACGTCGAAATTGGAAGCAACGTAAGCGTGGATCGCGCGGTTTTTGGCAGCACATTTATAAAAAAAGGCGTTCGCATAGACAACCTCGTGCAAATTGGACACAATTGCGAAATCGGGGAATACTCCGTTCTCGTCGCGCAATCCGGAGTGGCCGGTTCCACGACGCTTGGTAGAAACGTAGTTATGGGAGGCCAGAGCGCGACGGCCGGGCATTTGACAATCGCGCCATTTTCCACTTTCGCCGCTCGAAGCGGAGTGACCAACAACATAAAAGAGAGTGGAAAGACTTTTGCCGGATTTCCACTGATGGATCACAAGCAATGGCTTAAACTTCAGGTAAAAATAGCTAGACTATTAAAATAAAAAAAGGATATGAAAATGAGCAAAACAATCGCGTTGAGCGGAACAAAAAAAGGCGTTATCTCAGTAACTAAAATCGAAGAACCTTATGGAGTTGGAAGCGGCACCGTGGTAAGCGTTGGCATATCTTTGGCTGGAAACGCGGACTCTCCGGAGTGGAAGGTGCATCTTCCAATAGCCAACTTGGACGAAGTTATCGAAGCTTTGACGGCTTTAAAGTAAAAGTAGGGTTCAACCTACTTTTTAAACTCTTTTACGAACTCTTCGATTCTTTTAATCCCCGCGCGAATACTTTCTATGTCAGTCGCGAAACTAAATCTAAAATAACCGTCGCTTCCAAAACCAATGCCTGGAACCACGGCCACTCCTTTTTGAGCCAATAAGTCTTTACAAAATTGCAGAGAGTCCTCGCTAACTTCTTTGGTGTTTACGAAAAGGTAAAAAGCCCCATCCGGCTTTATCACGCTAAGACCGTCAATCGCGTTAAACAGCTTCACAGCCTCGTCTCGTCGTTCTTTAAAGGCTTGTCTCATCGTCTCTATATCTTTGTCCGCGTCACCGTTAAGTCCGACAATGGCCGCTTTTTGAGTTATAGAGTTGATGTTCGAAGTGCTTTGGCTTTGAAGCTTTTTGGTCGCCTGGATAAGCTCTGTGTCGTGCGCGGCCATATATCCAAAACGCCATCCCGTCATCGCCACCGATTTGCTTAGGCCGTTTATGGTCACGGTCCGTTTAAACATGTCTTCGCTTACTGCGGCCGTAGAAGTGAATTCTCCATCGTATATGAGTTTTTCATACATCTCGTCGCTTGCGACTATAACGTCCGTGCCTTCCAAGACTTTGCCCAAAGCCCTTAGTTCTTCTCTTGAATACACGGAACCAGTAGGATTCGATGGACTTGTCAACACCAACATCTTCGTCTTTGGGGTTAAAGCGTTTCGCAATTGCTCTGGAGTTATCTTAAACGCGTTTTCGTCATTCGTTTGCAATTCCACTACGGTTCCCCCGCAATAGATAACCAATTCTGGATAAGTGACCCAGTACGGAGCGGGTATGATAACCTCGTCCCCCTTTTGTATTGTTGCGGCGAAAAGGTTGAACAGGGAGTGTTTCGCCCCATTGCTGGCTATGATTTGATTCGGAGCGTACGTTAAGCCATTGTCTCTTTTTAGCTTATTGGCGATCGCCGTTTTTAACGCTGGAATACCGTCAACCGCGGTATATTTCGTGAACCCTTCGTTTATGGCGGCTATCGCCGCGTCTTTAATAACTTGCGGGGTGTCAAAATCTGGTTCGCCGGCGGAAAAACTAATAATATCTTTGCCTTGAGCTTTTAATTCTTGCGCCAATGTCGTAATAGCGATAGTAATTGATTCGGATAGTGTGTTAATGCGGTCTGTTAGCATAATATGTCCTTAGTTTTCAAGTTGAAACATTGAGGAAATTATACTAAAATAATAATGTATATAAGTTTATGGGCGAGTAAAAAGCGTTTATTTTCTAACTTTTCATCGCTTTGATAAACGCGTCGTAGATATTTTCGAGTTCGAGATCTTCTTCCAGCACTTTTTTGTTGTCCACCACTAAAATATGTTCCAAAACCGCAACCCTTTTTAGAAGGTATTCGAACATCTCTTTGTTGATGTCTGGAAGCATATTGTGCATAAACGGATCGGTGCAGCGACCTTTTTCAATAACGTGTGCGGGAATGCCGATAGCGGTCGAACAATCTGGAACCGGTTTGACGACAACGGAATTCGCTCCAATTTTGGCGTATTCGCCTATGGTTATGTTGCCGAGTATCTTCGCTCCGGCTCCAAGGACCGCGCCTTTTTTTACGGTTGGGTGGCGTTTTCCATGTTTTAGCGAAACTCCGCCAAGAGTTACTCCTTGGTATATCAAGACGTCGTCTTCGACAATCGCCGTTTCGCCAATCACAACCCCAGTTCCATGGTCGATAAACACTCTCTGCCCAATAATGGCGGCGGGATGGATGTCTATATGGGTGAAAATATGATTTAGGCCCATAATCATTCTGGCGAATCTTTTAAAATTCATTTTGTACAGTTTATGCGCTATTCTATACCATGCGATCGCCCAAACTCCGGGATAGTTGAATAAAAAATCAACTTTGGAGTTTAACGCGGGGTCTTTCGCGTACGCGTTTGAAAAATCTTCTTTAATGTCGCTATATATACCCAATTCTTCAGTCCTGTCTAGTTTGTTGTTCGTAGATAACCATTTTGTTTCACAAAAGTCTCTAATTGCGCAAGTGTATCACTTTTTTCTTTTTCTGTGATAAATTCGCTTTTCATCAAATCCGTTTTAAGTTTGTTTAAAATTTCTTCTTTGTCGTACCCAATAGAGTCGAGAATGTCTAGAATATTTTTGGATTCGATGGCGTTGGTCACGCTGAAATCGGTGTCTGTGACGTTTACCGTATACTCGCTCGGATGGGTGAACAGGTTGTGGTTCATTCCAAGCGTTTCTTGATACGCTCCGATATTGAAAAACGCTAAAAAATAATCCTCTTCGTCCAAATTGACGTCGTGCAGATAAAGAGGTTTTTGTGGATTGAATCCTATCTCCCCGTCGCTATCGCAAGTTATATCCCAAAGCGAAGCCGCTCGAAGAGGGGTCGTGTTTAGGTGGTGGATTGGCATAACTGGAAAATGTTGGCCCAAGCCCCAATAGTCGGGAAGACTTTGAAAAATAGACGCGTTGATGAGATAGCGTTCTTGGAGTTTGGTTTGCAGTTGCTCAAGCTCGTTCGTTGGATTGGCCGACTTTAAATAGAGCGCTCTTTTAATAATGTTGTGAACCAATATTTCCGCGTTCGAGCGATCTTGCAAATCAATGTATCCCAAATCGAAAAGAGTGAAAAGGGACTCCATATGATCAAGCGCGTCGTGCAGATACTCTATGCAGTTGGCGTTGTTTAAAAGTCTTTTAAGATCTATCAACTCCGCAATGAGAGGCGGGTTCACCGCTTTGAAGTTTAGGAGTTTTTCTTGGTAGTCTTGTGAAAAAAGCTCCAAGACCGGAGCTATCAAAACAGCGTGCGAAGCCGATATGAATCGACCGGATTCCGTGAAAATATCCGGATGATCGACGCCTTTGGCGTTCATAATCTCGCCAAGCAAAAAGACGACGCTGCTTGAAAACTCGTCGATTGAGTAGTTCCTGGAGTCCGAAGTGATGTGTTGGTCGTATTCAACCGCCAAACCACCGCCTATGTTTATGCTCGAAAGCGATTCGGCGCCCATTTTTTTAAGTTCGGCGTAGATGTTTCCGGCTTCGCGCAGCGCTTTTTTTAGCGGCGCGATATCCGACATTTGCGAGCCGATATGAAAGTGAATCATATTGAGTTTGTCCAATAGGTTGGCGTTTTTAAGCAAACTGATCGCTTCGATTATTTCCGTGGATGTGAGCCCGAACTTCGCGTCCATGCCGCCGCTTTTGGCCCAAACTCCGCTTCCCGCGCTGTGGAGTCGAACCCTTATGCCGATATGAGGCACTTTCAAAGAGCACTCGGAGGCTACGTCTATGATCGTCTCCAACTCGTTCAAACCTTCAATCGTAATCGTTATATTGTGTCCGCTTTGCGCGGCCATAAATCCAAGAGTCAGCATCTCTTTGTCTTTGAAACCGTTGACCGTTATGTGCGCTCCGCTTGGAGTTTTGCTCATGGCTAAAATTAGCTCGGCCTTGCTGCCGGCCTCCAAGCCGTAATTGTATTTTTTGCCTTGAGAAGTTATGGCTTCCACGGCGGAGGGAAATTGGTTTACTTTTAGAGGAAAAACGGCGTTGAAAGAGCCACGATAATTATTCTCTTTAATGGCTTTTGAAAAGTAGGAGTATAGAGTTTCGATTTGTCTTTTTACAAGATGCGGAAACCTTAAAAGCATAGGCCCTTTGACGTCATTGCGACGAATCGTGTTCGTAATTTCCAAAAGAGAGGGCATACACTTGTAGTTGAGTTTTATCTCGCCGTCCTCGATAACGAAGTTTTTATTTGCCCAGATGTCAAGACCAAAATTTTTCAATGCTTAAATCCTATAAATGAAGTTTTTGACGAAAATAAACGTCTACGTCGAAATAAATTTCGCCGTTTCTATTTTTAAAAGTGAGAGAACTTTTATCCAACTCTTTTACGCTTTTTTTACCCATGACCGCAAGAACCACTTTCATGTTCTTTATAAGGTTCCTATGGTAGTTTCCAATTTCTATTCCTTTTTTTACGACAAGGTAGGAGGCCCGTTTTTTTTCATCTTGCGTCGCCAATCCGACGGGACATACGTGAGAGCCAAAGCCCGAACACATGCGGGCCCTAATGCATCCGCCGCTCATCATAAACGCGCGAGCGATTCCGATGGCGTCCGCGCCCATGCACATGGTTATGATGGCGTCGTCGGGAGTTAGAATCTTGCCGCTCGCGATTATTTTTATATCTTGGCGAATTTCGTATCGTTTGAGCATCGTGTCAAGAACGTATAGGGCGTTGTTGGTGGTGAGTCCCACCGATTCCATCAGCTCCAATGGAGCGGTGGCGCTTCCTCCCTCGCCGCTATCGACGGTTATAAAGTCTGGATTGCTTTTGCCATCCACCTTGCGTTTTGCCATAATTTCGACCATTTCCTCCACAGCGTTGGCGTCGGAAACGACGATTTTCACACCTACGGGTTTTTGCGATAGTTTTTGCAATTTTTCTATGAAATCGAGCAACTCTTCGGTTGTGTTTGCGTAAGGAAAGCGGTTTGGAGAAAAAACGTCTTCGCCCTCTGGGACGCCCCTGTAGTAGGCTATGTCCGCTGTCACTTTGCTGCCGGCGAGTTTCCCCCCAGTCTGTTTCGCGCCTTGCGCTATTTTAATCTCCGTCATGCGGCAAAACTTCATGGTCTTTTGATATCTTAGTTCGTCAAACTTTCCATTTTCGTCTCTGACGCCGTAGAGCCCCGAACTAATTTGAAAAATAATGTTTGGAACGCTTGCGGGAACCTCTTTTGGAAAATCTTCCAATTTGGCGTTCCAATTGACTCGGAAAAGGACATGCGTCAAAGTGTCGTAGATGTAAGTGTTTTGAGTTTTTTTGTTAAGAAGTATCGTTCTGTACCATTTCATCGATACGCTTCTGTTGAAGAAAAAATATCCAACTTTGAACGCGAACTCGGCGAAAGGAGAGCTTTTCACTATCTCCAAGTATTTCACTTCGTTCGCGTCGGGTTTTAGCGTGAAGAGGTGGTTTGAAGTCAATCCTCCTTCCCCTGTGTTTATTGTCAAGTCCGAATTTACGCCGGCCAAACTAAAAGCTCGAATGCCTTCGGGGCTTAGCGAGCCGTCGCTCATCGCCGAACGAATGATTGGCGTTTGGGAAGTAAACGGATTTTCTCTGTTTTTGCCAAATACCACAGTCGTATCGTCGCTGACTTCGTCTTGATTGAGAACGCTAGAGGCGTGCTTTAGAATGAATCTTGAACCGGAAAACGGTTGATTTACGGAAAAGGATTGATAGTTTGGAACGTCTTTGGCGGCTTTGTAGACCCAGTCGACTTTGTCTTTGGACTCGTAAAAGCTTTCGTCGGCGAAATACTGGCGAAGCGGTTCTCTAAGCGCCTCGAAAAGATAGCGCATTCTCCCTATGACGGGATAGTTGATCAAAAGCGAGTGGCTTCGTTGCACGTATTTGTCGTGCACGAACAACATAACCAACCCAACGATGGCGGCAAGTATGAAAAACTCGAAAGAGTAGACGAAAAAATCCCATAAAGAGTGAAGAAGTTCCACCTAGAAATCCTTTAAAAGTATTACGCTTTCAGCTTTGGCTTCCAAATCCTTGACCCATACGCTCTCGTCTTTCATCTCGTTCTCGCCAATAACGCAACAAAATCTAGCGTTTGCTTTGTCCGCCGCCTTTAGATGGTTTTTGAGATTTTTAGGTTTGAAGTCGCAAGTTGTTTTGCTCGTCTGGCGTTTGGCTTGGGTTAGTCTAACGACCAAATCGACGGCTTCCTCGTCCATCGCGCCTATATAATAGCCTTCGCGTTTGGACTCCGGCGTAACGATAAGCTCCATAAGCCTCTCGATTCCCATCGCGAAGCCAACGGCGGGAGTTGGGCTTCCGTCCAAAAATTCCACAAGTCTGTCGTAGCGCCCGCCGCCGGCTATGGCGCTTTGGCTGCCGATGTCGTCGCTGACGAATTCGAACGCCGTTTTGGAGTAGTAGTCGAGACCGCGAACGAGGTTTGAGTCCACTTCGTAAGCGACGCCATTGTCCGTAAGGATTTTTTTGAGTCGCGCGAAGTCGCTTTCGCAAGCGTCGCAAAGAGAGTTTACGAGTTTTGGAGCGTTCGCGTAAAGCGTCTGGCATTTCGCGTTTTTGCAATCCAAAACGCGGATAGGATTCGAGTCGAGTCTTCTAGAACAGTCCTCGCAAATTTCCTCCTCGCGCTCTTTTACGAATTTGACCAAATTCGTTTTGTAGTCGGGCATGCAATTTTGGTCGCCCAAAGAGTTGATCTGAAGTCTATACCCGATTGCGCAGCGTTTGAGGATATCGCTCGCCATCATAATCATCGTCGCGTCCTCGTAAACGCTGGCGACGCCAAAACTCTCTACTCCAAATTGATGAAACTGTCTTAGGCGGCCTTTTTGCGGTCTTTCGTAACGAAACATCGAACCATGGTAAAAAAAGCGGTGAGTTCCGCCAGCCTTGTCGAGTTTTTTCTGCACGAACGCGCGAACGACTCCGGCCGTTCCCTCTGGGCGAAGGCAAACGTCGTTGTCGCCTTTGTCCGTGAACTGGTACATCTCTTTTCCAACGATGTCGCTAGACTCGCCGACGCTGCGTTTAAAGAGAGCGGTTTCTTCCAAAAGGGGAGTTTCGATGAAGTGAAAGCCATACTTTTGAGCCACGTCGGTGGCCGTGTTAATAAAGTAGGTGAATCTTTCGTAATCCTCGCTTAAAATGTCGTTCATTCCTCTTAGCGACTTAACCATTGGCGTCCTTTTTTATTAGTGTCGAAAGGATACCATTAAATACGTTAAGATTTATTGAGCGCCGAATCGCTATGGTAGGGGACCTTTCCCGAGGGTACGTACTTCGACGCCTCCTCCAAGTGTAAATCTTGATCGTCGAAAAATATATGGGGCTTGAACGCCTTGAGAATTTTCGACTTTTCCAAGCCTCCCAAAAAGAAAACCTCGTCCACGTAAACGCCCCATTGTCTAAGGGTTTTTATGACTCTCATCTCGGCGGGCGCGTTTCTCGCCGTGACTATGGCGATGCGAACGGGCGAATACTCGACGCTAAAGGGAAGCCTCTCTTGAAGTCTCGCGAGTTTTTTCAAAAGCGTGGCGTAGGGACCTTCGGACATGGGCGTGTCTCGCATGGCGTCTTCGTTTTCGTGAAAGCCGCCTAGGCCTTGCGTTTTGTAAACTATTTCGCTGCTCTCGTCAAACAAAACCGCGTCCCCGTCAAACGCGATTCTCACTTGCCCCTCGGGAATCTTCGCCAAATCCGAAGGAGGCTTTTTGAGTATGGCGGCGGCGCAGGCGAAACCGTCTATGACTTTTTGCGCGTCCTTCGCGTTTGTGGTCAAGAAGAGGTCGACGTCGTACGCTTCGAGATAGTCCACGACGGATTCCCCGCCTGTAAACGCGTGCCTACTTATGTTTAGTTTGCGCTTGCGAATGTTGTTGAACACTTGAATCCCGGTTTCGGGACTGTTTCTGGACATGACGACCACTTCGACCAAAGGGGCTTCTCCTTTGGCTTGGTGTTTGTTTAGCTCGAGCAACGCCTTCACCAAAGGCATACCCGTGCCGTCTTTCAAAGGTTCGTCCTCTCTCTCGAGCATATATTTTCTATACTCGGTCATAGAGGTTTCTTTGTCCTCTTCGTATTTGGAGGTGAAAACGCCGTCCGCTTCGCTAAGGTCGAAAAGCGCGGTCGCGGATACGCCGACGACTAAAGTGTCCGATAGGTCCAATGACATGCGGCCTCCCTGAAAATTGATATTTCACAACGAATAATTTTTTATTATATCGTCATTTGTTCAATAAGCGCAATAAATACGATTTAATTAAAACCACTAATATTATAAACCGTTTTATAACGCTATAACTATCGCTAGAAAATTAAAAGGAGCTCGTCATAAATCTCAAATCGCGGCGTTTTATAGATACCGGACTTGGAACCGCGCGATTCAATATGGCGGTTGACGAGGCTCTTTTGTTCTGCTTCAAAGAAGGCGACGCGCCGATACTTCGACTTTATCGATGGGAGCCTTCGCTTAGTCTCGGTCGATTTTCAAACGTTCGAGAGAGCGTGGATATGGAGAGAGTCGACGAGAAAAAGCTTTCGTATGTTCGTCGCGTGACGGAAGGCGGCGTTTTGGTTCATGGCGGAGACTTGTCCTACTCTCTCGTTTTGCCTCGCGACGCTTTGGGCGAAGTTGGAGTGAAAGAGGGCTATCGCCAACTTTGTGGGTTTCTTTGTGGGTTTCTTTTGAAGTTTTACGCAGAGTTGGGACTTCGCGCGGACTTCGCCTGCGACTTGGGGATGGAGAGTTCGAAGTCTCTCGTTTGCATGTCCGCGAACGAGTCCTACGATATCGTTATCGCTGGCAAAAAGCTTGGAGGAAACGCGCAACGCCACGTTGGCAAGACTATTTTGCATCATGGTAGCGTTCCCATACGTTTGAATATAGAAACTTTCGAAGGGATGTTTTTAGAAGAGGATAGTTTGAAAAATATGGCGACTTTGGATAGAATGGGAAACCTTAAAACTGACGAGGAATTAAGCTGGTTTGCTCGTGGAGGTTTTTAGCTAAAACTTCGGGGCGAATCTCGGGAGTGACGTTCTTCGTCCATTGGAAATAAGTCTCGCGAACGAGCTTTTAAAAAACAAATACTCTACGAAAAGGTGGAATGTCGATGCAATCCAAGATACAACGAAAGCCGGAGTGGTTGCGCAAAAAAATCACTCCTAGTCTTAACTCGGAGTTGGCGACTATGTTTAAGGACGGGCATGTCAACACCGTTTGCGAAAAAGCGATGTGTCCAAATATAAGCGAGTGCTTCTCGCAAAAAGCGGCAACCTTTATGATACTCGGCGACATATGCGCTCGGGGTTGCGGCTTTTGCGCGGTAGAGCGGGGCAAACCAAAGCCATTGGACGAGAATGAACCTCAAAACGTGGCGAACGCCGTTGAGAAACTTGGACTCAAACACGTAATCATCACAAGTTCCACTCGAGACGATTTGAGCGATGGCGGAGCGGAGCATTTTCGAAAAACCGTCGACGCCATCAAGAAGGTGGACGACTCCATAATTATCGAGTTGCTTATCCCAGACATGCAAGAAGACGAAAAAGCCTTAAAAATCATCGCCAATTCCAACGTTAAAATAATCGCGCACAATTTAGAAACGGTTCCAAGACTTTATCATGTGCGAAAGGGGTCGGATTATCAGCGTTCGCTTAGAGTTTTAAAGAAACTGCTAGATTTGAACCCTTTGATTTTGACCAAGAGCGGAATTATGCTCGGATTTGGAGAGAGAGACGAGGAATTGAAATCCCTTATGGGAGACTTGTTGGACGTTGGTTGCAAGTACCTCAGCATAGGGCAATATTTGGCCCCATCCACTCATCACGAACCTGTGCTCGAGTATGTCGCTCCAGAGCGATTTGAGGAGTTGAAAATTATGGGAATGGAAATGGGCTTTGAGTATATAAAAAGTTCGCCATATACGAGAAGCAGCTATATGGCTCACGAATATCTAAACGAGCGAGATTAATATGAAACAATATGAAGTTGTAGTTTTAGGCGCTGGACCCGGCGGATACCAAACGGCGTTGGAGTTTGGCAAGCTTGGAGCGCGAACGCCGCTTATCGACAAAAGCAAAGAAAAAGTCGGCGGAGTTTGTCTAAACCTAGGCTGCGTTCCCACTAAAAACTATTTGGAGAGCGCCGTTTTGGTGTCAAGATTGGAACATTTTAAGAGTAGCGGGCTTCGTCTTGATTACAATGGCTTAAACCTCGGGACGCTAAAAGAAAAAACTTCCGCTCTCATAACCGAGATAAGAGGCGGCGTTTTGTGGATGAAAAAACCGTTGAGGTCAACGGAGAGATTATTGGTTTCGAAGGCCATTGTCGGAGCCGGCGCGATAGCGTGCGAGTTCGCCACTTTTTTCAACTCTTTTGGGGCGCGGACAATCATTGTTGGGCGAAGTCCGCGACTGCTCCCTAACGAAGACGAAGACGTTTCCAAGGCTCTCGCTCGCGTCTTTAAGCGGTCTGGGGTGGAAGTCTTCACTTCCGCCACCGTCGCCCAAACGAAGACGGAGTGGAACTGTCGCTAAACGAAAGCCATGAGACGATACGCTGCGAACTCGTTCTTAGCGCCGCGGGGAGAGTGCCAAACTGCGACTCTCTAAACCTGTCAAACGCTGGAGTGAAACGCGACGAAAGAGGCTTCATAGAGATTAGCGAGTCCTTTAGGAGTTCAAACGAAAACATTTTCGCTCTAGGCGACGCAGTGGACACTCCCGCGCACACCGCGTACGCGAAGATAGTCGCGCTAAATATCGCCAACTCTAGCTCTTTGGGTAACGCTCACCTCTCTCCGACCGCTATTTTCACCATTCCCAAAATCGCCAGTTGTGGACTAAAAGAGAGCGAAGCCAAAGGGAGAGGAATCGAGGTGGAAATCCTGAAGGCCTACTACAAGGCGAACGCGCTCTTACAATCTCGCAACTTCGAGAAATGATTCACGTTCACCCGAGCGTTTCTGAAATTATTTCGTATCTATGAGCTCAAGCGCGAAACAATGAAAACTATATAACGCGATATTGTCGCTAGTCAATAGTATCTACCGCCCATTATGTTATATTGCTAAATTATTTTACAATCACGCGCTTTATAAAAAAATGGCGTTTTGTTTTGGTGGATTTTAATTTTGGAGTGAAATTATGAATATTGGCCAGCTTTTTTTGAAATCCTTCTCGGTGGTTCTTTTCCTGTTCGCGCTCTTGGGTTGCGAGGATACGAAAAAAACAAATTTAACGGTCCATTGGGATAGAGACATGTGTTCTAGATGCGTAATGGTTGTAAGCGACAGACACAATACGACGCAGGTCGTAGACCCAAAAACTGGCAAAAAATATGTTTTTGACGACATTGGCTGCATGGCGAATTGGTTTAAGGCGGAAAATATTTCTTGGGAGGACAAAGCGAAGATTTGGATAACCGACGTTCGATCAGGGGAGTGGATAGACGCGAGAAAAGCGTATTACGACACTGAAAACGTTACTCCGATGGCCTCTGGTTTTTGCGCGAGCAAACTAAAAACCGATATTCAAAAAGACAAGGAAATTATTGGTTACGACGAAGTTGTTAAAAGAATTTTAAAGAAGATGGAGTAAGCTTATTTCGCAATGATTCGCTTTGTTGATTTGGACGCCGCCGTCCAAGCTTGTCATCCGATTTCCGCTACCGCTGATCGTTAAATTTTTTAGCGTTACTCGCGAGCTGTTTATAGTGACGACTTTTCCGAGATTGTCGCCTTGTATGATTACCTTCGATTCTTTGCCGAGTATGGTTAAGGGCTTGTTGATAACGATATTGCCGTTGTGGACTCCAGCGGGGAGTTTAATCGTGGAGTAAGGGCGGCGCTTCGTCTATAGTCTCTTGGAGTATGTTCGCCAAAGCGCATGTGACGAAAGTAAAAAGAAATAAAAGCGATTTTTTCATCTTTCGTCCTCGCGTTTGGATTTAGTAAAATCTATGAATATTTTCCATCAAGTTAGAAAGTTCCATGTCGTCGCCTTTGTCTTTTAAAAGGACTTTGAGTTGTCTCTCGCTCGCGTCAACGCTGTAGAGTCGTTCCATTTGTAAAAGTTTTCCATAAAGTTCGGAGATTATTTCGACAATATGTTTCGACACGGCTTTTCTTGCAGCGTGATAACCGATGATCTTGCCGGTATCGATATCTTTTCTGATTTCAAATTCGGTAAATATCCAGTAGTATCTACCATCTTTGGCGAGGTTTTTAACAACCGCGTTTATGTTGTTCCCAGCCTGAATCGTTTTCCATAAAAGTTTAAATATCACTTTTGGCATATCGGGATGACGAAGAACGCTATGGGGTTGTCCAATCAACTCTTCTTTGGAATAGCCGGAAACCTCGGTGAAGTAATCATTCGCGTACGTAATCATCCCTTGTTCGTCAGTCTCGCTCACAAGATATCTTTTAGGATCTAGTTTTATCTCTTCGTTTATTGGCGTTGGCATCTTATATATTTCCATTTATCAGTTTGATTAAACCGGACGAGACTTCGTGAAAATTCAGCACTCTAGAGCCGTGATACGTTTTTGAAAACTCTTTTGCCGATTCGTAAGACGAGAAGGCGGGCAGGTCGTCGCCGGCTGGCGAAGTTACGCTGCTTCCGTAAACGAAAAAGGCGCCTTTGGCGTCTATGGGTTTAAGAGTCGTTAAATCGGTGACTACGATATCTTTAAAATCCTCTTCGCTTTTCACTCCCAGTTCGTACCACTTTCCCGGTCTGTGATAAAACTCGAACATAGACTTTGGAGAGGAGAAAAATACCGTTTTTCCATTTCTCAACTCCACTTTCGCCACCCATTTGGGGTTTTCATACACTTTTAAATGTCTCACCAAACAGGTGGCGTCCCTGGTGTAATCCATACTATACGAATATAACAAACCTGATATCAACAATATTCCAACTACTATTTTTTTCATCATTTTTTCCTTTAAACCAAATCTTTTTTCTCAAAAATTTTATAACCTAAAAAGGCGAATATCAACCCCAGCGCCAAAGGGTAGCCTATGGACAAAAGAACGAACGCGCTTTGGCTGATAGAATCAAGTATGTAAAAAGCGACGGGGCCCATTACCGTCAACTCTGGATCGAAAAGTGAAATCGCGGCCACTCTGAAGAGTTCCATCGGATTCGCCAAACTGATGAAAATAATCAACCCTTCGTTAAATCTTTGTTGCATCATAAGGGATATCAGCGCTATATCGATAAACGCGAGTAAAAAAATCCATATGAAAAACGCTATCCCAAGCGCGACTTCCGAAGACTTTACGAACGAGGATATAAAAAACGCTATTCCTAAAAACGCGGAAGATAGCGCGAAGAGAAGCCCCGTGTATAAAAAGAATATAGCCCAAGGAATGTCGGCGCCTTTAAAAGCTCCGTAAACAACCGCGATGACCATAGCGAAAAGCACTGGAAGATACACGGTTATGAATCTGCCGATAATTTTCCCCCAGTAGTATTGTTTAAGCGATATGGGAAAAGAGAGCATGTATTCCAGGATGTGGTTGTCTCTGTCTCCGGAGATTGAGCGCACGGTAGTTATGAGTATGAAGATAGGCAGTATCACTATCGTAATCTGTATATACATAAGTAAAAGTCTGCTCAAGCCGCTAAAACCCATAACTTGCGATTCCGTGACGCCCGCTATGAAAAAGAGCGCGATAAGCCCGCCAAACACAAGAGAGTAAACCACAAACCATCTGGCTCTGATAGACTCTTTTAAATCCAAATACGCGATTAAATATAAATTTTTCAAGAAAATTCCTTTAGGTGTCTAAACTATTTCGTCTGACACGATTTTTCCAAGATCCATGTAGATTTGTCTGTTCACCAAATCTTTGACCTCTTCAAGCCTGTGCGTAACGAATAGCAAAACTTTTTCGTCTTCGTTTTGTTTCAAAAGTCTGTAGAAGTCGTCTCTCGCTTTTGGGTCAAGGTTCGCCGTCGGCTCGTCGTATATGATGATGCCGCTTTTTTTCGCCAAACTTATCGCTATGAGCATTTTTTGTTTCATACCGCCGCTGAGCTTAAAAAACGACTTATTCATATTCGCTTTAATATCCAGTTTCATCTCATCCGCGTAATGTAGCATCAACTCCCTGTCAACGTTCGCGCTTACGCTGACGTATTGAATAAGCTCGTCGAGACTAAGCTTGATCGGAGGGGGAAGTTGAGGTACGAAACTTATCTCACGCAAGACCTTGGTTCTCTCTTTTACGGGATTGAGCCCATTTATAAGAACGTCGCCATGGTCTGGATGGTAGTAGCCAAGAATAGAGCGGATGAGCGTAGTCTTCCCCGCGCCGTTCGCGCCCATAAGCGCTATGGATTCGTTTTTTCTAAACTCGCAGCTTACGTTGTCAAGCGACACGTGCGAACCGAATTTTTTAGTCAATTGTGATATTTTTATCATTAAATGCCGCCTTATACCAAACTTTTTAATCTAAAATCGAAACTAAGCGCGTCTTCGTGGCATACGTCGACGCATCTTCCGCATAGCGTGCAGTCCGCTCCGGTTATGTACTCTCTAGTGATATTTTTCTCTTCTCTTTGTTTGTCGTATTTCGCTTTTGTGATTTCCAAAACTTGATTTTCAAAACACACGTCGTGACACACCATGCAATGGTCGCAGTTGTCGTTCCACTCTATCCTTAAGGCGCTCACTTTTCCAATCAGTCCGTACGTCGTTCCTATCGGACAGACGTAGGAGCACCAAGCGCGGCGAGAATAAAACACTTCAAACGCGAACACTACGACCACCCAGATTAAAGTCAAAGACCAACCATAAGCGATGGCGCGACTTAATATGCCCACAACGTTTACGCTCTCAAACGCCAAATAGCCGCTTGTGAAAGAGAGCGTTAAAAATATCGCCCAGAAAAAATATCTAATTCTATGATCAAGTTTTCTATCTTTTATAATCTTTTTCGCTACTAAGGTATTGTGCCATTTTTCGCCAACTTCGCTTAGAATTCCATAAGGACAAACCCAAGAACAGTAGCTTCTGCCACCGACAAAAAGATAGACTACCGTAATCGTGCCAACCCCGATAATAATATTTATATGCAGGTGATGTTGCGCTAAAAACATCTCCATCGCCATAAAAATATCTATAAGGTGAAAACCTAGAAATCTCGAACCGCTTAGCGTTCCCTCTAGAACCTGAATATCAATAGCGAAAGATAAAAAAAACAACAGATGAACGGCTACAACGACTATCCATCTTTTCATTCTATAGCTTGAAACCTTTTTTCCATCTTTCGTCGTACTGAAAAAAGTTGACCAGAACGTCGTTCTTTTTATGGTTTCCCTACTATTGTATTTATCCATATTCTATATTCCGTTACTTCGCAGCCGCTTGCGCTCGCGCGGGAAATTCGCCTATCTCGTTCGCCAATCTTCTCAGGTCGTCTTTGTTTAGTTTTATCAGAAGACCTCTCATAATCATATTTTCTTTTCTTCCCGCTTTGAAATCGTCTAGCTTCGCGTATATTTCATCGCTCGTCTGTCCGAATAGTTTGGGTCCCATGAGCGCTTTGCCATTTTGTTCGCCGCTCCCATTTCCTCCGTGACAAGACGAACATTTTCTTTTGTACTCGTCGCTTACCTTAAACGCGCCCATATTTCCCGCTTTTTCTCGCAGCGCGCGCAAAGCTTCGTTTTCTTTTTCTCTATCGTTTTTTTCTTGAGGAACGGCTTGTTCGGAACTTTTCGACACGCGATCGCCAATGTCGGCGATAACTTTTCCATGAACGCCGCCGTTATAGGCTCCGCCGTTAAGGGCCACCCACGCGCCAACGCCAATTATGAGTATTGTAAAAAACGCTACAACGATATTCTTCATTATTTATCCCTTATTTTTTTGATTTCTTGATTGAACTTATATATTTCGTCGGCCATCGCTCTTATCTCCGTATCGCTCATCATATTGATGAGATCTTTCATTAGCGCGTTCTTTTTTTCGCCGTTTTTAAACGCCTTGATTTTTCCATAAATATAGTCGGAATCTCTGCCAAGCAAAGACGGTCCGATGATTCCATTCGCGTAGTCGCTGTGACACGCGGAACACTTGACTATGAATTTTTTACTTAGCCTATTGGCTATCATTGAGATTTGAACGTCTTCGTAAGGGCTTCTTACGTTCATATTCGCCTCTATGGTCGTTCGCGGTTTAACTCTGACCGACGCGTCGGCGTTCGCGGGTTGCGAGTTTTGGTCGTATTCGCTTTTGATTCCATAGTCATAATAAAAAGAATCATTTTTAGACCTGTTCGCGTCTTTTGATTCTATCTTTCGCTCATGCGCGTTTTCGTTTTTTACAACTTCTATTTTGGAGCCTTCCGTGACTTGAGCTGGCGTTGAAGCTATCGTGGCGTCATCGTTTTTTGAATCGCCGCAAGAGCTTAAAAAAGAGAGTAGCAAAAAGCTTGAGGCGAGCAGCGTCGTTTTCGTTTTTAAGTTGATTTTTTTATTTCTCATAATGAACCTTTTTTATTTATATAGTAATCTTCATAGCTTAGCCTTGGTTTTACGACGATTGATGGAACGTTCGTGGGACAGACTTCTTGACACGCTCCGCAGCCTATACATCCGTCATATATTTCCGGACGACTTCCGCCCTTGGCGTCTTTCACCATGGAAATCGCGCTGAGTGGGTTCGGAATAGGGCAGATATCGGCGCATAAAGTACAGGCTTTTCCCTCATAATCGCCAAATTTTTCAAGCAGATTCGTTTCGAGTTCGTTTATATGTCTTACCGAATTTGTGAATTCGAGCATTTTGGCGTTGTAGCCCTTTGGCACGGACTTGTTGTTTATGGCCAAGCAGGTGTCGGGAAACTCTAAAACCGCTATACCCATTTTTATATCTTCGGCTTTTTCGCAACTGTGCTCAAGCGCGCCGCTAGGACAGGCCAAAACGCAAGGAACGGCGTTGCAGGCGTAGCAGGCTCTTACGTTCGCGTCTACGTACGGCGTTCCCTCCCCAAAACCTTTTGTGATATCGGACAATTCGATGGCGTGATAGGGGCACACTTGAACGCATTGTCCGCATTTGATACATAGAGCTAAAAAGTCTTTTTCAGGAACGGCGCCTGGAGGTCTAAGCCTATTTTCGCTTCCTCTTGCGTAGGGCGTAAAAATTATTCCACCGCCTAAAACTAGTCCCAATATGCCCAAAGTCGAGTATTTGACGAATTCTCTTCTTGTGGTTTTTACCGTTTCCATAATTGTTCTCCCATCCAGACTTATTAGATTATAAAATTGTTTTTACTATTTTCGGCTTTTCGTCTTGCATCAAAAAAAGAGGTTTCGTGAATGGAGCCAGTTTCGCTAGAAAATTCAATAAGGAAATTACTGGCGAACCATAAAAAAACTTGACGTCGGAGTTGTAAACCCAAAGTTGATCGGCGTATTGAAACACTTTATGAGGGGTGTCGCCAACGCCGTCTTGGTTTTTGTCAAACCCTTCGTAATTATCCCAGTAGTTTCCAAGGATTTCATTTTCGTTAGTTTTGCTTCCTCTGCTATCGTTTACGATGTCCTCGATGTTGCCCATGACAATGTTGTCTTTTATGGTGTTGTTTTCGCTCAGAGAATGAAAATGAACGGCTTCGGAGTTGTAAAGAATTTTATTGCCCAATATCCAATTTCGCGTATCGGGCTCAAACGGCGAGCGGTCGATATACAAGCCTTGCGCGCAATAGATAATCGTATTGTCTTGAAGCGTAAAATTTGAAACGTCTTTGAGGCCGATTCCCATGCCGGTCGCGCCCTGGGAGCTTTTAATGACGTTTCCTATCGCTATGGAGTCTTGAGAATACATAAAAAATATTCCAACCGAGTTCATTTCATAGGTGTTGTTTTTAATGATATTTTTTCCAGCGTACATAAAATGCAGAGAGTATCTGTTGCGTTTTCCATAATTGTCGACTATTTCGTTTCCATGAGAATACCACACGACCATATCCCGAGATTTGATTAAAGAGTTTCCTTTTATTAGGTTGTCGTTTGAGTACCAAAGCCTCAAACCATCGCCGCGAAGACCTAAGTCCAAATCTTTTGAGCTTATGCGGTTGTTGGAAACGATAGAGTTGTCAACCATCTGCATGTCAATTCCAAAAAGGCAGTCTTCAATAATACAATCGCTTATTTCGCATTGTTTCGCGTCGCTTATCTTCACGGCCGCGTCTAAGCGCTCATGTCTGTCGCCGCTGCCTACGATTTTGAGATTTTTAAGCGTTACGTAGGAGCTTTTGATGGTTATAACCGTTCCCGATTGTTCCCCGTCTATGACGACTCCATCTTCCTTGCCCATTATCGTGATGGGCTTGTTTATATTTATATTGCCCTTGTAAATTCCAGCTGGAAGCTTTAGGATAGAGCCCTCGGGAGCGTTGTCGATCGCGTCTTGCAATACGTTCGCGCCGGCTTGGCTAAAAAGGACAATGGAGACAATCAATAGAGTTTTAAACATTTAATACCTTGACTTAAAATCTACGCTTGCGTTTCTTTGAGCGCTTTTCGCTTCGCGAAGAAAGCGAGAACGCTCAATAGGCTAATGGCGAGTATCATGTAAAAACCAATTGTCGGATAGGAGTGCGTCGTAAATTGGGCTATTTTTCCATCTCCAAAAACGGTAGGCATAAAAGGCTTTATTTTAAACGCTCCCCAGTCGTGCAAATTGTGCCCAAACCAATAGAGCCAGTATGAATAATCCGCTATAAATATCAAAGGGAGCGAAGCTGGAACGAGCATAATATAGCTAAAGATTTTTTTGTCGTACGCGATAAAATATATCATCCCTAAAGATAGAGCTAAAAGCGCGTATATCCCGATCGCTCGCTCAACGTGACCGCCAACCCACATAGGATCCATTCCAACGTAGTGGTTGATCGTGTTCATCTCATGAACTTCGCCACTGTAGCCGTCAAAATGAAAATATACGGGTATTCCCTCTGGAAACGCCTCTTTTGGGTAGTTTGGGGCTTCAAGAGAAACGGCCCAGATAGGCAGCGACGCCGGTCCGGTTTCAGCTTGAGTTTCTATCATCTTTTCCAAACTGTTATACGCCTCTTTATCCGTTTCGACGCTCTTGTATCTACCTTTATTGTAAAGGTTCCAAATTGATTTGCTCAATGATGAAACTTCTTCAACCTTGCCTTCGTTGATTTTATTGAGCGTGCCGTGAAAAGCGATCATTGGAAAAGTGAAAGAGAGAGTTAAAATGATTAACGCTAAAGTCGCGAATATTTTCGCTTTTGTTAAACTAGGGTGCATATGCGTATTCCTTGCGCGTAAATTAAAATTTCAAGACTATAAAAATCCTCAAGTTTGAATTATTGCGTTCATTGTAGTGTAAAATTCAATTTTTGGGATTGATTTGTGTCAATCTATAAAAAAAAAGAGGGGAAAGAACGTTAGTCCTTTCCCCTCGTTGAGACATAACTCTTATTCTATTTTTTAGAACAAGTTCGCGTTTTCGTCTATCCATTTTAGATATTCGATAATGTCTTTCGTCTCTTGTTCGCTCATATGTTGATTAGGCATTTTTAGGTTGAAATAATCAATCATACCTTTAACGTATGGGTCTTCATGCATAGATTCTGGTTTCATAATGAAGTTTCGAACCCATGTTTCTCCATTTTCATGTCTTTGCAGCGCGCCCGTTAAATCTGGACCGGATGAAACTTTTCCAATAACGTGACAACCGCTACATCCGCCTTCGCCGAAGGCTCTCTCGCCACTTTGCGCCGCCGCCGTTTGTTTGGTTGCGACGAGTCTGACAAGCGCGTCTTTCGCTCTTATCCCAACATCCGCGGTTTTAACCATAAGCTGCCAAATCATATTTTCATATAGAACGGCTTTTTCTAGATCACCGGCTTTTACAGCCTCGTCGGAGAGCTTTTTCTGCTCGGGGATTTGTCCGTATTGAGCGAACGCGTCCGTTACGAGATCCGCTACGACTTTATGTTGATCGAAATGATTCGCTTTTAAGAAAGCGACAACGCTTTGGATGACCGCGTCGGTCGCGGCGTTTACGGCAACGGTTTTGTCGTATTCCGCTTTTAATTCAACTGGAGACATAGTTTTCATTTTTAGTTTTTGAGCGCTAACGTATTTTTTGTCAGGATCTTTAACCATCAAATAGCCCATCATCTCCAAGTGAAGCGCGGAACAGAACTCCGTACAATAGTACGGGAAAACCCCTTCCAAATCAGCTTTAAACTTAAGTTCCGCGGTTTCACCAGGCTCAAGCGAAGCGTGAATGTCATGTTGATCGACCGTAAACCCGTGAGTCTCGTCTTGAGCTCTTTCCAAGTTGGTTAAATACATAGTCACCGTATCGCCTTTGTTCACGGTGATTCTCTCAGGGTTGATGTGAGATCGCACCATAGTGGCGTATACCGTTACGTTTTTGCCGTCTCTAACAATCTTTTCTTGACCGGCTAAAGTTTTACCAACGTGTTGCTTGCCGGTTTTAGTATTCGTACCCATTGGGTATCTAACTTTAGTGTGCAGCTTCTCAGCTCTTATCGCGACCGCTTGGTGCGGTTCGCCCAAAGGCAAAGGCATATCAACGAGCAAGTCCATACTTTTTCCACTAATATCAATCAACTGGTGATTCTGTGGGTGAAGAGGACCAACCGGATCAAATCTGTCAATTGTAAGTTTATTAAGCGAAATAATATACTTTCCTTGAGGATCTGCGGATTTGCCTTCCATTCCGCATAAGTGTCCAACGTTGTAATGAACGTTTTCTTTATCTAAAACTTTTAAAGTCTTATAGTTCCATTTTACAATTTGAGAATCAACGTATAGAGAGGTGTATATCTCGCCGTCTACGTTTGAATACTGGTTATGCAAAGGCCCAAGACCTAGTTCAATTTGGCCGTGTAGGGATGATTTCATATCTAAGATAGGAATCCCATATGGATCCATACCGGCGTATTTTTTACTTTTGATAAGTTGTTTGATTTTGCTCCATTTAAATACGGAAGCGTGCGTGTCCAATTTGCCACAAACCGTAATGTATTCGCCATCTGGCGAAACGTCAACGCCATGAGGCGATTTTGGCTCCGGAATTAAAAAGAGCGCGTCGTTCGCGACGGCAACGCTCATTGGAATGATTTTCATTCCATTCACTACGTCGTAGTTTTTTTTGTCTTTTACGAGCGTCGCCAACTTTTCCCAGTTGTATACGTGTAAAAAGTCGGTGTCGTTTCTACTCATACCAGCTTCGTTTGGCGGCATGCCAACTTCGATTCCACCCGTATACATTTCCGTATTGAACGAGTTCGTAAAACCCCAACCGTAAGAAGCGCCTTTACCCGCGTCGCTTAAGTCTTGCATATATGGAGGCAATTCAAGAGTGAAAGAATCTTTTTCTTGGATACGACCTTCTTTGTCGTCAAATTTCCATAGCGTAACGCCGCCACGGTAAGTTTCTTTGTACTCTTCTATGGGGTGATAGTTGTTGTCGAATGGCGCGGCGTATTGACACGCTTCTATAATAAATTCACTATTTGGAGTGAAGAACGCTCCGCCGTGCTCAGACTTGAAAACGGGATTGACCACAATCTGCTTCGTTTCAAAATCTTCTAAATCGATAATAGCGACCCTAGGATTCGCTTTGTCGTTGATAGCCAACCATTTTCCATCGTACTTTCCATCTTTTTCAGATAGGGCGGGGTGGTGAGTGTCTCCCCAGTTGATTTCGCGACCACGGATATTTCCTTGTCTCAAAACTTTCTTACTATCTTCGTCGTAGCCGTATCCTTGCCACGGTTCAGGCGTAAAAACGGCGATGTATTTTAAGATTCGCATAGTTGGGACGCCATAAACAATCACTTGTCCAGATTGGCCGCCAGAACTAAACACGATAAACTCGTTTCTGCCACCAGTGGGGTTGTAAGTCTTCGCGGCGTGAATAACGTCGTTCTCGGTCAAACCTCTCGCTTTCATTACTTTTTCTAGTTCGCCGCCAGAAGCCGAGACCATTGTCGCAGCCAGCGTCGTACCTAAAATCAGCGAAGAGAGCTTGTTGAAATTATTCTTCATATTCTTCTCCTTTTAATACCTTTTAATATCTTTGAGCATACTCAAACGATGCGTAATATTAGTACAAATCGTTCGCAATAAATTTGACTATGGTCAAATTATGAAATTAATTTTATTTTTTAAGGTTGTGATGAGAGATTAAGTCGTCCAAATCAGTTTTTAAATTTTTAAGTTTACGCGAAGCGGAACTTAATTCTTCTAAAGATTGGATGATGGCGTCTTCTTTCTTCGTCAGGTCTTTATCAATTTTAACGCCATCTTCCATCGCGTAAAACAAATCCAACAAGTCTTCAATGTTTTCTTCCACCCGTTCAAGCGATTTATAGGCGCGATCTACGGAAGCGCTAGAGTCTCGCACTGAAGCGTTTATTTTACTCACTAAAAAATTGAAATTATCGCTCGCATGCGATATTTCATCCTCGGTATGGTCTATTTCAATCGGCTCCAATCCTTGAATCGTTGAATTCGTTATAATATTTTTTGAAGTCTTCGTAAATTTTTGTATAAAATAAATTACGCTTTTAAGTTGCGCGAAAAGATAGGCTAGGAGTGACACCAAAAGAAAGAATAGCGAGTATTGGAAGTATTTTAGAATGTTGAGTTTATTGTCGAAAGAGCGCTGATTGGTTTGGATGAGATTGTCGAACTCCACTATGAGCGTTAAGTTCGCTTTGTAAATATCATTGACGATTTTTTCTAAGATAATATTCGAATAGACGCTGGTCACTTTATTCGCATCTCTAAATCGCTGTACCGATAAATAAAATGCGTTCCATAATTTTATGCTTTTATCATTCTCGATAGAAGAAATTTCATTTAACTCTTTTTCGGCTTCTATTGTTCGGAGCATGAAATTTTTTATTGAATTTTTTAGTTGAACGTCGTCCGCAACTTCTTCTTTGTAAATATAAAAAACATTTTTCGCTATTTCTTGAGTAAGGGCTTTTTTGTCGTTGATCGTATTTAGTATCCGCGTTTCAATTTTATTTTGTTTACTGATATATACGGAAACGAACGTTAAAATTATCGATAGTAAAAAAATCAATACGCCAACTATCTTAATTTTATTCATACGTCTTGTCCCTCGAAAATCGCTTTTAAATCAAAAGAGTTCAATATATCGACTCTGCCATGTATTATATCAATAATTTTATTTCGTCTGAGCCTATTGAGAACGCGAGAAAGCGTTGCCGGATTAATGTGTAAAATAAGTGAAATATTATTTCTTGACAATTTGTTAAACATATCCAAATCCGAGGATATCATCATGGCGACTTTCGCTACGGAGCCAAAAATAAATTCCCTATTCACCAACGCTTGGAGCTGTTGCGAATGAGAGATTATCTCATTCGTCAACTCTACCTGTAAAAGATTGTTATTTAAAAATTTCTCTTTAAAACGCTTGTAGTCAATACTTAGTATTTGCGATTCTTGGATGAGTTCTATATTCGAAAATGAAAATAAAAAATCATTTTTAAGATTGGAAATCTCCGACAATAAACTATTCTTGTAAATATAATATAAAAATATTTCATTGTTGTGTTTATCTATTTTGTACGCTTTGGCCAAACCGTCCACTAAAAAAAGGAGCTGCTCGCTTCGCTTTTTTTCATAATGCAAAATATAGTCTTTATCGTAGTTGTTAATTGTGGAGATAGAGGCTAAATCATCGATCTGCTCACTGTTTAAGGTGGCGAAAAAATCTATCGATCGCAGAGTGTTTTTAATAGACGCGGACACCTTAGTCGATCAACTCCGAGCAATCTTTTTGCGTGATATCAAATTGGAATAGACGCGCTTTTGAGTTCGCGCTTATATATATGTAAGACGTGTTGATTCCAGCTTCTAGGAATTTTTGCGAAGATTCGCAAACTCCGGTTCGAACGGCTTCGCTCATTCTCGTTCTATCTTCTTTTTTCACGGCTTCGTCGCTTTTGCTTCCAGTGTTGATTTCAAAGGTATAAATTAGGTTGGCGTCTTCGTTCGTTATATCTACGAATCGAGTGTATTTGTCTATAGTTTGAGGTAGGCCTTTTGAAATTTCTTTAACAAACATCTCGGCGATAGTTTTGTTTTGGGATTTCATTTCATTTTTTGGAAATTCTTCGGTTCTCGTTGGCGCGTCGTTAGCGCTCGCGATCGCGTGGAAAATTATCAATACGTAAAGCAAATTTTTCATGGTAGTCTCTTTTGATATGATTTTAAAGAACGATTATACAGAATGTCGCGCGATTAAAATTTGATGACAATCAAGACGGTTCGTTTTATTTTGGATAGTTTGAGAGACCGTTTAAAACGCTACGCGTCCAACATTAAAAACGAGACGCTTTCGTCTTCTCTTTTCGCTCGATTGAGCTCTTTTTTAAATACTTCAATCGGTCGCTAAAGACCGCGTTCACTCCCATGGCGAAGAGTTCTTTTTTTCTTTTTTTGTCGTTCGCCGTGTAGACGTTTACGAAGTAGCCCGCTTGTTTCAACTCCAAAACCATTTGCGCGTTGGCGATGGAGTCGCTCGCGTTGCACGCGTCCACATTTAGAGAGGCAAGATAGTCTAGAAGATTTTCGGGAGGTTTCTCGTCTACCAAAAGAGCCGTAGCGAGATTTGGCGTCCGTTTTTTGCAAAGAGGAAGATACTCGCCTCTAAAGGAGGAGATGAGGACTCTTTGCGACGTTTAAAAAAAGCTCGTTTTCTTTCACGAACTCAAGAGCCGCGTTTAGCGTGAGGAGCGACTCGCCTTCGCCGTAGTCGAGTCTCTTCAACTCTTCGTCGGAAAAGTCGTGGACGAAATACGGCTCGCGACCTTTGAACTCGTTGAGACTTTCAACGTTTGTGGTTCGCTCGAGTGTGTCGTCGTGCATGACGACCGGCGTCAAATCTTTGCTGAGACATACGTCCACCTTCATAAAATCGCAACGCCCGACGCTCATTTCCAAGGCTTTGAGCGTGTTTTCCGGAGCGATGGCGTTGGCGCCTCTGTGCGCCGCGATAAGGGAGGGGGAGTCAAATAGTTTTAAAAAGTTCATCCCCCATTTTAGCGTAATGAACATATGATAAAATAGCGCATGAACAATAAAAAACGGTTTATTCTTGGGCTTTGTACGACTGGGCGAACTCGGCCTACGCCACTGCGGTGATGGCTGGCTTCTTCCCTCTTTTTTTCAAATCTTACTACTCTAGCGAGGCCGAGGTTACGATTAGCACCGCTCAGTTGGGATTCGCCAACTCCTTGTCTAGTTTCGTCATCGTTCTCGTAGCGCCTCTTAATGAGCGGCGCTCTTTCGCTCGTTCATCAAGGCGATTGGCAGTTGGCCAT
>ERZ889078.432-NODE-432-length-38058-cov-23.170829_pt1 | contig 38058 bp, 33 predicted proteins | sample MGYA00521266_ERZ889078 | MGnify/ENA primary metagenome ERZ889078 (study PRJEB32303, sample SAMEA104408618) | aquatic metagenome | biome: Brackish water; feature: Pelagic; material: water | place: Baltic Sea | collected 2014-06-16T06:34:00 | depth 76,534 m ...
TCGGCAATTCTAGCGGCGCTTGCAAAAAAGCAATCTATATCTATGTGAATTTTCATAAGCTAATTATAGTTGGATTTTTACAATTTTTTTGATTTTATGGCGTATTGTCAAAATTAGATTATAATTTCAAAAAAATTATTGGAGAGAGAATGGCTCAAGTAGCGCAAAATATAGGATGTGAAAACCCAGAGTGCATAGCGAAAGACGAGTGCAGACGACAAGTAATAGCCAAAGACGCAACGGCGGTTGAAGTGAAAATATTTGGTGGAACGTCATCAAAAAAGTGTGGTAAGTTTTTAGAAAAGTAGATGAGATGGCTCGCACTTGCCGTTACGCTTTTTCTGAGCGCTTGCAGCGTCAAAAACTACGAAATAAGTAAATCAAAAATCGTCATCATTAAATCGCCTAAACTAAAGTTTGCTGATTTGGCTTACATACGCAACAGCGAAAACTCGGTTGAAATTGAGCTTTTCGTAGCGGGAAAATCCGTTCAGAAGATAGCCATCAACCATATCGTATGCGTTCATGAAGGCTGCATGAGCAAAAGCGGATTTAATGAAGAGTATTTAAACAAGTCGTACCCCGATGATTTGCTCCAAAACGTAGTTTTGGGTCATACGATATACGAGGGTAAAAATCGTGAGCAAAGCGATGATGGTTTTACTCAAAACATAGTGACGAAAAATGTAGACATAACCTATAAAGTTACGTCGGACGCGGTGTTTTTTAAAGACAAACGCAACAAAATAATACTGAAAATCAAGGATGTTAAATGAGCGCAATAAAAAAAAGTAATAAGTTTGTAGGAGCGCACACTTCTGCGAGTGGCGGAGTTTTCAACGCCGTGACGAACGCCACGGCGATAGGCGCGAAAGCATTCGCTCTTTTTACAAAAAATCAAAGACGATGGGACGCGAAAGATTTAGACGCCTTAACCATAGACAAGTTTAAAATGGCGTTGCAAAAAAGTGGAATTTCTCCTCGTCACGTGCTTCCTCATGACAGTTATCTCATAAACTTAGGTCATCCGGAAATTGACAAATTGGAAAAATCACGGATCGCGTTCATAGACGAACTCCAACGTTGTGAGCTTTTGGGACTAGACAGGCTTAACTTTCATCCAGGAAGTCATCTGACTAAAGTATCGAAAAAAGATAAAGAAAATCGTGAAGTCATGCAACCTATAGAAGACGTTTGCCTTGACGTAATCGCCGAGTCCATAAACTTGGCGCTTGACAAAACAAGTGGAGTGAGCGCGGTGCTTGAAAACACGGCGGGGCAGGGAAGTAACCTTGGTTGGAGGTTTGAGCATCTCGCTCACATAATCGACAAAGTTGAAGATAAAAGTCGCATAGGCGTTTGCATAGACACTTGTCATATGTTCACGGCGGGTTACGACATAAGAACAAGAGAAACTTACGATAAAACATGGGCGGAGTTTGAAAATATCGTAGGGTTTAAGTATCTCATGGGCATGCACATAAACGACTCAAAGCCACCTTTGGGAAGTCATGTAGACAGACACCACTCTTTAGGCAAAGGCGAGATAGGTCTCGACGCTTTTAGATTTCTCATGAACGATGAAAGAATGGATGATATTCCATTAGTTTTGGAAACGATTGACGAGACTATTTGGAAAGAAGAGATAGAGTTGCTTTATAGTTTTGTTGATTGATTACAGAGTAAATTTACTCTGTAATCAGAAGATACTAGGGGTTTCGTAATAGTGTGTCAGTTGTAACTGTAACTCCTACTCCTACTGAACCTACAAAAGTAGCAACTTGAGTTTGCATCTCAACAGTCGCTGCAACTGAAGAAGTTGGATCAAGTATAGAACTATGATCACCTTCTAAAAATCTTGCGGCTTGATTTGGTTTAATTGTCGTAGTCGCAGTGAGATTTGTTGTGTCTAATAAACTTAATAATGGTTCTGTCCCATAAAGTAAATAAGCGTAATCTACATCTGTTTGGCTATTATTTGGAATAACTTGATCAGGAAGTCCACCATTTTGTCCACCAATAACTTCAATCGCCAAAATCTTTTGAGTGCTACCAACAGCCACTGCATAGTTTAGTGGATCGGCATCATCTAAAATAGTTTGAGTGGCTAACATAAAAGAGGCATAATCACTTGTTCCTTTGATAACACCCTTGGTCGCTAAACCAGCTTCAATTCTCGGCCCAAAACTAACAGAGTTGTTTAGGAGTTGAGCGATTCCACCACCTGGCATAGCTAAGGTGACACTTTCTAGCGTAGTATGATTGAGAAAACCAAAAGAGGCGATAGTTCCAAGTGAATGAGCTACAAACGCTACTCTTGTATTATCAAATTTTAAACCATCACTTGCAACAACTGAACCAAAACTATTCTGTAGAGCAAGTAAATCAGAGGTCGTTTGTCTAACATTGTCACGAGATGTTAAAAGAGATACTAAGTTGATATAGTGAGTACCGGAACTATCGATAATACCATCAGGTCCAGCCGCTCCAGTAGAGTTGTTGGCTAAGTCTAAATCAAAAGTTCTTTCAAGAGTAGCTAAAAATAATCCACTTGTGTTGTCATCAATGCCATGTAAAGGTAAGTCAATGGCAACGGCGGCATAACCAGCGTTAGCTAAAGCTTCAGATATTGCTAGCACGTTAGTTCTGTTTTGAGTAATACCATGTTGAAAAATCACAACTGGCCATCCTGAAGCTGGCATCGCTCCAAGATGATTTGGAACAGTTGCTAAAACAGGAATATTGATAGTGGCATTTACATCTGGAAGAGCATTTCCTGAAAATGCAAATGATTTTGTAAGAGGATTAGTGTCATGTTGTGAAGTTGCTTTTGCAAGATAGTATGGAATATTCGATAAAGTTCCTGCATATACATTCGCTATGCCTGCCATTGAACTTACATCAGCTCCTGTTAATTCTATTATCTGTTTTGAGGTTAAAGTTGTATTTTGAAGACCCATAGTACCAACGGGATTATTTGTAGCAAATGCTTGAGCAGTAGTACCAATAGTTTGTGTTTTAAAACTCCAAGCTGTAACAATTTCGTTTGCTGGAATACTTCTTTGCACTTCTGTATAGGCAATAAGTTTTTGAGTTGCCTGACGAATACCCTCAAATGTTGTAGCATCTGCATCACTAAGAGATGTGTGATTACCAGTTGCGTCAATCAACGCGGTTGTGTTTAAAAGTAATTCAGACGCTATATCAGGGGCGATTGATTTAGACGCGTTATCTTTAATGTCTTTTGTTAAAACTATCATGTAGTTTTGGTTAGATTTTAAAGGTTTGAGCGGAAGTACAACAATTTTTTCTCCACTTACCGTTGCTATATAGTCTGCTCCAAAAGTTAAGTCCCTAGTGATTGCGGTGATAATTGGAACTCCTCCAGTTAATGCTGAAGCTGTAGCGTTTATTTCATAAACTTTAAGCCCACTCACTAAAGTAGAAGCGTTGAGTTCTCCTGTAATTCCAACGCTGATTGGCGATGTTGTAGAAAAACCATCTAATGTATTGAGCGCAAATTTTACACTAGCGTCTGCGTCACTCTCCTCATAAGGTATATTGAGCGTTCCATCGAGTGTTGCGGCAAACAATATATTGTTCGGATAAGGAATATCTCCACCTGTAGAATCAAACACCACATATGCGTCAGCGTCTGTAGTATTATTAACCGTTACCGTAGTGGAGTCATTATTCCCACAACCTATAAATACGCTTGCAATAAATGCGAACAAAGTTATTTTTAACATTTTGTCTCCTGAATGTAATCTTCATGTATTCTATCAAAATGGATTTATGAATTTCTTGAAATGTGTAAAAAAAGTAAAATTCATTGAAAATAAGCGTAACTTATTATAATATTTGGCATATTCTGCTAAAATCATAAAAATTTGATTTTAATTTCTTGGAGAAAATAATGAGAAAATTAACACTAATACCTTTACTAACTGTTTGCTCTTTATATGCTGGTGGATATAAAATTCCAGAGACTTCCCTAAATGGCGTTGCCTTGAGTGCGGCAAATGTCGCTCATTCGACAAGCGCAGACGCAGCTTATTACAATCCTGCGAATATGTCTTTTATGGATGATTCAAACGCCGTAGAAATAGATTTAATGGTTATAAATTTAGATGGAGTGCATTTTGAGGGTGCTGGAACTCAAGCAGGTGATAGCATAGACGCAAAGAGTGAAACTTTTTTTATCCCATCAATAAATTATGTGTCACCAGATATTGGCGGCTTTAGAATTGGTTTTAGTACAGTTGTTCCGGGTGGGTTAACAAAAAGATGGACAGACTCTCCAGCAAAGGATAAGGCTGAAGAGTTTACTCTTACGGTAGTAGAGCTAAACCCTACAGTGTCATATAAAGTAAGTAAGACGCTCTCTGTCGCTGTAGGAGCTAGAGTATTATATTCGGAAGGAGTAGTGAAAAGTTCTAGCGCTATTTCTAGAGACTTGGAGGGTGACAGTTTTGATTATGGATACAATTTAGCCCTATCATATAAGCCTACAACTGATTTAGACATGGCAATAACATATCGTTCTAAAGTTGATTTGGGACAAGAGGGTACCGCTAAACTTTATTCTCCAACAGGTCTTGCGTATGATGGAGGAGCAACAGTTAGCGTTCCTCTTCCAGCTTTATTAAATGTTGCGATTGCCTATACGTTTGCTACTAAAACAACAGTAGAATTTGTGTATGAAAGAAATTATTGGTCGGCGTATAGCACGTTGGACTTTGATTATGCAGCTAATATAGGTAATCTTTCTCCAAAATTTGACGACCCAATCGCAAAAGATTGGAAGGATACGACTGCATACCGTTTAGGTATCACTCAAAAATTAGATACTATGACTTTAATGGCAGGTGTAGTAATAGATGAAAGTCCAGTTCCAGATACTACTTTAAGTTATGAGCTTCCTGATTCTAATTCTATATCTGTCTCAATTGGTGGTCGATATCAGCTAAATGATAAAACTGACATAGGCTTATCCGCTCTTTATTCCATGAGAGAGAGTAGAAAAGTAAATAACGCTGATATAGAAGGCACATTCTCAAATTCAAACGTATTAATAGTCTCCGCCGGCGTAGGTTATAAATTTTAAGGAAAACATTGAAAACTTTAATTAACTTTCTATCTCAAAAGAAGATTGAAAAATCTGAAATTTTCATACATCTGAAGTGCTCTACCGCCGAGGCGAACGCGCTTCAGTATTTGGCAAAAAAATATCTCGAAGGTCAAGACGACATTTTGGTTTTGGATTTGCTGCAAGATTTGTATTCTGATAAAAACTATGAATATTTAGATCATTTGGCGGGGCTTAAAAACCTTCTTGAACTCGGTTGGTTGCATCAACAAAGCTTTACTCCTTTAAAGATTTCGGAAGTTACTCCATTGGAAATATTAAATACCGCCGTAGGCTTGACTCCATCGTTTCTAAAACTCCTGCAAGATGGTTCACTTGAAGTTGTTTTACCAGATATTAAACCATATGGGGATCATTTGGAATATCTTCAAGATCAATTTTTTCGCATAGAACTTTATCAAAAAATGAGCATGATTCGTCAGAACGTTCATGAGCACTCCCTTGGAATCGACAGAGTGCAAAAAAAGTTGAAACTTCTTGAAGCTAGAATAGAAGAGCGAATTCTTCAAACAGCGGAGAGTCTTGTTTTGGATAAGTTTTTTAAACAAAAAAAGATGAGCAATTTAGAGCAAGTGATTTTCATCGCGCTTCTTCGTGAAGAGTATAGCGCGTCGGAAACCTCGCTGCGAGAGATGAACGCGCTTATAGACTTAATCTCCATAGACGAGTACGACCGCATTAAAAATCGTTCACTTTTAGAAGAGGGTTCCAACCTCTTAAGCGCGGGAATTATTGACTATGAAGAGATGCTTAATCCTTTTGGTGGAATAAGCCGAGCGTTTTACATAGTCGACGACGTGCTTCAGAGCATTATTCATCCTCAAAAAAACAAAAAAGTAACGCGGCTTAAACTCAACGCCCTCGTAGCCGAACAAGACATTTTTGAACTTGTGGACAGTGAAACTTCTCTTGAAGACGTGGTTTTACATGAAAAAACGCAAGAGACCTTAGAAAATCTCATGAAGCAAGTGGACAAAGAGGTGATAGCTCGTTTGGTGAAGTGGGGAGTAAAAGATAAAAAAAGTGGCATAGACGCCAGAATCATCTTTTACGGCGCGGCTGGAACTGGGAAAACAATGACGGCGTATTCGCTCGCCAAGTCGCTTAAACGCCAAGTTCTCGCGTTTGATTGTTCTAAGATACTCTCAATGTACGTGGGGGAGAGTGAAAAAAACGTTCGGAAAATTTTTGACACTTTTTATGACCTTTGCGAAAAAACAAAAACGGAACCTATCTTGTTGCTCAATGAAGCGGATCAGTTTTTGGGCGCTAGAAGCAGTGGAAACATTACGGGTTCGGACCAGATGCACAACCAAATGCAAAACATATTTTTAGAGCAGATAGAGAATTTTCGCGGGATGCTCATAGCGACTACAAATCTCCTTGAAAACATTGACAAAGCCTTTTCGCGTAGATTTAACTACAAGATAGAGTTTAAAAAACCCGATAAACTTCAACGTGAGAAATTATGGGAGTTGATGCTACCCAAAGACGCTCCATACGAAAAAGATTTTGACGCGAAAGAGTTGGCGACTTACGCTTTAACGGGTGGACAAATCAACCTCATAGTGAAAAATACGGCTTATAAAGTTGCCGTCAAACAAAACCCGCTTTTTACGTTAAAAGACTTCATTGAAGAAATATATAGAGAGAAAGACGCAAACTTTGATAGCGAAAAGCTAATGGGTTTTTTAAACAAGTAAATCTTCATTTAGTCTTCATAATTCATAGGTAAACTTCTTTTAATTTAATTACAAGGAGTTTATGATGAATATAAATAGTTTAACTCAGTCGAGTTATCAGGCGCAGTTACAAAGTAGTAACAACAGCGTGCAAAGTCAGAGCGCTAGTAGTAGCTGGTCGCCTGAGACAACTTCTTTTAGTTCCATGCTGCCAAGCGCGGACTACCAACTTTCCGCGCTCTTAAATATAAGAAGCGCGCCCGTTGATACGGCGGTGTTTAGCAATGCCGCCCAGCAATTGGCAAGCGGAAAAAGCGATCGAGATGGTGACAACGACGCCGGTAGCGAGGGCGGTGAAAGCACTGCAAGGAGAGGTTTGCAACAAGCGTTTAGCCAATTGCGACTTCAAGGACAACCTCAAGCATCAACTTCAAGCTCAAGCGGGCAAGATTTTCAATCAATGTTAATGAAAAATATTTTATCGGCTTACGGCGTTTCAAACGCAACCTCCAACGCGTTTAGTCTTCAAGCGTAGAGCCCCGCGTATTTGTTTACTCTTTCGAGGTCTTTCGCGCGGCATGTGAAGTTCACAAAGTAAATCTTCACTCAATATTCATTATTTACGAATATAATGACGAAAAATAAAGGATTGAAGTGTTTAATCACGCGCTAAAAGCTTTGACTGCAAACAGGTTAAAAACTTTTTTAATCTATGTCAGTCTGACATTCTCCATTGTTTCCATTTTTTTAATTAGCTCCATCTCCGATGGGGTCATCGGCATGTACAGTTCGATGCTTAAAAATGATGGTGACGTTATCATAACGCAAGCCAAAATTTCCGATACTTTTTTCTCAAACGTGGATAGAACTCTTTTAACAAAAATCAAACAAATAGAGGGAGTTGATGACGCCTCGGCGATGATTTTAGGCGCTTCTCCAGTTGAATCACTGCCCATAGTCGCCATTTACGGAGTAAGTCACAATAGATTTAAGGACTATAAACTTCTTCATGGTTCTTATCCAAATCACAATGAAGTTTTGGTTGGCGAAACAATCTATAATAATTTACAAGACAAAAAAGAGTTGAGCATCTCAAATAAAAAATTTACAATATCGGGCGTGTTTAAAAGCGAGATAGGTTTTGAAAATGGCGGCCTTGTTTTAAACATAGAAGAGGCGGGTGAAATATTTCACAAAAGCGCGTCCATCATCATGGTAAATTCCAATTTAAACATGGACGTCGACGTGATTATTGAAAAAATAAAACTCTTGGACGAAAACATAGACGTGAAGTCAACGGACTCTTTCGTGGAAAGTTACAATCAATTTAAAATCATTAAAATCTCCTCGCGAGTCATCTCTTTTATCGCTTTTTGCATGGGGCTTATAGGCATCGTCAGCATTATGAGCGTGACGATCAACCAAAGAAGAAGCGAGTTTGGCATTAAAAGGGCCATTGGAATTTCAATGAAAAAAGTAATGTTTGGAATCATCATAGAAGGGCTTGTTCTTGGACTTTTTAGTTTCGCAAGCGCTTACGTTTTTTCATTCTTGGCGCTTTTTTTGATAAAAAATTCTTCCACGTTGCAAGGCTACGTCAATGGCGAGATTTCATTCTCTTTGGCGCTGACGATATTTGTCATGTCGATCGTCATGGTGACGCTAGGTTCGATTTTACCCGCGTTAAACGCGGCGAAGAGCGATCCTCTCGCGTTGATTCAAGGAAACCGCTCATGATAAAAGCAACTAATATTTCTCATTATTACAAAAACGACCTTGCTCTCAAAGAGGTAAATTTAGAGATACAAGCTGGCGAATTTATCGCGATAGTGGGGGAGAGCGGCAGTGGAAAATCAACGCTGCTTTCAATCCTCTCCACGCTTTTGACGCCGACAAAAGGGGACGTGGTTTTTGACGGGGTGAATTACAAAGAGATTAAAAACATTGACGCTTTCAGAAAGAAGAACATTGGTTTTATATTTCAATTTCACTATCTTATTGATTATTTAAGCGTCAAAGAAAATCTAATGATGGCCAATGAAGAGGCTAGTTTGGAGGACGTGGCGGGATTGCTCGAGTCGTTGGGAATCAAGAGTTTGCTCGACAAACTTCCAAACGAAATTTCTGGCGGAGAGAGACAGAGAGTGGCAATCGCTAGAGCGCTGATAAACAATCCAACCACCATTTTTGCGGATGAACCAACGGGAAATCTCGATTCTAAAAATTCTCTCATTGTGTTTGAACTTTTTAAAAAATTATCAAACAAAGGAACGACTATCATAGTGACAACCCATGACAGGCAATTGGCGCAATTGGCAAATACAACATACGAGGTCAAAGATGGACAACTTTAGCGCGTTTATACAATATCACTTCAAAACTTCATTCATTTTTTTTGCGTTAGGTTTGGCGTTTGGAATCATTTACTCCATTAATTTACTTGGGTACTCCATCGACACTCCGACTTTGGATCCATACAACATGAGAGCGATTCACATTAGTTTAATGCTCTATGGCTTTATCACTTTAATGCTCTCAATGTTGCCTTTTTTATTGATAAACAAAGAAGTTGGAAGCAGTGAGGATGGATTGTACTATTTGAACCTATTTTTTATTTTTTGGTACATTTATTTGATTTATATGATTGTGACGCTCATTTTCGGCAATCACAGAGGTTTGGCTTTTTACGATTTCAACTATTGGCTCAATTTTATTTTAGCCATCGCTGGCGTGTTTTACAGTATCGCTTTGTATAAATTTATAAAACTTTATCAAGTGATTCCAACGTGGGTAAAGGTCTCTTTTAGAGTGGTTCTCATAGCTCCAATAGCGCTGTTGATTCTCATGAACCCCGTTATAGGTCAAGTCGAGAGGACTGTGAGCGGTCCTCATGGCGACAACACTTTGGGCATGAGTCTGGCTTTAATCCCACTCTATTATCTCATCATCAAGTTGCTAAACAAGGAAACTTTCGTGGCGAGATGGAATATTTTATGGATTATTCCAACGGTATTTTATTTCGCCTCCGTTTTGTATAGAACTTTTGTGGACGCCATCTCTTACAATCAAGAGTGGTTTTTACAGTATCTCACCCTTTTATACGCGCCGCTACTTTATAGATGGTATAAAGATTCGGACGTGGACGGTTTTTCGAAAAAAGCGCTTTTAACGTCCATCGCGGCGTTTTTATTTGTCGACGTCTAGGGAAACGTTTTGTTTATTCCAGAGATTAGATGGTTTTTTCATAGAAACGATTTGATCGTCGCGCACTCTCACGTGGCGTTGGCGATCGGCGTCTTTTTCATGGTTCTCGCCATGTTCTCAAAAGAGATAAAAGCCATTGGCGACAAGGCGTTTTATAAAATTTATATGTTTGGAATCTTGGGTATTTTCACCGTTTTATCCATCAGCGGATTTGTTCAAGTCGGTTTTATCTCTTTGGATATTGGTACTCTTTGGAAGCTGCGCACTCTATTTGGTTTTATTGTTTTGTTCAGTCTTCTTCCTCTTATTTCCATTAAAATAAATTTTTCAAAATTGCAAACGTATAATCTTTTGGGAGTGCTCAATGATGGACTTGGCGGTCTATTTTTGATTTTATTGGCCGCTTATATCTATCCACTGCTTGGGTTTTCGTTTGAGGGCAAGTATGAATACGTGGTTTTCGCCTTTGTCGCTACGACGGGTTACATACATTTTTTGGCTTTGAGAGACAAAGAACACGCAAAGACGCTGACGAGTTTAAGCGCAACCATTCGGGTGTGGATAAGCGCTCTCTTTTTCGCTTTGTATTTGTCCAACGTTTTAGGGCTTGAGGCGCTCTTCATTAGCGCGTTTGATTTTCTTTTTTCATCTTATTACTGGGTGTTTCTGCATAAGAGAGGCGTCTCATGAGGCGATTCGCTCTCATACTGTTTGTCGCGTTTGAGTTGAGTTACTACTTGCTTATCATTCAAACGGGCATAGTTGAACACTATTTATCGGATTTAAAAGTCATCTCTGTTTTACCAATGGGTGGAGTGATTGGTTCGTTGCTTAGTTTTTCGCTTACAATGAAGAATGAGAATAAAATTCTTTTTTTTATCGCCTTGCAGTTGTTTGTAAGCTTTTTTTATCCAAATATATCAATGGGTTTACTCTTTGTTTTAGGGGTGTCGAGCGGCGCCATCGCCACTCTCATGATAAACGAACTGAAAAAAGCGGTAGCTTCTGATATCGGTTTGGCTCTTGGCGTCTCATACGCCATGGGAACGTTGTTGTTCAGTTATGACGTATCGCAAAGAGGCTTGATAGCGATTACTTTTAGCGCTGTTGTTTTGCTAAGTTCACGGTTTTTGCCTAAAGAAATTTTAAAAAACACAAACGCTCAAGAGCACTCTTTACTTGTCATGATGCTTTGGATTTTTTTAGATTCAGCTCTTTTTGAAACGCTTTCAAGAGACGCTTTTATCCCAATATGGAGGTTAGATTTTAGTTATGAAATAGTTTTATTTCATTTGGTAGGCATTGTTTTGGCTTTGAGCGTGAATATATCAAAGCGACGCACCGAGTGGCTTATCCTTGGATTGTTCGCTTTAAGCTATTTGACGTATTTTTTAAAAGAAGCGTATGTTTTATCCGCTATTTACCCCATTGTAATTTCCTATTACAACGTCGTCATCTTGCAAACGCTTTTAAAAAAGGATCTCAAAACTATCGGGATATATATGATATTTACGGCTTGGTTGGCTTCAGGCGCAGGATTAATCTTTGCTCTGAGTGGGCTTATAGGATTTATTCCAGCAATCACGATATTTCTTGGAATATTTAACAAACAATATATAAAAAAAACGGAGATGTAAAATGTATAAAATAGTACTTTTGGTTTTATTGGCCATAGTGGCGAACGCAGGTGGTTTAACGCTCAAACAAGGACAAATTAACGCGCACACTGAGGTTTTTGGCGACAATACCATAAACCCGAGCAGTTCGAAAATAACTTCCTTTTTAGATATGAAAAATGGCGTCGAGTCGATTAGAGGGCAAATATCTTTCTTGGCGCTCTCTCTAGTAAGCGACAATCTCGATAGAGATGAACACATGTATGAAGCGATAAGAGCCAAAACGGAAAAATTCATAACAGTGGAGATAAAAGACGTTGTCAAGGAAGGGAAGAACTACGACGTTATGGCTACTTTAACTCTCAATGGCGTAAGCAAAGACATAAAAGCCGCATCTCTTATCACTCAAGAAAATGGGACTCTAAATATTTCTGGCGGATTTAAAATAAATATGAGCGATTACGGCATAGAACCTCCGAGCATGTTCTTCTTAACGGTACGCGATCAAGTTGACGTAACGTATGACTTAAATTATGAGGAAAAATAAGCATGAAAAAAATATTTTCATTGGCGTTATTGGTTGCAACGCTAATGGCGAATGATTTTGGTTTGGGTGAAGAGATAAGTTCGTTTACTTTGGCTGATCAGTTTGAAAAGGACCATATAGTCAGTCGTTCCGTTGAAACAATCATCGTGAGTTTTGAAAAAGACACAGGCGCCGACATGAACGAGTTTTTAAACACTAAAAATCCTAAGTATTTGGAAGAACGCAATGCCGTTTTTATCGCAAATATTTCTAAAATGCCGGGAATCATTACAAAGTTATTCGCTATGCCAAAGATGAAAAAATATAAGCATACCATACTTTTAATCAACGATGAAGAGGATAAACGATTTGCTCAAGAAGAGGAAAAAATCACGGTTTATAAACTCAAAAACGGCGTGATAGAAAAGATAAATTTCGTTTCGTCCGCTCAAGAAGTGGCAAAAAATTTATAAAATTGAACACTCTTCCAGAACCTACGTTCTTAACTATTGAAGTTAACCATGAAGATTTAAACGATTTAAGCATATTGCATTTAAGCGACTTACACGTCAGCACAAGAGTTTCAAGGGAATCTCTTGTGGAACTCGTTGCGGTTTGTGATAAGTTGCAATGTGATTTTATCGTCATAACTGGCGACGTCATTGACACTTCAGCCAAAGACGTTCAAGATAGATTAAAAATCTTAAACTCCATGAAGTCGCCCGTCTATTACGTTAGCGGCAATCATGATCTTTTTTATGGTTTGAGTGATTTAAAAAAGAGTCTTGAGAATTTTGTTTTTATGGACAACAAATGCGCTTTTTTTAATTTTAATGGCAAAATAATTCATATCGTAGGTTTACCCGATAGATTTTCCAAGTTCTTTAAAATTGAAAGAAAAATCGAGACAATCATAAGTTACGCAAATAAAAACTCTCCCATAATATTTTTGGCGCATCAACCAAAAGACTTTTCCATCGCCATAAAAGCCAACGCTTCTTTGTTCTTATGTGGACATACGCATGGAGGGCAAATTTTTCCTTTTCATTATCTCGTGAGATTGGTTCAACCTTTTTTGAGTGGATTGAGCTACGTTGGCGAAATGGCCATCTACGTTAATAGAGGACTTGGAACTTGGGGTCTTCACTATAGATATAAAGCGCCTAGTGAAATTGTTTTATTGAGACTCAAACACGCTTCATAAACTCATATACGCATGTTACTTTTTGACAAATGCCCCTAAAATAACTCATATAAGTGTTGCGATAAGTGACATCCCTAAGCACTTATTTCTACATTAAACTTTTCTTTAATACTCTTTTTGATATAGTGAGATAACTGTTTTTTCTAGTGCTAAAAACTAGTAGACAAATATTAAAAAGAGTTATATTTAATATTACTCTTAATTTTAAAGGTAGGTTATATGGAGCATATTAGTACTGCAAATCCGTATTTTGGGGTATTTGTACTTTTTGTTATAACATTTGGCGCATTTACCATGACTACGATTATCGCTCGTTTGGCGAGTCGTGCGTTGGCTGCGAAAGATAGTGAGAAGATTAAGCTTTCCGTTTACGAGTGTGGACCGGAAATTACTAAGCAACCAAATAGAGTGTCACCACAGTTTTATTTGTTTGCTCTTTTGTTTTTACTATTTGACGTTGAAATAGTATTTATGTTCCCATGGGCGGTTGATTTTAAAGTTCTTGGCTGGTTTGGTTTCGCTGAAATGCTAATGTTCATCTTATTATTAGCGATTGGTTTTGCATACGCGTGGAAAAAAGGAGCCTTAGAATGGCACAACATAAAGTAAATTATACGCAAGATGGTGGACTCCCCGTCGCTCTTACAAGCATAGACAAGATTGTAAACTGGGGTCGTTCAAACTCACTATGGGCTTTGACTTACGGTCTCGCTTGTTGTGGAATCGAGATGATGGCTTCGGGAGCTTCTCGATTTGACTTTGACCGTTACGGAACTATATTCCGCGCGAGTCCACGTCAAGCCGACGTCATGATAGTCGCGGGAACTCTAACGAAAAAACATGCAGAGTTCATCAAACGCCTTTATGATCAGATGACGGAGCCTCGATGGGTAATCTCCATGGGGTCATGCGCCAACACTGGCGGTATGTTCAACACTTACGCGACCGTTCAAGGCTGTGACAGAATCATTCCCGTTGATTTGTATCTTCCTGGCTGCGCGCCGCGTCCCGAGACTCTTCAATATGGAGTTATGTTGTTACAGAAAAAAATCCGCGCCAATAAAGCTGGCAACGCGCAAAAAGCCAAAAGGTTGATGTAATGAGAGCCTATACGCCTAAAGACGACGTACAAGCGAAAGCTTACTACACGGATAGATTTTACGTGGCGCCTCAAGTGCCTAAACAAGACGTTCAAAGCGACGCGGTGTTCGCGGCGGATTTAGCGGCTATAAAAGCTAAATTTGAAGTAAAAGACGCTTTTATTCAAGTTACCAACATGGTGGTTTATATCAACGCCAACGACATTTACAGTCTTTTGGAATTCATGAGAGACGAGTTGGAATACACGCAACTAACGGAAATGTCAGCGATAGACTGGTTAGCGAAAGACAACACTTTTGAAATCTTTTATCAAATGCTTAGCATGAACAAGCGAAAGCGAATTCGAATCAAATACTCCATCAAAAAAGGTCAAGCGGTGGACAGCGTCGAGAAGCTTTTTAGAAGCGCCGACTGGAGCGAACGCGAAATGTTCGACATGTTCGGCATAGAGGCGAACAATCATCCTTTCATGAAAAGAATTTTGATGCCTTACGATTGGCAAGGACATCCGCTTCTTAAAACATATCCATTGCAAGGCGACGAGTTCGCGGCTTGGTACGAAGTGGACAAGATTTATGGAAAAGAGGCGAGAGACGTAATTGGCCCTGAAATCCGTGACACGGCTCGCGTCGACCGTTACGATAGCGAGCGTTTCGCGCGTTTGGGCTACGAGGTTCCAAAGGGAACTAAAATAACGGACGATATGGAAAAAACAGAGCAGAGCTACCAAGAAGAGGGTGGAGTGTTTATGATTACAAAATTTGATAAAGCGTCGTCAAAAATTATTGATGACCCACAAAGATAAGGCGGTAAAATATGGCACAAGTAAAAAATAGATTATCTCCATTTTTTGAAAACATTACTTTTGATAGAGAAGACAACGAGTTAGTTCTCAACTTCGGTCCTCAGCATCCTTCCGCTCACGGGCAGTTGCGTTTGATGCTTCATCTTCAACAAGAGCAGATAGTAAAAGCGCATCCAGACGTTGGTTATCTTCATCGCGGTATGGAAAAGATGGCTGAGAACATGATTTACAACGAGTTCATGCCTACGACCGACCGTATGGATTACATAGCGTCGTCTTCGAACAATTACGGCTTCGCTCTTGCGGTTGAAAAACTAATCGGCTTGGAAGTTCCTCGTCGCTCGAAAGTGATTCGTATGTTGCTTTTGGAAATTAATCGTCTTATGTCTCATCTTTTTTGGTTGGCTACGACAGCGCTGGACATTGGAGCCATGACGGTTTTTCTTTACGCTTTTCGCGAAAGAGAATATTTGATGGACATTATCGAAGGTTATTGCGGAGCTAGACTTACGCATGCCGCCATTCGCATCGGTGGCGTTCCTTTAGACATTCAAGATTCATTTTTACATCAATTGAGAGTTTTTCTAAACAAACTTCCACAGAACATTAAAGATTATGAAGATCTTCTTGACACGAACCGCATTTGGCTTATGAGAATGGAAGAAGTTGGCACTATATCTAAAGAGATGGCGCTTTCATGGGGTTGTACGGGACCAATGCTTAGAGCGTCGGGTTTCGCATGGGATTTGCGTAAAGAAGAGCCGTATGAACTTTATGACGAAGTGGAATTTAACGTTCCTTATTCTGATAAAGGCGACAACTTCGCTCGTTACCGCATATATATGGAAGAGATGAGAGAGTCCGCAAAGATTTTGTATCAAGTAATTGAGATGTACGAGAAGTGCGTCGATAACGATGAGACGGCGTTAATGGCTCATGCTCCTAAATACATTTCCGCTCCTAAGATAGACATCATGACTCAAAATTACTCTTTGATGCAACACTTCGTGCTTGTAACGCAAGGGATGAGACCGCCGGTTGGCGAAGTTTACGTAGCTACCGAATCGCCAAAAGGTGAACTAGGTTTCTTTATAAATTCTCAGGGTGGACCATATCCATACAGATTAAAGCTTCGCGCTCCATCTTTTTGGCACACTGGAATTTTAACCGACCTTTTACCAGGTCACTATATTCCAGACGTCGTTTCGATTATTGGTACGACAAATATTGTTTTTGGTGAGGTTGACAGATAATGAAACGCTATGATTTAAGACATTTAAAAGACGAGTTTGAGCCTAGAATGAAAGAAATTCTTCTCACTCACAAAGCAAAAGAAGTGGCAATATTTCTTTTTGAAATTGGTGATTTTACGCCCGTTCAGCGTTCCGCCGACGTCGTAAAAGAATCAGGTTATGAGTTGATGAACTCTTTAAAATTTAACGAAGTCGACTGGACTATCGTCGTAAAAAAAGATTAGGATTTTATTTTGAGCAAAGTCTATTTTTCTACTTGGAATGGAGAGCTAATCAATAATATTGGCAAACCAGAAGAAGAGTGGGAAGAATCAGCATATAACCTACCAGCGCAATACGATGACCACCGTGATTCCAAAGCCTTCATAGGCTGGGATGGCGTTGCGTTATTTGATGAAAACGTGGACGTAATTCGTTTAGCTATGGAATACGCCGCGCAATATCAAGAGTATTCAGAAGCATGTGGAAGATGCGCTCCTGGACGTTGGGGTGGTCGCATACTTTATGATCAACTTGACAAAATTGCTCGCGGCGAAGGCGCTTTAGCTGATTTGGACCACTTAAAAGAGATCGGTAAAAGTATGCAAGTGACTTCAAAATGTGAGATTGGAAAAACCGTTCCGACTCCCATCATTGATTTGATGATTCACTTTGAAGACACGTTTGTAGATTGCATTACGAACCAAAAAAAATCTAAACATTATGACGACAAAATAGGGTATATAGCAAAGATAACGGCGCCATGTACGGACGCTTGTCCCGCTGAAGTCGATATTCCCGGTTATATTGAAGGCGTTAGAGATTTGCGTTTTGACGATTCTCTTGAAGCGACGCGTCAAACCATGCCTCTCGCTCACACATGTGGTCGCGTTTGTCCACATCCATGTGAAGACGCTTGTAGAAGAACGAATCTTGACGAACCGATTTCAATCATGGCTCTTAAACGTCTTGGCGCTGATTGGGAAACCGATCATGGGTACGACTTTTTTCATCCAATGGAAAAAGCGCCTTCGACAGGTAAAAAAGTGGCCGTCGTCGGAGCTGGTCCCGCCGGTCTTACAACCGCTTATTATTTGGCGGCGGACGGCGTGGAAGTCGACGTTTACGAAGAACTTCCAGTTCTTGGCGGTGAAGTTACCGTTGGCGTTCCCGAATACCGTATGCCTTGGGATAAGTATCTTCAAGACATAGAGTGCGTTAGAGACATGGGCGTAAACTTTATCATGAACCACAGAGTCTCCGTTGATGACATGAGAAGATTTGAAAAAGATTATGACGCGACGATGATAGCGTCGGGAACTCGCATTTCCAAAAAAGTTTATTGCAACAACGAACGACCTGAAATTACGGGTTATTGGGGAGCGATCGACTTCCTTGATCGCGTAAATCTTAATGTGAAGTTTGGCATTACGTTAACAGAACCTCAAAAAAAAGAGTACGCGATTGACGCGGATTTCGTCGATTTGACTGGCAAAACGGTTGCCTGCGTCGGTGGTGGATTTACTTCCATGGACGTTGTGCGCTGCTCGATTCGCGCGGGAGCCAAGAGAGTCGTGATGATTTATCGCCGCGATGAAAAGACCATCATTCGCAACACGACGTACGAAGAGTATCACGAAGCCGTGGAAGAGGGCGTGGAGTTTATGTTCCATTCCGCCGTTGCGGAGATGAAAGACGAAAACAATATTTTAAAATCACTTGTCATAGATAAGTTTGAATTGGTTCCAGCAAAAGATGGCGGTCGTCCAGAACTTGTAAAAATCGAAGGCGCGTCCGAAGAGATAGAGTTTGATTATCTGATTCCAGCGGTTTCGCAAGCCGCCGATTTGAAGTTTCTTCCTCCAGAGTGGGAACTAGATATGACTTCATGGTCTACGATTAAGACAAACGGAAAAGACTATATGACGTCTCGCAAAGGCGTATTCGCGAGTGGAGATTGCGAGTATGGTCCTATGACGATTGTAAACGCGGTTGGACAAGCCAAACGCGGCGCTTCGGTGATGAGTCGTTATTTACAAAGCGGTGAGATTACTTTGTCCGATGAAGAGATAATGTCGGATCATCTTCGCAAGCTTAAAGTTTATGACAAAAAAGAAAAAGTCAAGGGCTGGTTGCCAGGACTCGCGCGAGAGCATAGTTCGGTTTTAGACATCGCTTATCGTCGAACGAACAACGCAGAGGTAAACTTAGGCTTTACCCAAGAAGAAGCGATGAGTGAAGCCGATCGTTGCATGCGTTGTTATTACATCGCCATGGTTCAGGCATAGGAGGTCGGATATGAAAAAATTAGTAAATTTTAAAATTGACGGCAGAGACGTTGTCGCAAAAAAAGGCGAGACTATTTTACAAGTGGCTCGCAAAAACGACATCTACATACCAACTATGTGTTACATCTCAAAAACCACTCCATGCGCGTCTTGTAGAATGTGCGTCGTGGAAGCAAAAGGCGTCGAAGGTTTTGTGTTGTCTTGCAACACCCCTCCAACCGAGGGCGTGGAAATCACCACCAATACGCTGGAACTAGAGAAAGAAAGAACAAACATCATGAAGCTTTACGACGTCAATCATCCTTTGGAATGCGGCGTTTGCGACAAGTCTGGCGAGTGTGATTTGCAAAATAAAACTTTGGAGTTCGCGGTAGAAAAACAAACTTTTTCCACTCGCGAGCAACATCGTCCAGTAGAGCATTGGGGACTTATTAATTATGACCCGGCGCTATGCATCATGTGTGAAAAATGCACGCATGTTTGCAACGAGGTCATAGGCGACGACGCCATAGAGGTTTATTTTGGTGGATATAGTTCAGTCATAATTCCTAAAAATGGAGATAAACTTGATTGTACTTTTTGTGGAGAGTGCATAGCGGTTTGCCCCGTTGGCGCTCTTGTAAGCTCAAACTTTCAATACTCCGCGAACGCTTGGGAACTGAGTCGAGTTCCATCGACATGCGCTCACTGTTCCGCTGGCTGTTCTTTAGAGTATGAGACTAGACATAACGGCATAAACGCTGACGACGTTATTCATAGAGTGAAAAACAACTTTGAATACGCGTCGCTTTGCGGAGCGGGACGTTTTGGTTTTGACTTTGACAATCAGGCTCCAAAAAGCGAAGCGGCTTTCGTCAACGCGGTAGAAGCAATCAAAAACGCGAGCGCGATACGTTTTTCATCCATGATTACAAATGAAGAAGCGCATATTTTGCAACTCTTAAAAGAAAAACTTGGAGTTAAGCTTTTTAACGAAGACGCGAGACAATACGGCGCGTTTATGAAAGCGTACTCTTCCATAAGCGCAAAGCTGCATCACAGCGCATCTTTAGACGCCGTTAAGCAAGCGGACGCCGTTATAATTATTGGAAGTCGCGTTACGACGGACAATCCCGCGGTTAGATACGCTCTTACCACGGCCTCTCGTCACAATGGGGCGAAAATAGTTTACGCGCATCCGATCGAAGACGCCCTTTTGCAAAACGCCATTACTCAGCTTATGAAGTATGAAGCGGGAGCGGAAGAGGGAGTTATGGCTCTATTGGCAAATGAATTGCTTCGCGACGCGGATTTGAGCGAAAGCGAAAAAGCGTTTTTCAATGACTTGGATTTAGGGTATTTATCCGCTGAGAGCAACATTGGCGAAGAAGAATTTGCCCAAATGAGTAAAAGCTTTTCAAGAGCCAGCAATCGTATTTTGATTGTCGGAAGCGATATGTTCGCTCATGCAAAAGCTCAAAACGTTGCAAAATTGGCGGCGATGATTGAAAAATACACAACTTTTTCTCTTCTTGTCATTCCTACGCAAGTCAATACGGTTGGAGTCTCATTGATTTGCGACGTCGACGTGGATGAAGAGATGGACAACGTCGTAGGTTACAACGCCAAAGGGGACTTCGTTATCTCGTCGCTCGTCGACGCGGATTTGGCGATTCCCGCCTTAAATCAGCAAGAGGGAACCGTAGTGAGCGTTGACAATCAAGTGTTGCCTTTAAACGCGGCGCTTAATTTTGATGGTTATAACTTAAACGACGTCGCCAACGAGTTGGGCGTTAAAAAAGAGAACACGATTGATTACACTAAAGAGTTAAGCGCTAAATCAGGATTTAAACCGCTTGCGTTTGATGATTTGGAGAATTTTTTAACTTCTCATGGAGAGGATAAAAGAGGCTATCTTTTAGACGAAGTGGAGTGTGAAGCGAATGGAAAATTAGACGAGGTCGATGAACTTCCTGAATTTAACGGCTCAGTAATTTATCATTCAAATCCCGTTTTACAGTTTAACGCTTATACAAACGTTACAAAACAGCTAGAGCGCGATAACAGTTTAAGAGGCTCGGCTCAGTTTGCCTCCGCCGCTAGAATTTCCGACGGCGACGAAGTGGAAATAACTTTCGCTTCAACAACGATAAAAAGAACTTTTAAGCTTGATAACGAGTTAAAAGGAACTATAGCTTTAAATCCTACGTTTGACATGAACATAGATTTGAATAGATATAAGTTTGAAAAATCAAAAATAGTGAGAATAGTATAATGAGTAAAATCAGTATAAACATTGATGGACGTGAGATTGAGACGCAAGAGGGTGAATTTTTGCTAAATGCGGCTCGCGCTAATGACATTTATATTCCTGCAATTTGTTATTTGACAAGATGTAGTCCAACGTTGGCTTGTCGTATTTGTCTTGTTGAAGCGGACGGTAAACAAGTGTACGCTTGCAACGCCAAAGCTAAAGACGGCATGAAGGTTACGACTACGACCCAAGCGATAGAGAAAGAGCGTCGCGCGATTATGGAAGTGTATGACGTAAATCATCCTCTTCAATGTGGCGTTTGCGATCAGTCGGGGGAGTGCGAACTTCAAAACTATACGTTGGAACTTGAAGTCGATTCGCAAAGTTACATGATTAAAGACGTGGACAGAAGCTCTCATGACTGGGGACATTTGCATTACGATCCGGGTCTCTGCATCGTTTGCGAGCGCTGCGTTACCGTTTGTAAAGACATGATTGGCGACAACTCTCTTAAAACGATCGCTCGTGGCGGAGACGCGCTAGACGCGGGATACAAAACCAGCATGCCAAAAGACGCGTACGCCATGTGGAACAAACTTAGCAAGTCGGTCATTGGTCTAACCAATGGAACCGACGTTCTTGATTGTACTTCATGTGGAGAGTGCGCTTCCGTTTGTCCGGTTGGAGCGCTTGTCGACACGCAGTTTATGTATGAATCAAACGCATGGGAATTGAGTAAAATCCCTGCAACTTGTGGTCACTGTAGCGCTGGATGTCAAATATCTTATGACGTAAAACATACTAGTATTGATAATCCTGAAAATAAAATTTACCGAGTTATGAACGAATGGAATTACGTTTCGCTTTGTGGAGCGGGTCGTTATGGATTTGACTATCAGAACAGCGGCGTGACCAAAGACGAAGCCGCGTTTAAGGCCGCTATCGAAGCTTTCAAAAAAGCGGACACGATTAAGTTCACGTCTACGATAACGAACGAAGAAGCGCTTATTCTTGAAAAATTAAAAGACAAATTTGGCTACAAACTTGTCAATGAAGAAGCTCGCGCGTTCCAAACTTTTTTACATGACTATTCCGACGTTAGTGGAACTCGTCTCTATGGAAGCGATTTAAAAGCGATGGCCAATTCAAACTTTATCGTTAGCGTTGGAACGGCGATAAAAACCGACAATCCAAACGCTAGATACGCGCTGAACAACTCTTTGACGGTAAATAAGGGAGCGGCTCTTTATTTTCATCCAGTTAGCGATCCTGTTATAGACGGGCTTGGCAAGAGTATTTTAACCGTGAACCACAAACCATTGCAAGAGGAGACGGTTCTTTATCTTATGCTTGATCTTTTTGCGGATAAAGAAAAACTTCCATCGGATGTAGTTAAGTATTTGGAGTCGTTTCACTCTAAGAAGACCACTACCGTCACTGAAACCATTAAAGAAAAAGTGGTTGAAAAAGTTATGGAGAAAAAACTTAACAAAGAGACCGGTCTTGAAGAAGAAGTTGAAGTTGAAAAAACTAAAATGGTTCCTAAAAAAGTGAGTAAGGAAGTTGAAGTCGACGTAAACGGACTTGTCTCTCTTCTTGGAATGGCTGACACTTTTGATGAAACTTTGACTAAGTTTTTAGCCAAGAAAGATTCGTTCACTTTAGTCGTTGGACCGGATTTGTACACGCATCCAAACTCTAAAAACATAGCGCGTTTGGTCGCTCTTATAGAAAAATATAGCGCGTTTGAGCTTGTCATGATTCCAACTCTCACAAACACTCTTGGAGTGGCTTTGATCAACGAGTTGTCTTTAGAGGCTGGAAAGTTTAGCGTTGGTTACAATACTAAAGGCGATTTCACTCTCTCAGCTCTAGGAGACGGGGAGTTGGATATGCCCGCCATCAACCAGCAAGAGGGAACGCTCACGAGCATAAACAAGCGCGTCAATCCGACGAACGCCGCCATAGGTTACGGCGGTTACGTTTTAAACGACGTCGCGAACGCTCTTGGCCTTAACGCTGAGCTTACGATAGACTATACTCAAGAGTTGCCAACGGCCAAAGGTTTCCATAGCGAGAAGTTTGACTCTCTACCGAACTACTATACAAACGCCGGCGAAGAGATTCGTGGCTATGAGTTGAAAAACTTGGGTAGAAGAATTTCGAGCAATGAAAGCGTGACAAAAATAGACGAATCTCTTAGTTTAGGTGAAAACGTGATTTATCTTGCAAACCCTGTAAGACAGTTTAGCGAGTTTACAAACAAAGCCACTAACTTAGACGAAGTGAGCGGACTTTATATGAGCGAGGCTAGTTTGGCGAATTCAAATCTAAATGAAGGAGACAGCGTGCGCGTAAAAACTGAAAATGGGGAACTTATAACTACGATTGTTAGTGATAATAAAATAGCGGGTGACATAGCGCTTGTCCCTACTTTTGATCTCAAATTAAACTCTGAGGCTTTGTTTGGCTCTTATCGCTTTAACTCAGCTTCGATAGAAAAGGTGTAATATATGGATACTGCATATTTAATAGAAACGGTTATAAAAGTCGTTGTTATTCTACTGGTATTTTCCGCTTTAGCGGGTATTGGTACGTACTTTGAGCGTAAAATACTTGCGTTTATGCAACGTCGTTTAGGACCCATGAACGTAGGTCCTTATGGACTTTTACAAGTTGCGGCGGATGGCGTGAAGCTGTTTACAAAAGAAGATATTATCCCTACGAACGTTGTAGCCCCCATCTTTAAAATAGCTCCAGTCATAACGGCGGCTACCGCGTTTATAGCTTCGGCCGCTATTCCATTTTTACCACAGTTTACGATTTTTGGATATACGGTTCATCCAATCGTAGCCGACGTAAACATAGGCATATTGTACATCTTGGGCGTTATGGCAGTCGGTTTGTTTGGACCACTTTTAGGTGGTATGGCTTCGGCGAATAAGTTCGCTTTACTTTCAGCCGCTCGCGCCGCCGCTGTTTTTATCTCATACGAGGTTGTTAGCGGTTTATCCGCTCTTGCTCCAATTATGATGGTTGGTTCACTCTCTTTGATTGATTTCAACAACTATCAAGCTGGTGGAATCGGCAACTGGATCGTTTGGTCTCAGCCAGTCGCGTTCATACTTTTTTGGATAGCGGCGTTTGCTGAAACTGGACGTACTCCATTTCACCTTATAGCAAACGACCATGAAATTATCGATGGTTTTGGAACCGAGTACTCTGGTATGAGATGGGGTCTTTTCTTCATCGGCGAGTACGCGAACATGTTTTTTATATCGTTCGTGATTCCAATCCTTTTCTTAGGTGGTTTTGGCGATGGTAGCGTTTTGGGAGCTTTCGCTTTACTGGGCAAGATGGCGTTTTTCTTCTTCTTTTTCTTATGGACGAGAGCCGCGTGGCCAGACGTTAGACCAGATCAACTTATGTGGTTGTGTTGGAAAGTGCTTATGCCACTCGCGGTGATAAACGTTGTTATCACTGGTTTAGTGATGATGTATTAAGGGGATATGAATGAAAATGGAACAATTTAACAACAGAAACGTGTCCGAGAACGGATACTACTTGGTTGACATTGAAGATTATCCTACCGATGGTTGGGGTAAATTCAAGCGCGTGGTGAAGAGAACGTTTAGAGGCGAGCTTTTCGTTGGTCTTTGGGTCGTCATGAGAGAGATGGTCAAGTTTGACGTACACACCATTCAGTATCCTCAAGAGAAGATGCCAATCGGACCACGTTACAGAGCGATGCACGAGATGAAGAGGCTTTGGGAGTCTGACGCGGAGAGATGCATCGGATGTGGACTTTGTGAGAAAATTTGCATATCCGATTGTATTCGCATGGATACTAAGATAGACGAAAATTCTCGTAAAGAAGTTTCATCGTACACCATCAATCTTGGGCGCTGCATCTTTTGCGGTTATTGCGCGGAGGTTTGTCCAGAACTTGCGATTACTCATGGTGGCGAGTATGAAAATGGTTCAGAGCAGAGAGAGCATTTCATCATGTATGAAGATATGCTAACTCCGATAGACGTAATGAAAGCCGGGGCTCAGGTTGAGTTTGAAGGTTTTGGCGCGATCACGCCACATGAAGACGCGCGCGTTAAAAAAACGCCTCTAGCGTATTAAGGAGTTTAGATTATGTTTGAAGCGGTAGCGTTTTACTTATTTGCGTTTTTAACGATTTCGATGTTTTTCATAGTGGTAACATCGTCACAAGCGTTATATGCGTTGACCGCGTTAGCGGCGGGAATGATTTTTATATCGGCGTTTTTCTTTATACTAGGCGCTGATTTTTTAGGTGCAATACAGATTATTGTTTATACGGGAGCGGTTATGGCTCTTTACGCGTTTGGAATGATGTTTTTTGATACGACGAGAGCGGTTAAAGAAAAGCAGGGCAACAAGTTTTTGGTTGTGGGCATGAGTACGATAGCGGCGGTATTGATTGTTTTAATCTTCTCCGCTCCAATGCTCTCCACTAATATTACGGCGCTTTATCCAAGCGTAGGGGATATTGGCAACACTCAAGAAGTCGGGATGGTTCTTTTCACTAAGTATCTTATTCCATTTGAACTTGCCGCGGTAATGCTTTTGGTCGCTATGATTTCTGGAATTGTTTTGGCTGGTAAAAAAATGGACGCGTCCCTTACTCTTATGAACGCGCAAGAGATTGCTGAAATGAAAAACGAAACAATTAAAAAGGCGTTGTCATGATGGAAATTGGTTTAAATCACTATCTTGTTCTCTCTTCAATTCTGTTCGCTATTGGTTTAGTGGGCGTGATGCGCAGAAAGAACCTTCTTTTATTGTTTTTCGCGACTGAGATATTACTAAACTCCGTAAATATCGCGTTTGCCGCGATTTCACACTATTACGGCGACTTGACTGGACAGATGTTTGCGTTTTTTGTAATCGCGATCGCGGCTTCGGAAGTGGCTGTTGGATTGGGACTTTTAATCGTATGGTACAAACGCCACGGTTCAATCGACCTCGATAATTTAGCAACGATGAAAGGATAGAGAATGGAAATATACTTATACGTAGCGCTTTTCGCTCCTCTTGCTAGTTCTCTGTTCTCCGCGCTTTTCACGGCGACTCCAAAGAAGACGTTTACTGGAATTGTCGCTTCTCTGTTAATATTTGCGGCGTTTGTAAGTAGTAGCGTGCTTTTAACTCATATACTCAAAGGTGGCGAAGCCGTTCACGTGGAGATGATGACTTGGATGGCCACTGGCGATCTTTACATTCCATTTGGTTTTGTGGTTGACCAAGTTTCCGTAACTATGATGATGGTCGTGACTCTCGTTTCGACTATCGTTCATATTTACTCTATTGGTTATATGGATCATGACAAAGGTTACAATAGATTTTTCTCATATCTTTCGGCGTTCGTTTTTTCAATGATGATTCTCGTCATGAGCGACAATTACGCTGGGCTTTTCATAGGTTGGGAAGGCGTCGGTCTTTGTTCATGGTTGCTTATCGGTTTTTGGTTTCACAAAGAGAGCGCGACTTGGGCGGCTAACGAAGCGTTTATTATGAACCGTATCGCCGACCTTGGAATGCTTGTTGGGATATTCCTCATTTACTGGAACACGGGAACGCTTCAATACGCCGAATCTTTCGCGGCGTTTCACTCCTTGGATACCGATACTCTTACTTGGATAGGAATCTTCCTTTTCATCGGAGCTATGGGTAAATCGGCTCAATTTCCGTTACATACTTGGCTCGCGGACGCGATGGAAGGTCCTACTCCGGTTTCAGCGCTTATTCATGCGGCTACCATGGTTACGGCGGGGGTTTATCTTGTTATTCGTTCAAATGAACTTTACGACTTAATTCCTCATATTGGACTTTTCATAGCTAGTCTTGGCGCTTTCGTAGCGCTATTCGCGGCGAGCATGGCGCTTGTCAATCGCGACATGAAGAGAATTATCGCGTATTCGACTCTTTCGCAACTTGGTTATATGTTTGCGGCTGCTGGTCTAGGCGCTTACTGGGTCGCGTTGTTTCACCTTATGGCTCACGCGTTCTTTAAAGCGCTTCTTTTCCTTGGCGCGGGTAACGTCATGCATGCTATGCATGACGAACTTGATCCATTTAAAATGGGTGGACTTAGAAAGGTTATGAAGGGCACGTTTATCATGATGACTCTCGCTTCAATCGCGTTGGCTGGTATATTTCCACTCGCTGGTTTCTTCTCTAAAGACGCCATATTGGAGGCCGCTTTCGTTGAGCATCACTTTATTATCTACTCCGTATTATTGTTTACCGCTGGTTTAACCGCTTTTTATTCATTTAGACTTGTCGCGCTTATTTTTCACGGTGAAGATAGATACAAACTTTTCGGCATTCATCCACATGAAGCGTATAAATTTATGCTAGTTGGCATGAGCCCTCTTTTGCTTCTTGCAATAATCGCGGGTTCATTAAAAGGCACGTATTATGAGATGATAATCGAGATGTTGCCATCAACCGAGTACCATATACATAATCATCTTGTTTATTGGATTATGACCATAGGCACGCAAGTTTTTGTGGCTCTTTCAATTATGTACGCTTACAAAAAATATACGGATTCTAAAATTACCGTACCAGATGGAACTTCTAAAATGGAAAATAGTTTTATGTATAAATTATTATTAAACCAATACTACGTTCCTTACGCTTATGAAACTTATTTGGTGACTCCATATAGAGAATTGTCGGATATTTTCTGGACTCACGTTGACATGAAAATCGTCGACGCGACCGTTGATGGCATTGCCGGTATAGTTTATGGCACGGGTGAGGCAACGAGAACAATGCAGAGTGGAAATTTATCTACGATGTTAAAATGGATGGTGGCAGGTACGATTGGACTGTTGTCGTTAGCTGTGGTTTTTGGACTGGCAGTTAGATATTCTGGTGAAATCTTAGCGATTTTATCAGGTTTAGGAGTTTAGCAAATGGTTGATCATATTTTATCAATATTAATATTTTTTCCAGTAGTGGCGGCGCTATTTGGAGTAATGATACATAAAGATAGCATTAGAGCTTACGGAATTACCGTATCGGTTATAGAGTTTGTTTTATCGTTATGGATGTGGTTCGCGTTTGACGGTGGAGTGGCAGGCATGCAGTTTATGGAAAGCGTTCCTTTAATTCCCGCTTTTGGAATCAATTATACTTTAGGCGTAGATGGAATTTCTATATTTATTATCATTCTTTCAACTTTCTTTACCATGCTTGGAATAGCTTCGTTGGGAGAGATGAAAAATATTAAGAACATGATAATTACGTTACTTATGTTACAGATGACTATGTCTGGAGTGTTCGCCGCTCTTGACGCTATAGTCTTTTATTTATTCTGGGAACTTTCTCTTGTGCCAATGCTTTATATCATTGGCGCGTGGGGTGGACCTTTACGCATATACGCTTCAATCAAGTTCTTCTTATATACCTTTACGGGTTCTCTCGTTATGCTTGTGGGTATGCTGTTTATGGCGTATTTTTACTATCAAGCTACGGGTCAATGGAGTTTCGCAATATTGGATTGGTATAGACTCATACTGCCTGAAAATTTTCAATTATGGTTATTTGCGGCGTTCTTTATGGGCTTTGCCATTAAAGTTCCTATGTTTCCATTCCATACATGGCTGCCATACGCGCATGGTCAAGCTCCGACTATCGGTTCTGTAATATTAGCTGCAATTCTGCTTAAAATGGGTACGTACGCTTTTATCCGTTTTTCATTGCCACTATTTCCAGACGCTTCAGTATTCTTCATGTATCCAATCGCGGTATTAGCGATAATCATGGTTATTTACACGGCAATGGTCGCTTACGCTCAAAAAGACATAAAACAAGTAATCGCTTATAGTTCCATCTCTCACATGGGTATCATTATCATTGGTACGTTCGCTTTAAACGTTGAGGGCGTTACTGGATCAATCTTTTTAATGCTTGGGCATGGGGTTGTAGCTGGAGCGCTGTTCTTCCTTGTTGGCGTCATATATGACAGACGCCATACGAAAATGATGGCTGATTTTGGTGGTTTGGCTCATGTCATGCCTCGTTACGCCACTATATTTGGCGTTATGATGATGGCTTCGGTTGGTATGCCGCTTACCATTAACTTCGTTGGCGAGTTCTTAAGTTTGCTTGGATTCTTTAAGCAATCACAAATTTTGACGCTTCTTGCCGGTGTGGGGATTATTGTTGGCGCTATTTATATGTTGGCGGCGTACAAGAAAATCTTCTTTGGCCAAGTGACTCATGAAGAGAATAAAAATCTTCCAGACGTAAACAAAAAAGAGCTTCTAGCTTTGATTCCATTGGTAATAATCGCTATTTGGTTAGGTATTTATCCTAAACCAATTTTAGACCCAATTAACAATAGCGTTGAAACAATCGTGCAACTTATGCATGACAAAGCTCAGACGCATGAAGCAAAAATGAGAATACCAAGTCCTCTTAAAGACATGGCCATTCCAGTAAGTTCAATAGAGGAGGCAAACTAATGTTAGAGCCAATAAATGTTTCTTTGGAGTCTTTAAACTTAACGACTCTAGCGCCTATGCTAATTCCAATTGTTGGAGCGTTGTTAATAATAGTAATCGATACGATAAAAGGTGGGCTTGACAAAACTCTTTACGTGGTTTTAAGCATGCTTTTTATCCTTATGGACTTAGGTTCGCTGTTTAACGCTTCAGACGTTTTTTCCGTTAGCGGAACTATGATGGGCGCGTTTGACGTAATGCTAATAGACGGTTTAGCGATACTATCGCAGTTTATAATTGTTGGGGCTTCTCTGCTTTTTATTCCTTTAGCGCTTACTCACAAACGTTTTCATGAATTTTCATACCCTGAATTTTTTGCGCTCTTTTTATTTATGATTAGTGGCTTCCAATTCATGGTGGCGACTGATAACTTAATCCTTGTTTTTGTAGGACTTGAAACCGCTTCTTTAGCGCTTTATACAATAATCGCAATGCACAACCGCGACAAATCATTTGAAGCGGCCGTTAAGTATTTTACCATGGGCGCCTTAGCCGCTGGTTTCTTTAGTTTTGGTTCCATGGTCTTTTACGCGCTGACGGGTTCGGTGGAAATAAATCAAATCGCTACGGTATTAGCCGCTAACAATTACGTTGATATGGGATACGTCCTTGTAGGAACGGTGTTTTTACTTGCCGCTATTGGATTTAAAGTTTCTTTGGTGCCATTTCATACTTGGGCTCCAGACGTTTACGAGGGTTCTAGCGCGGCTATGGCTGGGTACATGTCGATAGTTCCAAAAATAGCGGGTTTTATCGTAGCTATGAGAATATTCGAATTTTTAATTCATAGTGGCGTTGTTTGGTTGGAAATAATCCTTTACGCAGTTGTTGTAATCACAATGACTGCCGCAAACATGTGGGCGCTTGTGCAAACCGACGTGAAACGCATGCTCGCCTACAGTTCAATCTCTCATGCGGGTTTCGTTATGGCTGCCGTTATGATAGGCACGACGCAATCAAATTCGGCTCTGTTTCTTTATTGGATACTATTCGCGTTTACTAATCTCGGCTCATTCTCAATGCTTTGGATAAGCCGTCAAAAATCTTTGCCAGACTATCAATCAAGCGACCATAGTTATAGTAAATTTGCAGGTATGATACAAACGTCTCCAGTGGCGGCTACGATTATGACTCTCTTTATGCTTTCTTTAGCGGGAGTCCCTCCATTCGCTCTCTTTTGGGGTAAGTTGTACATGATAGGTTCCGCAGTCTCCGCCGGTTATACGGTTCTTGCTTTAATCATGGCTCTCAACTCCGCCATTGCTGGTTATTACTATCTTAAATTGGTGGTGTATATGCTAATGAGAGAACCAATTGATCCAAACGGTGGCGACGTATATTCTGGAAACGCCACGCTTGCGCTTAAAACAATTATTGGAATCGCGGCCATGGGAACCATATTCGCTTTTGTAGCGATAAACCCATTACTTGAGTTTGTTACGGCTTTCGTTTACAACAGTGGATATTAATAGTTAGTTAAATTAAGGAGAGGAGATTTGTTAAAGTGGATATTTTCTCTTCTCTTGCTTATGCAAGCTTCCTCGTCTCTCTTCGCGCTTGAAATATCGATAAATAGCGCGAGAGAGGATCACCAAAGATACTCCATACTTCATTTAAAAGATAGTTCGGAATTTGCCTGTCAAGAGATTACCGATGATTTCAATAGAGTTATAAAAATAGTTTGCGCTTATTCAAAACAACCAACTCAAAGCATAAAAAAATTGCAAAATGATTTTTTTGAAATCAACTCAATAATAAAAAATAAAACGTTTTTTTTAATTATCACCCCTCTCCAAAAAATTGAACTTCTCCCCGTTATATTCAATTTAAATGACGAAAACACTACCTATCAGCCATCGGTATCGATAGCGAAACATTGGATGATTATTGGCTACAAAGAGAAACTGCCACTCATTCATAGTAAAGTGGAAAATCAATTAGGGATTAATTTTCCATTTTATTTAGATAAAGACAATCTTCCTTTTGTCGGAAGTTTAGATATAAAAGGCAACCCCGTATACATTCAAAAAGTTGAAGACGTGACCGAGTATTTAAAAATAAAAAAATATTTCAACTCTAAAGAATACGATAAAATATTGGAACTTATAGACGAGGTTCTTCTCGATTATCCAAACTCTTTGTTTAAAGCGGAATTGCTTTATTATAAGATAAAAGCCTATTCAAAATTAGAAGATAGCGATAACGTAATTGATATTTCCAAAGTTTATTTAAGAGAATATTCATCAGATGAAAATATACCCGAAGTTCTTTCTTTGACTGCGAAGGCGTATTCAAAAATTGGTTTAAACACGGACGCGGACTACTTTTTCGATCGCTTGTTTAGCGAACATGAAAAGTCCATTTTTACGCAATGGGGGTACATTTATAAGGGTGAAATGTTTGAAGCCTCAGGCGGGACGACGGCCGCTACGGCTTTTTATAAAAAAGCTCTTAATGAAACGGAGGATTTGACTCTTGGCGCGACCGCGGCCTATTTTTTAGCTCACATGAATATCGCTTCTTCTCACAGGAGCGCCTCAGAATATATGATGAAAATTTTAAACGCGAAACCAGATTTTTTAATGAACGATTTAAAAACGTCAATTGACATGATGCATGTGTTTGGGGATAGAGAAGATTATCTAACCGCGTCGGCCATGGCGAAAGCTCTTAGCGACGCTATGACTAAACAGAATGACGAATATGAAGTTTTACTAAAAGAAAGGGCGTTGTGGCTCTCTAAAACAGAGGATAAAATTCAAGCTTTAGAGGCAATAAACAAGTACGTAAAAGAGTATCCAGACGGCGATTACATTAATGAGATTCAGGTGGTAAAAGACGCTCTTTTCTTTGACACTAATGAATCCAACGTAACGATAAGGCTCCAAGAGTATCAGAATTTGATGGAAGATTATCAAAATGACGCCATTGGCGATAGGGCAACGTACGAAAAAGCCAAACTGCTTTTAGAGTCTCACGCTTGTCATGAAGTTTTGGATATGAGAGAGGCTCTTTTAGCGTTGGACGACGCCAAATACATGGACATAGAAAGCATAATAAAAGACTCGGCGATATGCGTGATGGAAGAGGCGTTGGAGAAGAAAAAATGTCATGAAGCCCTTGGAATCTCCAATGACTACAACATTACCCTATCAAACAAATGGGACGACGGTTTATATGATTGCGCCATGAAAGGGGGAGATTACTCATTGGCAAAATTAATTTCAAGCAAAAATTTGAAATCTTCCGACCTAGAGTTAAGAAAAAAATGGCTTTACAGATATGTAAAAGTTGATTTTGCAACTGGAAACTATAGCGACGTCATTGAAGCTTCAAAAGATTTAATATCGCTCATAAGCGATGAGAAAGAATCACCGTACGAAGACGTTTACCGAGATATTTTTGACACGTATCAAAGGTTGGAGCAAAACGACAATATGATTAAAGCCATTATGGATATCGAGAAAAGGTTTGGAGTCAATTATAAAGATTTAGACAGGTTTGTGTCCGTCATGACAATAGGTTTTGACAATAAAGATAATAATCTCCTTATCAAATATGGTTCTTACGCTATGGAGATCCAGACAAAAGCCAAAGCCTTTCCACAAAGTCCTCTCGTAGAGTTTACTCTTTATCAGGTTTATATGGAGATGGAAGACTTTAACAAAGCGTTAGAGACTATAAAGTCCTTGGATGGCGTTAGTATTGACAAAACGCAAAGGGCGAGACAAAAATATCTCCTAGGCACGGTATATTCTAAACTATGGAGAGACGAAGACGCGAAAAAAGCTTATAAAGAATCAATGGAAGCGGAGCCAACTTCTCCATGGGGGAAACTTGCAAAATCCGCCGTTGAGATATAAATAAGATGACAAATGTTTGAGAAAGCCACGCTGGAACAGTATTTGCGATTAAAGCATCCTTTGGGAGGCTCGCCAAACGCGGAGATGGAAAATTTAGAAAAAAAGGCGCGCCGTTCCTTATGGGTAGTGACTTTTTTCATGTTCGTCGCCGGATTGGGCATGGGATTTGGATTGCTCACGGCGAAAGTGAACGTGACGTTTTTTTTCTTTCTCTTTATCGCCCTTCCTTTTTTCGCGTCGCTCTTCGCGTTCGCCTACTCGCTCACTTCCCTTTTGTCAAACGAGCCTTCGAGCAAAAGCGGTATCATACAGTGGGCCGCAAAGTTTTTCTTTGAAAGCTCTTCGATGATCCCTCATGACGTACTCAAAAGTTTGATTTTCATCAGACTTCAACAGGGATCCTTGGCTCTTCTTTTTGGAACGCTCTTGGCGCTCTTTATGACTCTCCTTGGAAAATACGTTTCGTTTGGATGGGAGAGCACGATACTCGACGCCTCTTACATGCAAAGCGTCGTAAACGCGATAGCTCTTCCATGGAGCGGTTACCTTCCAAGCGCGGTTCCATCCATCGAGATGATTCAAGGGAGCGACTACTCCAATCCCCTTATGGCGTCGCAAAGCGTGGAGAAGAGTCTCATCTCGCAAAGTTGGTATAAGTTTTTGGCGCTCGCGCTCTTGTTTTATGGAGTGGCGCCTCGATTGATTCTTCTATGTTTGGCGCATAAGATATATGACAAAGCTCTGAGAAAAAACATTTTGGACGCCGTTCCAAACATCACCACGACCATCCCGGACGAGAGCTTTCACGAGCGCGACGAGAAGCGGACGGAGGGTCTCACTTTTTTAGAGAGTCATGAAGAGTCGTCTTTTGACTGCCTCATAGGGTGGAGCTACAATCAAGAGGAGTTGCAAGGCGTGATTCAAAACAAAAAGATAAGCGCTCCCCTCGTAAAACTCGCCGGTGGAAACGTCCCCATTGAGGAGGAGAACGCTTTGGTCTCGACGCTGAGGGGAGCGATCGTCGTTTTGGTTCCCTCATGGGAGCCTCCACGAAAAGATTTTGTCAACTTCGTAAAGGCGCTCTTGAAAAACGAAATTCAATCCATATTCGTCTATCCCATTGGCGAAGAGAGAAGAGGGTTCGCGGCGGAGCCAAAAAACGTTTCGATATGGGAGAGTAAAATAAAAACGATCGAGAGTCCAAAGGTGGGGCTCTATCATGAGTAACCCTCATCCGTCGTTCGTGTTGGTCGGGCACCCGAACAAAGGCAAGAGCAGCATCGTCTCGACGCTCGCGTATGACGACGCCGTCGCGGTTTCGGACATGCCGGGAGAGACCAAAAAGACGAGAGGCTACCCTTTGAAAGTTGGCGAACAAATCATCTATGAGATTTACGACACTCCCGGTTTTGAAGACCCGAAACGATTTTTGCACCATCTTAAGCAAAAGAACGCGAGCGCTTTGGAGCGTCCTAAGGCTTTAAAAGATTTCGTCGAGGAAAATAGGGACAATGGCGACTTTGAAGCCGAGATAGAGTTGCTCACCCCAATCGTCAACGGCGGAGCGGTCGTCTACGTGGTGGATGGCTCTCTCCCTTACAAAGAGGAGTACGAAGCGGAAATGGAGATATTGACTTGGAGCGGGAATCCGTCGATAGGGTTGATCAACAAAATAGGCGAGGGCGACCATGTGAGCGAGTGGAAAATCGCCCTCAACCAACACTTCAAAGTCGTGCGCGAATTCAATCCCATGCAAGTGACGCTCAAATCAAAAATAGATTTGTTGCAAACGTTCTCCGTCATGAACGAAGATTTGCAATCTACCGTCGCCAAATCCATAGCGATACTCCACCAAGATTACGACAACAGAGTTCGCAAAAGCGCCATGGCAATCGTGGAGAGCGTCTACAAATCACTCAGGCATAGCGTCACTTCGTCTATTTTCAAAAGCGTCATCACGCAGATGGACAAGCGACGTTATGAAAAGAGCTACAGAGAGGATTTGATTCGTTTTGAAGATGAGTCGCGAAAGAGCGTGCAAAAAATATGGGGACACTCTAAACTTCATAGCGTCATGAACGGCTTTGAAATCTCACAAAGCGACCTATTTTCGCAAGAGTCCGTTCGATACGGGCTCTCAAAAAGCAATCTCGTCATGGTGAGCGCCGTGGCGGGGGCGTCGGTGGCGGGAGCGGCTGGTTTCGCCATGAGCGCTCCGACGAGTTTGTTTGATTTTGGATTGACGACGACCCTCGCGACGACGATCTCAAGCGGTTTGGGAGCCGTCGGTGGCTACGTGAGCGGTTCGATAGGCTATGACAAGTTTCTCAACGCCACAATCATAGGTTCTCTCATGAACAAAAAACAGATACAAATCGGGCACATGAAAAACGTAAACTTCATCTTCATTTTATCGGCGAGGGCGATTCAACACGCCACTTCCGTAGTGCGAAGATCTCACGCCAAACGAGACGAGATGACTTTTCGCGTCAGCGATTCCGCCGACGCCATATTTGACGACGAGGAAAAAAAATTGTTGGCGAAAATATCTCTCAATTTCCAAAAAAATAGAAAAATCGACGAGAGCAAAAAAAAATACGCCGCGTTGATCGAGAAAAAAATGGAGTCAATATAATGTTTAAAACTCTTCGAACCATTGATTATCACAAAGAGCAGGTTGAGACGCTCTTAAGGGCCAAAGCTGGAAGTTTCGCCGCAAACTTTTTGGCTCCAATCTTAATCGCCTACGTTCTCAAGGATTACGTTCCCCCATCTCTACTTTTTGTTTGGCTGTCGCTGCAGATAATCGTCTACGCCACCCGTTTGTTCATAAGCGTTCATGGTCTAAAAATAGTGCGAACAAACGACAAAGAAAAGATAAAAAAAGTTTTAAAACAGTATCTTTTTCTTATTTTTATCAGCGCCTTCTTGCTTGGACTCTCTGGAATATTCGCCTTCGCGTACATGAGCATGGGGGACAACTTAGTTTTTATCATCATAATCCTCACTCTCATCACGGGCTCTCTTTCGACGCTCACCCCCGTCTATCACGCCGTGGTCATATTTACGACGACTATTTTATCCATGTTCATCGCCACTCTTTTGTTGTATGAGCTCAGCGAGATGCAGGCGTTGCTCATAGTCGTCCTCTTTTCTTATTTGATGATCGCTTTGCCTTCAAGCTTTAAAATATATCAATCAATCAACGACAACATCGAACAAGCTCAAGCGCTCAAGGAGAAAAACGTTAATTTTGAAAATCTTCTCGACATGATAATGGAGGCGGTCATTCTTTCAGACGAAAACGACATGATCATAGAGACGAATCAAGCGGGCGTCGAGTTGTTGAAGTTTCGGGACAAGTCAGAAGCGGTTGGAAAACATGTGAGCGATTACGTCGCGGAGCATGAGGTTGAAAAACTGCGATTTTCACTCTCTCAAGAATTTGATCCCCCTCGTTTGTATGATTTCAAAAAAAATGATGGAACCATCTTCCCAACTTTGGCGAGCGGAAGGGATATGGTCATGAACGGCGAGAAGGTGAGAATCTCGGTTATTTTAGACTTGACGCAGATTAAAAAGCAGGAACAACTCCTTTTCGCGCAATCTCGCTTGGCGCAAATGGGCGAAATGATAAGCATGATCGCCCACCAATGGCGACAGCCACTCGCCTCCATCGCTTCGACGTCAGTGAATTTAGAGGTAAAATTGGAGCTTCAAGCTTTTGACTTGCAGAGTCAAAGCGGTCAAGAAGAGATGATGAGCTATTTTTTGACAAATTTGCAAAATATCGACACTTACGTGGAGACGCTAACCACCACCATCGACGATTTTAGAAACTTTTACAAACAAGACAAGGCGTCCGTCGAGACGACGTTTGAAACTCTCATTCACAAAGCTTTGCATATCATTCAAACTTCTTTAATAAACGACAACGTTGAGATAGAGTCGTTTTACGACTCTCAGGAGAGATTGAAACTATACGACAGCGAAATGATGCAAGTTATTTTAAACATATTGAAAAACGCGCAAGACAACTTTAAAGAGCGTCAAACCAAAAATCCAAAAATCACGATTCGAACTCACCAAAGAGGCGTCACAATCTGCGACAATGGCGGAGGCGTCGCCGAGGAGATAGTTGAGAAGATATTCGATCCGTACTTCTCAACCAAAAGTTCCAAAAATGGCACGGGCTTGGGACTCTACATGTCCAAGACGATAGTCGAAGAACACCATCATGGAAAATTGACGCTTAAAAATCTAGATAATGGCGCCTGTTTTGAAATTGCGGTGTAGAGAATGGAGATTCATTTCTACAAGAAATCGCTTTTGAGATATAATCACAAAAGAGGACGATGGGAGATAAAAAAGAAGCATGAAATATGAATACTTAAAATATCTAAAAGAAAACAATCAAACGATAAAAATTTTAAATAGCGACAATTTCGCTTTTACCCTCTCGTTTTTTCATTTGGTTTTTATAAAAAACAGAAATCTTACGCTCACGCACTCCGCCATCTTGCAACATCTTGACGATTATCTTTTTGACGTCAATCAAAGTTATAAAAATAGCTTTGTAAAAAGCGCCAAAGAGTATCTCGATGATTTC
>ERZ889078.434-NODE-434-length-38035-cov-38.566219_pt1 | contig 38035 bp, 43 predicted proteins | sample MGYA00521266_ERZ889078 | MGnify/ENA primary metagenome ERZ889078 (study PRJEB32303, sample SAMEA104408618) | aquatic metagenome | biome: Brackish water; feature: Pelagic; material: water | place: Baltic Sea | collected 2014-06-16T06:34:00 | depth 76,534 m ...
CTCGTAATATTAACCTTTTAAGACAGGTCAGAGAAGTTCCAGGTGTAAGAAAAGCATTTGTAGCATCGGGTGTACGATATGATTTAATCACAGCAGATAAGAAACATGGTTATGAATATTTAAAAGAGATGGTGAAGCATCATATATCTGGACAAATGAAAGTAGCACCTGAACATACGCAACAACATGTTTTAGAACTAATGGGTAAACCTGGAAAGCAAACCTTAATTGACTTTAAAAAATTGTATGATAAGTTAAATAAAGAAGAGGGTAAAGAGCAGTTTTTAACATACTATCTTATTGCTGCACATCCGGGATGTGAAGACAAAGATATGCATGAGTTAAAGAGATTTACAACAGATGAATTGCAAATGAACCCAGAGCAAGCGCAAGTTTTTACTCCAACTCCAGGGACATACTCTGCAGTCATGTACTATACAGAGATGGATCCTAAAACACGTAAGAAAATATTTGTAGAAAAAGATACAAAAAGAAAAGAAAGACAAAAGCAGATAGTAGTGGCAAAAGATAGTTTTGCAAGTGGTTTTGCATCATAAGAAAATATAATTATATTAAGCTTATTATATTTTTTATTTGGATACAATCATAGGAAATACTAAGGAAGTATAAGATGAAAAAACAAAATATTAAAACAATTTTAGTGAGTGCAACTCTTGTGTTAAGTTCGGGTTTATATGCTGGTATGATGCCGGGTATGGATATGATGGACGATATGCCAATGATGGGAAAAGATAAGAAAGAAAAGTCTTCTAGTGGAATGAAGATGCCAGATATGCCAAGCATGGATTCGTTCAAAGATGGGAAAATGCCAGAGATGCCAGGCTTTGGAAAAAAAGGTAGTTCTGAATTTGAAATGCCAGGTATGGGTTCTGGAACTGATGGAATGAAAATGCCAGAGATGCCTGAAATGCCAAGCATGGATTCAATGAAAGACGGAAAAATGCCTGAGATGCCTGAGATGCCAAGCATGGACTCAATCAAAGATGGAAAAATGCCAGAGATGCCATCTACTCAAATCGGTAAGAAAGATTCAGTTTCAGTACCTGAAATGCCAAGTATGGACAATATGCCTTTCTTTGGTAAAGATTCTAAAGATGGTAAAAAAATGGATATGCCAAATATGGATAAGATGCCATTTTTTGGTAAAGATGACAAAAAAGATGGTGGCATGAAAATGCCATTTTTTAATTAGTATTTATTCATACTGACTAAGTCTACTTGGACTTAGTCTTTTCTTATAGAAGTAGCTGTTAAAAATATATAGTCTTTCCCCGTGATTGTAACCCGAAACTTTTTTTGTTGTAGATATTTTTTACAAAATATTGCATCTTTATACACAAGTGACATTTCTGAAAATGCATAGTGTTTTGCTCGTGCTCCATAAATCATTTCACCATCTAGCCATCTGCAGTTTGGAAAACCTAGAATTAAAGCTCCATCTTTTTTAAGTTGCTTTTGCACTATAGACATAAAAAGAGGATTGAAATCTAGATTAGAACTTTGGAGTGTTCCAATGCTTATAATCAAATCAAATTGTCCCAGGTTAAGTGCATCTAAGTCATTTATGTCATGTGTATAAAGGCTGATATTATCAGTATCAGAAAATTTTATTTTTGCATGTTTTATTGCAGAAGAACAGTAGTCAACTCCCACAAGTTCTAAGTTCTCAAAATTAGAAGCATACTCTTGAATACATTCAAATTCATCCCCACTATTTACCCCAAGATTTAAAATTCTCAATCTTTTATTTATATGTACATTTGCAAGTGCTTGTTTATAGTAATATAAAAATGCAGGTTCTTGCATTTTATGTATTTGAGAAAAAATAGAGTCAAGTCCATACTTGGATTCTACATCTGTCGTCTCTGCGTGAAAACTTATATCTGGGTTTAGTTTTTGGTAGCGTATAACTACTAAATGACTTTCTTTTACTAAGGGTGTGAGCATTCTACATTTTAATATATGCGCTAAATCACTCCAAGCTTTATAACCATGATAGAGATAAAATATATCATTTATTTGTAAAATATTTCCGGAGTAAGTAGAATCGACATAATCAGGATTGAGTACTTCAAACTCAATAATATCTTTAGAGATTAAATTTTGCAGTCTACTTTCTAAAAGATTCATAATATAAAGCATGGAATGGGTGGTGAATTTCAACATGAGTGTGTCTTTTTAAAATCTAATGCAAAAAATGTTCCAACTCTTACATTATTTTTAGTTTTAATATCTTACAATAAAGAAAAATTCATAGGAAACATGTAATTAACCTCAAAAATCTCAAAAAAATTATTTTTTTGTAGCTTTAGGGGGTTGTTATAGTAACCTTTAAAAGTCAAAGAATGAGAATAGATAAATTTCTAAATTCGGTAAATATAACAAAAAGACGCTCAGTTGCACAAGATATGATAAGTAATAAAGTTGTGTTGATTAATGATGTTCTTGTAAAAGCAAGTAAGAATGTTGCAGTTGGTGATGTTATCACTATAAATTATTTAGAGAGTTCTAAAAAATATGAAATATTGCAAATTCCAACTACAAAATCCACACCTAAAAGTCTTCAAGATCAATATATCAAGGAAATATCATGAACTATGATGAAGCAAAAGCGGCCTTCACCTCACTTTTTAACAATGATATGAGTGAAAATGAGATGCGCGAGTTTCTCTTAAGTGTAACACTTGATACATACACCTCAGTAGAATCCATAGCTGCGGCTGCTGAAGTGATGCGAGATTTTGCAATTCCTTTACCGATTTCACAAGAACTTTCTCTTAGTGCTCTTGATGTTGTTGGAACAGGCGGGGATAAGATAGGAAGTTTTAATATATCTTCAACTGTGGCTTTACTTTGTTCGGCATGCGGAAGCACAGTTGCAAAACATGGCAGTCGTTCCATCACTTCAAAATCAGGAAGTGCAGATATGTTTGAAGCGCTTGGAGTGAGACTTGATTTAAGCATTCAAAACACAGCTAAACTATTAGAAAAAACGGGATTCACTTTTATGTTCGCACAAAATCATCATCCGGCAATGAAGTTTATTATGCCCGTGAGAAAAAGTATTCCCGATAAGACAATATTTAATATCTTGGGGCCGCTTACAAATCCTGCCGGTGTGAAAAAATCTTTACTCGGTGTTTTTGATAAAGCCTTTGTTCCAAAGATGGCTGAAGCACTTAAAATAAACGGAAGCACTTTAGCAATTGTTGTGAGTTCAGCAGAAGGTATGGATGAGATTAGTATTTCTGATGTTAGCTATGCTTGCGAGCTTCGTGATGGAAAAATGCGTGAGTTTATTATAGACCCTCAAGAGTATGGAATAAAGAGAGTCCCTCTAAAAGCTATCGTGGGTGGAAACGCTAAAGAAAATGCTAGTATTTTATACAATATATTTGATTCAAAAGCAACAGATGCACAAAGAGATATAGTGCTGATTAACACAGCATGTGCACTTATGGTGGATGGTTTGGCTAGAGATATTCAAGAGGGTTTAGAAATGGCAACGGAAGCATTACGAAACCATCGCGGAAAGAAAAAACTTAAACAAATTATAGAGATATCAAACAAGCTATGAAGCGATATGAACTAGGACTTGATAGTTTAGATGTTTTAATAAAAGATGTTTTGAGTCATTTTTCATCTGGAGTGATAATTCTCAAAGGTAATTTAGCAGCTGGAAAAACTACCTTTGTTAAAGAGATGGTGAAGACTCTTGGAGTTGAAGATGAAGTGACTTCACCGACATTTTCTCTGCAACAATGCTATGGGGACAATTTGTATCATTATGATATGTACAATCACGGACTGGAACATTTTATTTCTCTTGGCATGTTAGAAGAGCTAGATAAAGAGGGTTTACATTTTGTAGAGTGGGGCGATGATGCTTTGAAAAGTATTTTAGATAAAGCGGAGATAAAAAATATGACGATAAATATTGAAAAAATATCAAAAAATTTACGAGAATACAGGGTAGAGTATGCATAAATTAGAAGCAGTAGGTTTACAAAAAAGAATTAAAGGTTTAGAGATTGTACGAGGTATGAGTCTTGAGGTAAGAAGTGGTGAAGTTGTTGGTTTACTCGGACCAAATGGAGCAGGAAAAACCACTACTTTTTATATGATATGCGGGCTTGTTGAAGCGAGTGACGGTGAAGTATTTTTTGATGGTGAAAATATTTCTAATATGCCATTACATGAACGCGCGTTAAAGGGAATCGGATATCTTCCTCAAGAAGCTTCTATATTTAAAGACTTAAGTGTTGAAGACAATCTTATGGTTGCAGCACAGGTAAGGATAAAAGATCCAAAAGCACAAGAAGATAGAATTTTAGAACTTCTTGATATGTTTAATATTGAACCAATCCGTTACCGTAAAGGAATTAGCTTAAGCGGTGGTGAACGACGTCGTGTAGAGATTGCCCGCGCACTTGTAAATGAACCGAAATTTTTACTTCTTGATGAACCTTTTGCTGGGGTAGATCCAATCGCTGTTTTAGATATCCAAAAGGTAATTCACCAACTTGTTTCTTATGACATAGGGGTACTTATAACAGATCATAATGTTCGTGAGACTTTGGCTGTATGTGATCGCGCTTATGTTATCAAATCAGGCGCTTTACTTGCAAGCGGAACAAGTAAGGAAATAGGCGAAAATGCAGATGTTCGTACACACTACTTAGGTGAGGATTTCAAGCTTTAGGCTGATAGTATATGGCAGGACTTAGACAAACCCAGAGTGTTGAGAACAAGCATAAACTCTCAAATACACTTAGAAATTGGCTTCCGATATTACACTCAAGTTTATCTGACTTAGGTGAAGCTATGGCACCCTTTGTCGATGCTAATCCTGTTGTAGAAGTAGAATCTGGCTATGAAGAAAACTTTGAGAAAAAAATTCCAAAAAAAATAATCTCTGGTACGGTAAGTAACTCTCAAACTGATAAAATAGAAGCTTTAACAATTCATCAGCGTACTTTACATGAAGTACTTGATGAACAACTTGAAGCTCCACTCTTTCCAACTCCAATATCCCAAGAGATCGCACAATTTGTAGTTTCAAACCTTGATGAGGGTGGTTATTATGAAGGAAATTCTGAAGAGTTTTGTGTGAAGCATAGTGTAAGTATAGAGGAATTTGAAAAAATACGTTTGAGGTTCGCTTATATTGAACCTGTTGGGATTGGAGCTTGTAATGTTGCTGAGTCATTTTTATTTCAACTTGATTCTGCTGAGATTAGTGATGATGGATACACCCTTGCTTGTGAAGTAATTAAAAATATGCAAGAGATTCATGCTTACTCTTGTCAAAAGCATTTTCCTGAAGTTATGAAAGTTCTAGGTACCTTTAAAAACCCACCCGCTATAGAGTATCAAGAAGACTCAACACAAGTTATACCTGATTTAATGATATTTTTTAATGAAGATGAATCCATAGAAGTCAAACTCAATGATGCCTATTATCCAACTATAAGGATAGATACAGACTATGGAGTTGAGCACGAATTTATTTCGCAAAAGATAAAAGAAGCAAAGTCTCTTGTGGACGCACTTGACATGCGTAAAGCAACACTCTATAAAGTCGGTCTTATGATAGTTGAATATCAGTATGAGTTTTTTACCGGTGGCGCAATTATGCCTCTTACTCTTAAAACTTTAGCAGATGAATTTGGACATAATCCATCGACTATTTCACGCGCGATCGCAAACAAATACATTGCTTGTGATAGAGGACTCTTCACCATGAAAGAATTTTTTACCACAGCAATTGATGAAGATGTATCTAATGCTGCGATTAAAGAGTTTTTAGTAGGTTTAGTAAAAGCCGAAAGTAGAGAGAAGCCTTTGAGTGATGTGAAGCTTTTAGAATTGATTGAAGAGCATTTTAAAGTAAAAATGGTTCGCCGGACTATTACAAAATATAGAAAACAACTCAATATCGCAGGTTCTAGTGAGAGAAAAAAACTTTATCAGTTACACTAAGATGCTCAGATCAGACGTAAAAAAGAGACTCGATGAAGAAGTTGAAAAAAGAAATAGAATCGGTGAAGTATCTGAAGATAGACTCGATCCAATTTTAGTAGCCAAAAGATACAATGATTCTAATATCTCCCTTATTTGCGCATTGTTTTCTTATGGAAATGTTACGCAGATAGTAAAGTTTTTAGATTCTTTAGATTTTTCACTTTTAAAAAAGAGTGATGAAGAGATAGAAAAATCTTTAAAAAATCATTACTACCGTTTTCAAAAATCAGAAGACATTGTGACCTTGTTTATCGCTCTTAAAAGATTAAATGAGTTGAGCACCTTAGAAGAAATTTTTGACAATGCTTACAAAAAAAATGAAAGCATTATTGATGGAATAAATGGAATAATCTTGACTTTAGAAGCTATGTGTAAGCATAAAAGTAAAGGATATACTTTTTTAATTTCACAAGTAACAACAAAAACAAAAGGTGTTGGCGCATTAAAACGCTGGATGATGTTTCTTCGTTGGATGATTAGAAAAGATACTATTGATATGGGTTTATGGAGTTCAAAATATAAAAAAAACTTAATTCTCCCCCTTGATACACATACTTTTAAGGTGTCTAAAAAACTTGGCTTATTAAAAAGAAATACTTATGACTTACAAGCTGCAATAGAAATTACCCAAGTCTTAAAAAAATTTGATGCTACAGATCCCATGAAATATGACTTTGCGCTTTATAGACTCGGACAAGAAAAACTACTTTAAGTAATATTACAGAGACATTTAACTAAAATAGTTTTTATGAAAATAATTATCCTTGATGACTCTTTGACTGTTCGTATGATTATAGAGTCCTTCTTGGAAGATTTAGGTGTGCAAGATGATGAAATACTGCCTTTTGAAAATGGTTTTGATGCATTAAAATACATAGAAAAAAATGGTGCTGATATAGTATTTAGTGATATTAACATGCCAAAGATGGATGGCTATGAATTTGCTTGTTCTCTTTTTAAAGTTCGTAAAGATCTACAAAAGTCATTCTTTGCGATAAGCGGAGATGAAAGTCGTGAGAGTTATAGAAAAATGAAGAACCTCGGTGTTCACCGATTTTTAAAAAAACCTATAGATAGTGAACATTTTAATCACTTTTTGATTCCAGAAATTAATAAACGTAGAGCTATGGAAGCATTATTAAAATAGTTTTATTTTCCGCATTTTGTGACCTCAAATAAATTTTATTCTTTTTTGATATAATCTTGTAAATAAATAATTCAAGGAATGAACGTGGAATGTGAATTTGCTCGTGTAAACTCAAATAATGAAGAGATTTTAGAGATTTTAGATAGCGTGAAAGTAATTGCAATGTTGGGTTTATCGCCTGATGAATCTAAGGCAAGCAATATGGTTGCAAAATTCCTCCAAGCAAGAGGGTATAAAATAGTACCTGTATATCCAAAAGAAGATACGATTCTCGGTGAAAAAGTATACCGATCCCTAGCAGAGATACCCTTTGAAATTGATATGGTAGATATTTTTAGAAAACCAGATGCATTTAATGCTATAGCTGACGCAGCAATAGCTCGTGGGGATGTTAAAGTTTTTTGGGGTCAGCTTGGACTTGTAAATAATGAAGCTGCGCAAAAAGCAAAAGATGCTGGTATGAAAGTTGTTCAGAACCATTGTCCTAAAATTGAATTACAAAATAGATAGGAAATTTTTTGTTAAACATAGAAAAAATATATAAAGCACAAGAGCGAATTAAAGATGTAGTAGTAAACACTCCATTTTCATATGCACCACACCTTAGTAAAATAGCCCAAGCGGATGTGTACTTAAAAAAAGAAAACCTTCAAGTGACAGGTGCTTTTAAAATCCGTGGTGCGTATAATAAAATTGCGACACTCACTCAGGCTCAAAGAGACTGTGGTGTAGTAGCAGCAAGTGCCGGAAATCACGCACAAGGGGTAGCTCTTTCTGCATCAAAGTTTGGAATAACTGCTGTGATAATTATGCCAGAGTCGACACCGCTTACAAAAATTAATGGTGTCAAAAGTTATGGCGCAGAGGTAATACTTGCAGGTACAAACTACGATGAAGCATACGCATATGCAAAAGAGTATGGAGAGAAAAATTCTTTAACATTTGTGCATCCATTTGAAGATGAGGAAGTTATGGCAGGTCAAGGTACTGTTGCACTTGAAATCTTAGAGAGTTGTAAAGAAGTAGATGCTGTTATTATTCCTGTTGGTGGTGGTGGATTGATTTCAGGGATGGCACTTGCTTTTAAAGCAATAAACCCTAAAATCCAAGTGATTGGAGTAGGAGCTAGTGGAGCTCCTGCGCTTAAAAACTCTTTTGAGCAAAAAGTTGCAATAGATTCTAAAAGTGTAAGAACCATTGCAGATGGTATTGCAGTAAGAGATACTTCTAAAATTACACTTGCACATATCTTAGAAAATGTTGATAGATTTATCAGTGTAGATGATGAAGAGATAGCAAGTGCAATTTTATTTTTACTTGAAAAGCAAAAATTAGTTGTTGAAGGTGCAGGGGCTGTTGGTGTAGCTGCACTTATGCATAATAAACTCGAATCATTAAAGGGTAAAAAAGTAGTAGTCGTGTTAAGTGGTGGAAATATGGATGTTACACTACTCTCAGTCATCATCGAAAAAGGTCTTTTAAAGTCTGGTAGAAAAATGATGCTAACAGTTACATTAATTGACAAACCAGGCTCACTTAAAAGATTTACTGAAATTTTAGAAGAACTCAATGCCAATATTGTGCATATCGCATATGACAGAACTTCTATTTCTTTAGAGTATGGAGATGCACACGTGACTGTGCACATGGAAACAAAAGGTGAAGAACATCAAAATAATATTAGAAGAGTTTTAAAAGATGAAGGCTATTTAAGAGGTTAAAAATATGGAAGTTCTAAGAAGTAAAAACTTTAAAGAGGCTATTGTTCAAACTCAGATTCTTGATGATGGACGTCTTTTAGTTGTTGATGCTAAAAGTACAATTCGATATTTAGATCTTCAAACATTAGAACTTCTTGATGGATTTAAAGCAAATATTCATCATCTTCGATATAAAAACAGAGTGGTAGAATTTTCTAGTGATGGAAAATATTTTGCTATTTTAAAAACTGATTCTAAAGAATCAAGACTTTACAATACTCAAACTAAAAAAATAATTGCTAAAGTAGACAGGCATCACGGTGAAGCATCTTGTGTTGGTATAGATCCACACAATAAATATATGTTTTCTTGTGGCGATGATGGAAAAACTTTTGTAATTGATATACATAGTGGTAAATTAGTTTTTACACTTCCTATGCATATTGATGCAGTGAATGACATTGTATTTAGTTCCGATGGAAATTTAGTTGCAACATGCTCTTACGATAGAAAAATCTCCGTGTTTAATCTTACTATGATGACACAACAGCATACATTAAAAGCGCATGCAGATCCTATTACAAAGATAACATTTATTGGGCATGATAGGCTCTTTAGTGTTGATAAAAGTAATCAAGGGATTGTTTGGAGTCTTCGTAATGCAAAAGTAATAACGAGGCTAGATGGAATTCACGATGATGTTACCCAGGTACTTATTGCTGAAGATAATAAATTTCTTTTTTTAGCAACTGCATTAGGCTATGTTTTAGTATATGATTTAAAAACATACGAACAGGTATCTAAAAAGTATATAAAAGTAGGATCAAACATTACTTCATTAGTGTTTGATGACAAAAGCAAAGAACTTATTGTATCTTGTCGTGATGGAAATGTATTGGTTTACAATATTTACGAAGGTGAAGAGTATATAAATACACTTTTAAGAGAAAAAAGATATGAAGATATTCAATCACATGTAGATATAAATCCTCTGCTTGAATATACAGATATTTATTCTCGTGTTGCCAATCTTTGGGAAAATACCTTAGCAAAAGCAAAACTATATTTACAAAAGGGTGATAAAAAAACTGCCATACTCTTATTTAGTTATTTTAAAAATATACCAGCTAAAAATAAAATCATGCAAGAAGTTATTCTTGAATATGCAGATTATAATAAATTTGTTACCTTTGCAAAAGGTGGTAAATTGGCATTAGCATATGGACTTGCAAACCAGCATCCAATGTATAAAGAAACTCCAATTTACAAGTCCTTAGAAGAGCGATGGAGAAAAGCATTTGCATTGGCACAAAAACATGCATTAGATCCAAAAGGAATGGAAAAAGCACGTGAGATTTTAGCACCATATCGTGGTATTAGTGATAAAACAAAACTTATGCAAGAACTTTTTACGCAAGGTGAAGTGTATAAAAGATTTAAAATTGCACTTGGTCAAAAAGATTTTAGGATAACTTTTGAACTAGTTAAATTGCATCCCTTTTTAATGGAGTTTCCAGAATACAACACCATTATGAATTATGCAGATACCCTTTATATTAAATCACAAGAATTTCTTCAAGTTGGAGATACTCATTCTGCAATTAAAATACTTAGAATTCTGATAGATTTTCCTGATTTTGTAGTAGAAGTAAAAGAGATGATGAACGAGATAGAATCCAAGCAAAAGTTCTTTAAAGCTATAAAAGACGAAGATATTGTTGTAGCATATAATATGCTGGATCTATCAGAAGATCTACAAAAAACTGAAGATGGAAAAAGATTGCAGCAACAGTGGAATAAAGATTTAACAACAGCAAGTACTTATGCAGTTGAAGGTGATGTTTTTGGAGTTAAAAAAGCTTTGGCATCTTATATGATGATAAATTCAAAATATATGGCACTAGGTACAGTTTTTGGATGGTGCTATATGATTCAACTTGAAAAAGCTATAGCTGTAATAAAAGATAAGTTTTTAATCGAAGAAGGGATTAAAAATTATGTATTAAACTTTGGATTGCAAGATCAAATCTTAAGTCTTTATGAGATTTTTATTGCTAAATTCCCAAACTCAAAACTGAATTTAGAGTTATTGACAAAAGGATCTTTAAGTATGTGGAGACCTTCTATGATTGTTAACTCTATATTAGATTGAGATTTTTAGACTTTAATTGTATTGTTTTTTAACCTAAAATATAGGTTATTTTAGTATAATCAAAAAATTTTAAATCATAATTTTTTATAGGAGACTTTTCATGCAAATAAGTGGCGCACAAATGGTCATTGAAGCTTTGATCGCAGAAGGGGTAAACACAGTATTTGGCTACCCTGGTGGAGCGATTATGAATGTCTACGATGAGATTTACAAGCAAAAGGGATTTCAGCATATTTTAAATCGTCACGAGCAGGCATCTGTACATGCTGCTGAGGGTTATGCAAAAGCTAGTGGCAAAGTTGGTGTTGCCATCATTACATCAGGGCCTGGATTTACAAATGCAGTAACTGGTTTAGCAGACGCTTATATGGATTCCGTACCTTTAGTTGTAATCTCGGGTCAGGTTCCAATGAGTTTAATCGGTACAGATGGTTTTCAAGAAATTGATGCAATTGGTATCTCACGACCTTGCACGAAGCATAATTATCTTGTAACGGATGCAAAAGATTTAGGCAGAGTGCTAAAAGAAGCATTTTATATAGCACGTTCTGGTCGTCCTGGACCTGTTCATGTAGATATTCCAAAAGATGTGACAGCACAGATTGCAGAATTCAATTATGATATGGAACTCGAATTAGAAACATATAAGCCGCATACAAAAGGTAATCCTCGTCAAATTAAAAAAGCAATGGAGGCAATCGCAAATGCAAAGCGTCCTCTTTTTTACCTTGGTGGTGGAATTATTAATGCAAATGCATCTTATGAAGTAAGAGAGTTGATTCATAAAACAGGTATTCCCGCAGTTGAAACATTGATGGCTCGTGGTGTTTTATCGTATGATGATCCTTTACTTGTAGGTATGCTTGGTATGCATGGTTCCTATTCAGCAAATATGGGGATGAGTGAAACAGACTTAGTTATAGGTCTAGGTGTACGGTTTGATGACCGTGTTACAGGTAAACTTTCTGAATTTGCTAAAAATGCTGATGTGATTCATGTAGATATTGATCCAGCTTCAATCTCAAAACTTGTAAATGTAGATTACCCAATAGTTGGTGATGTAAAAAATGTTGTGAGCGATATGCTAGAGCAAGTTTCTAGGATTAGTAGTCAAAAGTATGAATCCTGGAGAGAAACTATCAATGAATTTGCCCAGCTTCACCCTTTAACATACCATGAAGATACTGATAGAATTAAACCTCAGTGGGTTATTCAAAGAGTAGGCGAGCTATTAGGCGATAGTGCAAATATATCTACAGATGTTGGACAGCACCAAATGTGGGCTGCACAATTTTATCCTTTTTCACGTCCAAACCAATGGATAACTTCTGGTGGTCTTGGAACTATGGGCTTTGGTTTTCCAGCAGCTATAGGCGTGAAAGCTGCTTCACCAGATAAGATAAGTATCAACTTCACCGGAGATGGTTCTATTTTGATGAACTGTCAAGAACTTATGACAGCGGTTGAGAAGAAAATACCAGTTATAAATATTATTTTAAATAATAATTTTCTTGGTATGGTTCGTCAATGGCAGACACTTTTTTATGATAAACGTCATAGTGAAACAGACTTATCTGTACAACCTGACTTTGTAAAACTATCAGAAGCTTTTGGTGGAATAGGGTATAGAGTTACAACAAAAGAAGAATTTGACGCAGCACTTAAAGATGCAGTTGAAAAAAACATTGTTACTTTTATAGAAGTAATCGTTGAGCGATTTGAGAATGTTATGCCGATGGTTCCATCGGGCGGAAGTTTATTTAATATGATGTTATTAGAGAAAAAGGAGACAAAATAATGACTGAAAATAGTGAAAGAAGAGTAATTTCAGTTATTGTAGTCAATGAAGCGAGTGTTTTATCTCGTATTACAAACCTTTTCTCTGGTCGTGGATATAATATCACATCTTTGACAGTTGCTCCTATCCCAGATTCTAAGTATTCAAGATTAACTATAGTTACATCTGGATCGGTTCGTGTGATTGAACAGATTACAAAACAACTTCACAAGCTTATTCCAGTACTTAAAGTGTATGAACATGCTGATTTAGTGGAAAAAGAGATGGCAATGGTGAAGTTTCCAATCACTGAAAACTTAAGTGATATCAATACCTTATGTGAAGCCTATAATGGCAAAATAGTGAACGTTGGTGAAAATGTGGTTATAGCTATGGTCACAGATGAACCAAAAAGAGTGGACCACTTTTTAAGTGCAATTAAAAGATACAATCCAAAAGAGATTGTTAGAAGTGGCGCTGTAGCCTTAGAAAGATAAAGAGATACAATATGAAACTTTCAGAAATAGCAAAGATTATTGGTGCGAAATTTGAGGGTGCTGATATAGAGATAACATCTATGAATACTTTAAAAGATGCAAAAGCTTCTGAACTTTCTTTTGTCGCAAATTCTAAGTATGTAAAAGATGTGTCTCTCTCGAATGCTGGAGCTATTATCGTTGATGAAAAAACAATGGAATATGTCCCAGAGGCTTGTGTAGCTTTAGTCGTAGATAACCCGTATTGGGAGATGGCTGAAATATCAAAATATTTTGCTCCTCCAATAGAAGACAATACACTTCCTCTAGCGATAATAGGTGCTAGCACCACTATTTCACCAAAAGCAGAAATTTGTAACGGTGCTGTTATTGGCGAAAATTGTATGATTATGGCGCATGTTTATATTGGTGCGAACTCTATTATAGGTGACAATACAATTATTTACCCTAATGTAACTGTCTATAGAGACTGTATTGTTGGAAATAACTGTGTAATTCATGCTGGTGCAGTTGTTGGAAGTGATGGCTTTGGTTTTGCTACAAATAAACTTGGTATTCACAAAAAGATTTATCAAAATGGGAATGTTGTTCTTGAAGATGATGTGGATATTGGAGCAAATACGACTTTAGATAGAGCAGTTTTTGGAAGCACACTTATTAAAAAAGGTGTACGCATTGATAACCTTGTTCAAGTTGCTCACAATTGTGAAATTGGTGAATACTCTGTATTAGTTTCTCAAAGTGGTTTTGCAGGTTCAACAAAAATGGGAAGAAATACTGTATTTGGCGCACAATCAGGAGCCTCTGGACATATAGAGATAGCTGCTTTTAATACTTTTGCTGCAAGAACAGGTGTGACAAAATCCGTTAAAGAAACAGGCTTAACTTTTGCTGGCTTTCCATTTATGGATCACAAATCGTGGTTAAAGCTTCAGGCTAAATTAGCTAGACTATTAAAACAAAATTAAGGAATTAAAATGTCAACAACAATACCATTAAGTGGAACAAAAAAAGGTGTTATTTCAGTAACTAAAGTAGATGAACCATACGGAAAGGGCAGCGCAACAGTTGCTAGTGTAGGAATTTCATTAGTAGGAAATGCAGAAGAACCTGAATGGAAAGTACATCTTCCGATGGATAATCTTGATGCAGTTATTGAAGCGCTTCAAGCTTTAAAATAAACTTTATAGCATACCACGTAACTTTCGTAACTATGGTATGCATTTAAAAATTATTTTGATTTCAACTCTCTAACAAATTCTGCAATTCTAGCTATACCATCACGAATAGTATTTATATCAGTCGCAAAACTCAGTCTAAAATATCCTTCGCTTCCAAAAGCAACACCTGGAACAACAGCTACAAGTTTTTTATCTAATAACTCTTTAGCAAATGTAAGAGAATCATTTGATACCTCTTTGATATTTACAAATAAGTAAAATGCGCCATCTGGCTTTAATGCGCTTAGTCCATCTATATTATTTATGAGTGTTACGGCTTCATCACGACGCTCTATAAACGCTTTTCTCATCTTTTCTATATCTGCATCTGCACTGCCATCAAGTCCGGCAATAGCAGCCATTTGAGTGATAGAGTTGATGTTAGATGTGCTTTGTGACTGAAGTTTTTTTGTAGCTTTTATAAGTTCTGTATCTGCTGCAGCCATATAACCAAATCTCCAACCAGTCATTGCAACTGACTTGCTAAGACCGTTAATAGTTATAGTACGCTTATACATATCTTCACTTATAGCCGCACATGAAGTAAAAGTGCCATCATACGTGAGTTTTTCATACATCTCATCACTCGCAACGATGATATCTGTACCTTCTAGTACTTTAGCGATAGCGGTCAGTTCTTCTTTTGTATAGATAGAGCCAGTAGGATTAGACGGTGAAGTAAGAATGAGCATTCTTGTTTTACCTGTAATAGCATTTTTTAACTGCTCAGGTGTGATTTTAAAACCATCCGTATCCTGAGTTTCAATCTCTACCACTTTACCGCCATAGTACTGTACTAATTCAGGGTAAGTAACCCAATACGGTGAAGGTATAATAACTTCTGCTCCATTTTCAATGGTTGCAGCAAAAAGATTAAAGAGTGAGTGTTTAGCACCGTTGTTTACAATAATTTGATTTGGAGCATAGGTTAAGCCATTGTCACGCTTTAGTTTATTCGCAACCGCTTCTCTTAAAGCCGGTATACCATCTACAGCGGTATATTTTGTAAAGTTGTTATTTATTGCTGCAATAGCTGCATCATTTATAACTTGAGGCGTTCCAAAGTCTGGTTCACCAGCTGAAAAGCTAAGAATATCTTTACCTTGAGCTTTTAGCTCTTGAGCAAGTGTTGTGATAGCAATTGTGATAGATTCTGAAAGTGTATTGACGCGTTTAGTTAACATTAAAACTTCTCCTAAAAAATATATGAAATTATACTAAAATAATCATATATAAAAGTTTAGAAGTTCAGTTTTTTTTTAAATTTAAATTTTTTCTAAATCAACATTTCCATCTGTTTCTTGAACTAATTGATCCATAAGTGCAAAAAGTTCTTGGCTTGTTCTTTCTGATATCTCAAAGTTCTTAATGATGACATCTTTATTTTTTTGTAAAGAATCCTGTCCTTCTTTAACGAATAATATATTTTGAGAAATGGATGCATGAAATTCTTTATGCGATTGAGACATTTTAGTAAATGCCTTGTTGCCTGCAAAAAGTTTCGGAGCGATATTTTCATACCAATGACCAAATTTACAGTTATGATGGTTGGTGGAAATCATATCTTCTTTTATATCCCCATTTGTTACAGATGTGTAAGCTTCAGACTTAAAAATTATATGTTGAATTTTATAGATAGTCATCATTAAATCGATTGAGTTTTTATTGGCACTTATTGAGTTTGTTTCTAGTTGTTTATTGAATTCATTGATAGTACTTAAAAAGTCCTCCATCGTCTTGTTTGAAGCAATCGCAATAAGATTCATTTGATCAGAGTTTTCAGCAATGTTAGTGGATTCTTGTTGGAGTGTTTGGATCGTTATAGATATTTCTGAAGTTGCTTTTTGTGTTCTCTCAGCAAGTTTACGCACTTCATCTGCAACAACTGCAAATCCACGACCATGTTCACCAGCGCGAGCTGCTTCTATAGCCGCATTTAAAGCAAGTAAGTTTGTTTGATCTGCAATATCTTTAATAAGTTCTACAACTGAACTGATATCACTCACATTTGAATTAAGTGATGTAACAGCATCTGAAGTGCTAGTGATTAGTTCATAAAGTTGATTGAGCTCTTCACTTGTTTTACCAACAGATACATTTGTTTGTGCAGATAGATTTGCAGTATGCTTTGTGGAAATAGACACATCTTTAATATCTTCGCCAATATCAATGATATTGTTCATAATAAGATCTAAATTACCTTTGACTCCTCCACTATTTTTTGAGAGTTCTTTTGAAAATACACCTGAGAGTTGATACTTGGCATTTTCTTTCATTGCTTCGATAGTTTTAGCTACAGCGTCTGCTGTAAGTTTAAATTCACCATGAAGACCAGAAGAGAACATAGTTCTTGTCTTATCCCCACTAGTAACGGCTTTAATACTATTGCGCGATTCTCTAAGAATAACTTCCACTTGATCAAGCATATCGTTAATAGATTCCGCTAAAGCCCCAGCTTGTGAAGAGGTGTCTTCATAATGTATACGGTTGGTAAGTTGTCCACGTGACACTTCTTTTGTGACACTTAAAATATTTTGAAGCACTGCATTATCTTTAGTGGTATTACTTGTATCATTAGATGGGATAAAAACAAATAAAAGACTCATACAAACAAGTATGAGTGCAAAGATAGTTTCGTTATGTTCTAAAAATAAAAAAAGAGCGAGAATAATATTTAATGCTAAAAAAGCCAGCGTTTTGTAATTTTTAAAGTTATGCATTGATTTTTCCTTAGCTCTTTTGTAAATTTATAACTAGATTATTATATGTGGTTTTATTTTCTGCTAAAAAATCTCCAAGTAATTTACCTGAAGCTTCCATTCCACCTTTTTTTTCAGCATCTATTAAAAGTTTATAAACTGGAGCAATAGTGTCTATTGCAAGACGTGAAGGTTTACGTCTAAAAGAGGAATATCCAATGATAGTACCTTGTGAATCGTAATCAGCAGTTATATAAGCAAATACCCAGTAGTGACCACCATCTTTTTTAAGATTTTTAACAAATCCAAAAAATTCTTGACCTTTTTTTATTAGGTCCCATGCTAGGTTAAAAGCAACTGCCGGCATATCTGGATGTCTTATGAGATTATGGTTTGCACCAATGAGTTCTTCTTTTGTATAGCCTGACATATCTATGAAAATTTGGTTACAGTACGTTATATAACCTTTTGTGTCCGTTTTAGATACAATAAAGTCATTTTCACTCATGATTTTTTCATTGTGTGTGATATTTTTAGGGGCATCTTCTTTGTTGAGTCTTTTCATCTATCGTTCCTAATGATTGTTTATTTATTATATCTGAAGAAATGAGAAAGACAAAAGAGAAAAGCGGTAAAATTTAGTTTTTCATTGCTTTAATAAAAGATTCGTAAATATTTTCAAGCTCTAAGTCTTCTTCAAGAACTGACTTATTATCTTCTACTAAAACATGCTCTAAAATAGCAACACGTTTTAGCAAATACTCAAACATCTCTTTATTGATATCTGGAAGCATATTATGCATAAATGGATCCGTACATCTTCCTTTTGCTATAACATGAGCAGGAATTCCTATAGCAGTGGAACAATCAGGTACTTCTTTTACAACAACAGAATTTGCACCGATTTTTGCATATTCACCAATAACTATATTTCCAAGAATTTTTGCACCGGCACCGAGTACTGCACCTTTTCTAATTGTTGGGTGACGTTTTCCATGCGTAAGTGAAACACCACCAAGCGTCACACCCTGATAAATCACAACATCTTCTTCGATAATAGCTGTCTCGCCGATAACCACACCAGTTCCATGATCTATAAAAACTCTTTGACCTATTCTTGCAGCTGGGTGAATATCTATGTTTGTAAATATCTGAGTAAGACCCATAATCATACGTGCAAGACGTTTAAATCCAGAGTTGTGCAGTCGACTAGCTACTCGGTACCAGGCAATAGCCCAAACACCAGGATAGTTGAATAAAAAATCTACTCTAGAATTAAGGGCAGGGTCATTCTTGTATGCATTTGCAAAGTCTTCTCTAATATCACTATAAATTCCCAATTTTCGACCTTATTTTGTAGTTCTTAAATAACCATTTTGTTCTAAAAATGATTTTAGTTTTGTGAGTGTATCCATTTTTTCTTTTTCTGTAATAAAGTCACTTTTTAACAAATCTCTTTCAAGCTTATTTAAAACTTCATTTTTAGAATAACCAATAGAATCTAAAATATCTAAAATTGACATTGATTCGCTACTGTTTGAGATTTCATAATCATCATCGTTGATATGAATTGTATACTCACTAGGCTTAGTAAATAAATTATGATTCATTCCTAGTGTTTCTTGATAAGCCCCAACATTGAAAAAGCCAAGATAATACTCTTCATTATCTAGGTCTACATCATGTAAATACAGTGGTTTTTTTGGATCAAAACCTATTTCACCGTCACTATCACAAGTGATGTCCCATAATGCAGCTGCACGATGGGGAGGAGTATCTAGATGGTGAAGTGGCATCACTGGAAAGTGTTGATTTAAACCCCAATAATCAGGAAGACTTTGAAAAATAGAAGCATTGATAAGATAACGTTCTTGAATCTTAATTTGCAGTTGATCGAGTTCATCCGTTGGAGTAGATATTTTTAAAGCTAAAGCTTTTTTTATAATGTTATGCACTAGTATTTCAGCATTGGATCTATCTTGTAAATCAATATACCCTAAATTAAAAAGGGTAAATATAGATTCTATATGATCGAGTGCATCATGAAGGTACTCTGTAGCATTTGAGAGATTTAATGTTTGATTGAGATACGATAATTCATTAATAAGTGGTGGATTTGCTTTTTTTAAACTTAATAGACTTTCTTTATAATCTTGTGAAAATAGTTCTAAGACGGGGGTAATGAGTACAGCATGAGAAGCAACAACGTATCGTCCAGATTCAGTAAAGATATTTGGATGTTTTACATTTTTTGCATCCATGATCTCGCTGATGGCAAATACAACTGAGTTTGAGAATTCTTCTATAGAATAGTTTTGTATTTTTGAACTTGAATGTTGGTCATATTCAACTGCTAGACCACCACCAATATTGATATTATCTAAATGTTTAGCACCCATACGTCGTAGTTCTGCATAAATATTTCCAGCTTCACGAAGTGCTTTTTTAATTGGAGCGATATCTTCCATTTGAGAACCTATATGAAAATGAATCATACTGAGTTTATGAAGAAGCTTTGCATCTTGTAAAAGCTGTACAGCTTCAATAATTTCAGTAGAAGTAAGACCAAATTTTGCATCCATACCGCCACTTTTCGCCCAAGTTCCACTTCCAACACTGTGAAGTCTCACTCTTATACCAATATTTGGAGTTTCTAGAGAGGATTCTTGTGCTACTTCTATAATCGTTTCAAGTTCATTTAAACCTTCAATCGTCAAAGTAATGTTGTGTCCACTTTGTGCAGCGATAAAACCTAAGGTTATCATCTCTTTGTCTTTAAAGCCGTTGACAGTTATATGAGCATTACTTGGTGTTTTTGCCATTGCTAGAATGAGTTCAGCTTTACTTCCAGCTTCAAGACCATAACCATGGACCATTCCTTCTTGTGTAATCGCCTCAACAGCATTAGGAAATTGATTTACTTTAAGTGGAAAAACTGCATGAAAATTACCTTGGTATCTGTTTTCTCTAATAGCATTATTAAAATTAACATATAAGCTTTGAATCTGTTGTTGAATAAGATGTGGAAATCTAAGTAAAATAGGTCCATATGTTCCAGTAGAGCGAATATTCTCGACAATATCAAGTAATGCTGGCTTACTTTTATGATTAACAATTAGCTTAGCATTGTCGATGGCAAACTTATCGTTTGCCCATATATTTAGACCGAATTTGTTCATGCTGTTTCCTTAAAGGTGTAGTTTTTGGCGAAAGTGTTGATCTACATCAAAATATATTTCGCCGTTATTATTTCTAAATGTAAGTAAGCTTTTGCTTAAGTACTTTATATTTTTGATACCCATTACACATAAAACCACTTTCATGCTTTTAATGAGATTTTTGTGGTAATTTCCTATCTCTATACCTTCTTTAACAACAAGGTATGAAGCTCTCTTTTTCTTGTCTTGTGTAGCCATTCCAACAGGACAAGCATGTGATCCAAATCCGGAACACATTTTAGCACGAATACAGCCACCGCTCATCATAAATCCACGAGCAATACCAACAGCATCTGCACCCATACACATAGTTATAATAGCATCATCAGGAGTTAGAATTTTACCACTCGCTATAATTTTTATATCATCACGTAAACCATAAGCTTTTAAAATTGTATCTAGAACATAGAGGGCATTGTTTGTTGTAAGACCAACGGATTCCATAAGCTCAAGAGGAGCAGTAGCACTTCCACCTTCACCACTATCTACTGTTATAAAGTTAGGTAAACTAAGGCCTTGCTCTTTTCTTTTTTGCATCGCTTGTACCATTTCATCTACGGCATTAGCATCAGAGATTACAATTTTAAATCCAACAGGTTTTTTAGATAACTTTTGAAGTCTTTGAACAAAATCTAAAAGGTGCTCTGTTGAGTCAGCAAAAGGAAATCTATTTGGTGAAAATACATTTTCGCCTTCGACTACACCACGGTAGTATGCTATATCTGCAGTTACTTTACTCCCTGCGAGTTTACCACCAGTTTGTTTTGCACCTTGAGCAATTTTTATCTCTGTCATTTTACAAAATTTCATAACTTTTTGATATTTAAGTTCATCAAATTTACCATCTTCACCACGAACACCATAAAGACCAGAACCCATTTGAAATATCATGTTTGGTAAACTTTGTGGTACTTCTTCTGGAAAATCTTTAATGTCAGCCTTCCAGTTTACACGGAAAAGTACATGTGAGGCGGTATCGTAGATATATGTATTTTGTGTGCTTTTATTGAGTAAAATAGTTCTGTACCATTTTAAAGCAACTTTACGGTTAAAAATTTTGTCTCCAAGTTTAAAGGCAAATTCTGCAAATGGGGTGCTTTTTATGATTTCGAGGTAGTTTGCATTTTTTAAATCAGGCTTGAGGGTAAAAAGATGATTAGATGTAAGGGAGCCTTCACCTGTATTTATTGTTAAATTAGAATTTTTTCCTGCAAGTGAAAATGCACGAATAGCTTCAGGACTCAGTGCTCCGTCGCTCATGGCAGAACGAATGATTGGTGAAAATGAAGTAAATGGTATCTCTGTATCCTTACCAAAAACAACTGAAATATCTTCATCAACTTCATTTTCATTTAAAACATTTGTAGCATGTTTAATAATAAATCTTGAACCACTAAAGGGCTGCGTTACTGAAAATGATTGATAGTTAGGTACATCTTTGGCAGCTTTATAAACCCAGTCTACTTTATCTTTAGATTCGTAAAAAGACTCCTCTGCAAAGTACTGACGCATTGGTTCACGCAAAGCTTCTAAGAGATATCTACCACGCCCAATAATAGGGTAATTTATAAGTAGGGCATGTTTACGTTGCACATACTTGTCATGAATAAAGAGAAATACTAAGCCAAATATAGCTGCAATTACAAAAAATTCAAAAAAGTCTAAAAATAGACTCCAAAGTTGGTGGAGTGTTTCCATGCTAAAATTCTTCTATTGCGATAGTGTTTTGAGTTTTATTCTCTAAATCTTTTATAATTATTGTAGCACTTTGCATTTCGTTAGAACCAATAAGAACAAAGTATTTTGCGTTGACTTTATCAGCGCCTTTTATATGATTTTTAAAGTTCTTTGCATTGTAATCTATTGTTACTTTATCTGTAGCTCTTTTTTTATGGGCAAGTTGCACAACTACATCTACAGCATCTTCATCCATTGCCCCTATATAATAACCATCTCGAGTAACTTCTGGCATTTTAATGAGTTCCATAAGTCTTTCTATTCCCATAGCAAAACCAACAGCAGGGGTAGGTTTTCCATCTAAAAATTCTACAAGTCTGTCATAACGTCCACCACCAGCGATTGCGCTTTGGCTTCCTATGTCATCACTCACAAACTCAAATGCAGTTTTAGAATAATAATCAAGTCCTCGAACCAAATTAGTGTCGATTTCGTATTGTATTTCATTCATATTTAAAATATTTTTGAGTTTAGTAAAATCACTTTCACATGCCTCGCAAAGATTATTAATAAGTTTTGGAGCATTTACGTACAGAGTTTGACATTTTTCATTTTTACAATCAAGTACACGGATAGGGTTTGTGTCTAGACGTCTTATACAATCTTCACACACCTCATCTTTACACGCAGTTACAAACTTCACCAAACTCTCACGATACTGAGGCATACAGTTATTATCTCCAAGTGAATTAATTTGAAGTCTGTATCCAATGCCACACTTTTTAAGTATATCGGCAACCATCATAATCATATTTGCATCTTCATACACGCTGTCTATGCCAAAACTCTCTACTCCAAATTGGTGAAACTGTCTTAAACGACCTTTTTGTGGTCTCTCATAGCGAAACATAGAACCATGGTAAAAGAAACGGTGAACTCCACCAGCTTTGTCAAGCTTCTTTTGTATAAAAGCACGAACAACACCAGCAGTTCCCTCAGGACGAAGACAAACATCATTTTCGCCTTTGTCTATAAACTGATACATCTCTTTACCGACAATATCACTGCTTTCGCCAACAGAACGTTTAAAAAGTGCTGTTTCTTCTAAAAGGGGCGTCTCTATAAAATGAAAGCCATATTTTTGCGCAACATCTGTTGCTGTGTTTATAAAGTAGGTAAATCTTTCATAATCCTCACTTAAAATATCGTTCATTCCTCTGAGTGATTGAATCATTGATTATCCTTGATATTGTTTAATATGTTTTTTGTTATTTCATTTCTGCTTTGTGTGGCATCGATCTCTACAAGTTCTAAGCCTAGGAGCTTAGTTGCTTCTATGATGGCATTTTGAATCTTTAAAAGATACTCACTTCCTCGAAGTTCGATCCCGTCTAAATCTTTTTGAGAAAGTCTAAAATCGAGTTCCTTTTTTGTAAGACGCAGTAAGAAAACTTTTTGAGGATAGATATTGCCTGTTGCAAAGTTATTGAGTGAAACTAAGTCTTCTTTACTTACTTCACCTTGGATAAGTGCGTAGGCAACACCACTAACAGCACTTCTATCTGAAATAATCATCTTGTCCAAGTTAGGTTGAATTACTTCTTGCATATGCTCAGCACGATCAGCTAAAAAAAGTAAGAACTCCGCTTTTTTACTTTTAGTGCGAGCAGATAAAACAATATCTCTAATCTCTTTTCCAATTTCAGTAGCTCCTGGTTCTTTTGTTATGATAGCCTCAGGAAAATGTTTTGCCAGCTTTGCAATTTGCGTGCTTTTTCCAGCAGTATCAATTCCCTCTATCGCAATGTACATGAAGTCATACCCTCTATAATTTCTTGCACTGCTTTTGGGAGTATATGAGATGTTTTACCATTGAATTTTAAAAGGTTTCTTACAATCGATGAGCTAACAAAGGCATGATTGAGTTTTGGCATCAGATACACAGTTTCCATAGTGTCATCAAGAGAATTATTTAAATAACCAAGTTGCAACTCATATTCAAAGTCACTTACTGCGCGTAAACCACGGATTAAAATTCTAGCATTGTTCTCTCGTGCAAACTCAACTGTAAGGTTGTTAAAACCAACAACACGTACATTTTTTAAGTGTGCTACAGCCTTGTTTGTCATCTCTATTCTCTGCTCAAGTGTAAACATTGGTTTTTTATCTTCTGACATAGCTACTGCTACGATTACTTCATCAAAAAGGCTTAATGATCGCTCTATTATGTCAAAATGTCCATTTGTGATAGGATCAAATGTCCCAGGATAGAGTGCTATTTTTTTATTCAAATTTATTCCCATCTTTTATATAAAGTATTTTCAATGCCAAGTAAATCAAACCATTTTCCAATGATGAAGTTTTCCATCTCATCAAGCGTTTGTTGCTCAGAGTAGTAAGCCATAACCGGTGGAGCTATGATGATTCCTAGGCTGGCTAATTTATGCATATTTTCCAGTGCTATGGCTGAAAAAGGCATCTCTCTTGGAGCTAATATAAGTTTTTTTTGCTCTTTAATCATCACTGCAGCACACCTTGTTACAAGGTTGTCACTTATTCCGCAAGCGATTTTAGCAAGCGTGTTCATGCTACAAGGTGCAATTATCATAGCATCAACTCCAAAGGAACCCGAAGCAATACTTGCAGATATGTCTTTGTTTTTATGTATAACTACACCCATCTCTTTAGCTAAAACAATATTAGAATTTTTAGACATAATAAAATGTTTTTCTATCGTACCTGGAAGTAGTTCTAAAGTTTTTAAACCAAGGTTTACTCCACTAGCACCACTCGTTGCAACAACAATTTTTTTAAGCACTATTGAACCTCCACTTTATTTTTAGCAAGGACTTTTGCACTTAGTCTTTTTTTATTGCGTTTTTCTACTGTTATTATATCGTTAAGTTTTCCATTTTGTAAGGCTTTTGCTGAAAAAGATATGTTGATGTTTTTATCATAAAAGCTCACGTTTACATTGGAACCTCTTTTGACTAAGGTAAGATCGTGAATATCCCTAGTGGTAATAATAGTATCTGTTTTAAATTTTCTTTTACTCTGGCTCATGTTTAAATGGGTATCGTCAATAGGGATTGCTTTAAATTCATCTAGTTTGATATTCGTTTTTGTCATATTTACAAGAGAGAGTCTGGTCCCTCTCTGCACTTCCCTTTTTGCAATATAAATAGAGAGCTGTGCATCAAGAACATAATCAAAAAAAAGTTTTTTCTTGTCAATAGTTTTTATACTAAGTGTGCCATCGTTTCTTAGATAAGCTTTACTTTGCAAATGTACTTCATAGTCCTTAGGAAGCTCTTGTATATAGCCTCTAGAAGTAAGGCTAATGGACTTTATGTCAATGCTTGGATATTTACTTGTATAGTATTTAATAATTTCTGTTTTTATTTTTGATGTGTCGATAGGACTTTTTTGAGTAAAATGAACATATCTACTAGAAGCCACAAGGTCTCTAATACCATGTTCTTTTAAAAGCTCTATAAGTTCATCGGATTTAATTTTTTTTGTATATCTGTTTGCTTCGATTTTATAGAGTGTAAGATCATAAGAAGCATCAGGAATAATATCTTGAAGTTTGATATTTTTTGAATCAACATAATAGCTATCCCCAAGTGTTAAAGCAAAAATTTGTACACTTATAAATAAAAAAAGAAAATATTGAATAATCATTAAAGCACTTTTATTGTTATTTTTGTTATTTTAGCATATTTATTATGCTCAGGCACTTATATACACATGGAATAAGCTATAATCAACAAAAAATTTAAGAGAGAATTATGCTAAGAAGTTAATTTGACATTTAGTGATTTAAGTGTCTTTTTAAAAGTATTATATGCATAATAAAAGAGGTTAGACAATGATAGAGCGATTTTATTTAAAAGATTTTTTGAGTTTTAAAGAAGTTGAGTTGCACTTAAACAATGGACTTGTAGTATTTTCTGGTCCTAGTGGTAGTGGTAAATCTATCTTGATGAACTCCATTTTGTCATCTTTGGGAGTTAGCTCCTGCGAGGCTTCATTGTGTGAGTCTAGTGTAACTTGGCAACTAGACGCTCAAGACACAGGTATAGAAAATGATGACATTAATGTATTTAAACATATACGTAAAGAAAAATCACGTTATTTTATCAACAATCAAACAGTTTCTAAAAAATCAATGTCTTCGCTTGGTTCACAGTACATTAGACATCTTAGTCTTAAAGATTTCAGTGACTTTGAAAATGAAAATTTACTTTGCATGCTTGATGATAGAGTGCAGAGTAAGATAGGTGAAATTTATGCTTTTAAATCAAAATATAAAGATGCGTTTGCAGAGTACAAAAGTGTTAAAAAAGAGTTAGAACAGATAGAAGAAGAAGAAAGACGTATCGTTGAGTTAAAAGAGTTTGTAGCCTTTGAGATAAAAAAGATTGAAGATATAAATCCCACATTAAATGAAGATGAAGAACTTATAGAAATAAAAAAGGAACTTTCTAAAAAAGAAAAAGTACTTGAAAATATAGAAGCAGCAAATGCAATATTTGAATATGAGTACAAAGTGTCTAGCGCCTTAGAGTCACTTGATGTAGACACATCTTTTTTTGATGATGCCATCAATGAACTGCGTGCTATTTTAGATAATGCTCAAGATAGATTTACTGCTCTTGATGATGTAGATATAGAAGAAGTTTTAAACCGCATAGAAGAATTAAGTGGACTTAAAAGAAGATACGGAAGCATAGAAGAAGCTATAGAATATAAAGAAAATAAAAAGTTAGAATTACAAAAGTATGAAAACATTGAAATAAGCAAAAATGACTTGACTTTAAGAGTAAAAAACTTAAGCCTCCTTGTAGAAACTTTAGCAGATAAAATCTCTTTTTTACGGGATAAAGAACTTAAATCCTTTGAAGCTGATTTAAATACGTACTTACAAGAACTATATCTTCGTGATGCAGAGATTGAGTTAAAAGTAGTAGAGCTTGATGCTTTTGGAAAAGATTTCATGAAAATAAAGTTAAACAAGACAGAGTTGCAAAAAGTAAGTACTGGTGAATTTAACCGTTTGAGACTCGCAATACTTGCGATGAAATCAGAATATATGGATCAAAATGGTGGAGTTTTGATGCTTGATGAGATTGATGCTAACTTAAGTGGTGAAGAATCTATGAGTGTAGCAAGAGTTCTAAGACAACTCTCTAAGCACTTTCAGATTTATGTTATATCTCATCAGCCACAGCTTACATCTATGGGAGATCAACACTTTCTTGTTTATAAAGACGGTGAAGAATCAAAGGTAAAAGAGTTAGATTTAAATGGTAAAGTACAAGAAATAGCTCGAATTATTAGTGGTGAAAATGTCAGTAATGAAGCCAGAGAATTTGCTAAAGAACTTTTGGAAGTTAACAGATGTGCTTAGTCATTTCTATGATTGCACTATTTTTAAGTTACACTTATTTTATGACTCAAAACCATCTAGCCGCTGCTGGTTCATTGCTTGTTGGGCTAGTGTTTCTTATTTTTATGATAAAAAATATACTGCGAGTGAAAAAGAAGAAAAAAAATGATAATTGATACACATATTCATCTTGATGACACAAGATATAATGATGATTTAGATGATGTTTTAAACCGTGCACGCGAGGGTGGAGTTAAAAGATTTATTATTCCAGGAGCAGATCCTAAAACTCTTCCAAGAGCAGTCGCAATAGCCGAATTTTATGAGGATGTTTATTTTGCAGTGGGAGTTCACCCTTATGACTTGGATGGGTTTGAAAGTTTGGATTTTAAAATGTATGTACATCATGAGAAATGTATAGCTATTGGTGAATGTGGACTAGATTACTTTAGACTCGAAGGGAGTGATGCAGAGAAACTCCAAGAAAAAGCAAGACAAAAAGAAGTTTTTACAGCACAAATAGAACTTGCTAAAAAATATAAAAAACCTCTTATTGTCCACATCAGAGATGCATCTAGAGATTCCAAGACTATACTACTTGAAAATAATGCTGGTGAAGTTGGTGGTGTTCTTCATTGCTATAATGCAGATGATGAATTATTAAGCCTTGCAAATAATGGTTTTTATTTTGGAATAGGGGGCGTGTTGACTTTTAAAAATGCAAAAAAATTGCTAAATGTTTTAACTAAAATTCCCAAGGAGAAGCTTTTGATAGAAACAGATGGTCCTTATTTAACTCCCACGCCTCACAGAGGGGAGAGGAATGAGCCTTTATACACAACTTTAGTGGCTGATAAGATGTCTGAAATTCTAAATATCAACCTTATTGACATTAAAAAGATTACTACTCAAAATGCTCTAAAACTATTTAATATTTCTTAGTATGAAAGAGTTTTTTTCATAGTAAATAGCTTTTTTGCTAAAATATAATTTATTGAAAATAACACACAAAGATTTACTATTGAAATACTTACTATTATTAATTATCCCATTTATATTATTAGCAAACCTTAGATATGAATCTAACCATAACAATGAATTAAAGATATTAGAATCTTTTAATATTGAAGCGTCTTTTTTGAATGACCCAGTTATGAATGAAGTTAAAAACAACAGAGTAAGTATCACTAAAAATCAACATTTTTTTTCCGCAATGGATAATGCTTATATTTTTATTCCCGCTATCAAGAGCATACTGAATGAAAATAATATTCCTCAAGAGTTTCTTTATCTTGCAATGGCGGAATCAAATTTTAAACCCAAAGCATACTCTAGTAAACAAGCTGCTGGCTTGTGGCAATTCATGCCTCTTACTGGTAAACATTTTAGCTTAAAAATTGATGAGTATGTAGACGAAAGAAGGGACCTTATAAAGGCAACAATAGCGGCCTCTCAATATCTTTTGGAGTTGCATGAGCAATTTGGTAAATGGTATCTTGCAGCAATTGCCTACAACTGTGGTGGTGGAAGATTAAGTAAGGCTATTGAAGAAGCAGGAAGCGATAAGCTCTCAGTGTTACTTGATGAAGACAAAAAGTATATACCTAGAGAAAGTCGGTACTATATACGAAAGATTGTAGCTCTGGCTCTTATTGGAAATGATGAACAATTTATGCTAAAGAGCGAATATGAACATTTATTAAATCGTGCTAATGCTTATTCTATAGCTACTGTAGCTCTCTCTAGTGGCGAATCATTAGAACGAGTGGCAAAAATTTTAAATATGCCCCTTGAAGATTTGAAAAAATTAAATAGGCATTTAAAGTATGATTTTGTACCTCCTTATGCAAAAAAATATGATGTTTATATCCCTTATATTAAGTTAGCAGAGTTCAAACAAAATTATTTTGAAACACCAATAAAGAATATTTATCAAGTTCATATAGTTAGCAATGGAGATAATTTATCTTACATAGGACAGCTTTATGGTGTGTCTAGCAAGATGATAATGGATTTTAATAAGCTTAAAAACTCACGTTTAAAATTAAAACAAAAGCTTATTATTCCAAGTCATAATCAAGCTAAGATGAAAATACTACAGAAGAAATCTCACTATGTAGTCAAAAGCGGCGATTCATTAGGTTCTATTGCTCTAGTACATAAAGTAAGTGTAAAAAATATCAAATCTTATAATCACATTAATGGCAGTATGATAAAAATCGGAGATACATTAAAACTTTATGAATAAGTTCTTTTTCTTTTTTCTTTTTCTTTCACTTATTTTTATGTTTGGATGCAGTAGAAAATCAAGATACAACTATACAAAATACGATCGTTCTCAAGTTACTACATATTCAGCAAATAAAGATGATTATGATACTGGCTTAAGTACTAAAGCGTATAAACACCCAACTATGAATCCATATCGAATCCATGGGGTGAAGTACTACCCACATGATACTGATGTTGGGAATATTTATAAAGGTAATGCAAGCTGGTATGGTCCTGATTTTCACGGTAAATTAACTTCAAATGGTGAACGATATAACATGTATGATATGACGGCAGCGCACAAGACATTACCTATGCATACAGTTGTTAAAGTAACTAACTTACAAAATGGTTTAACTGCTATTGTGCGGATTAATGATAGAGGACCTTTTATTGCAACGAGAATTATTGACTTATCTAATTCTGCTGCTAGAAAAATTGACATGATAGGGGCTGGAACTGCACCTGTTGAGATTGAAGTATTAGGGTTTCACTCTAAAAATAAAAAAAGAATTATAAGAAAAAAAGCAATACAAAAAGAAAATAAAGTTATAATAAGTGAAAGAAAAGAATCCTATTCTTTACAAATTGCATCATTCTCAAACATAGAGGGTGCAATTAAAATTCAAGAAAAACATAATAATACTGATGGGTATACTACAGTTATTAAAGATATAGAAAACCAAAATGGAAGATTTTTCAAAGTTTATTTAACGGGATTTAAAACTGAACAAGAAGTTCGGAACTATAAAGACAATAGTGAGTTCCCAAGCGCATTCATAATAAAAGACTAGAAACAGAGGATATAATATGATTACAAAAAATAGAGTTACAAAAGAGACTGATATAACAGTAGAGTTAGAACTTAATGGAAGCGGTCAGAGTAATATTAATACAGGTGTTGGATTTTTAGATCATATGTTGGAGAGTTTTTCAAAGCATGCATTAATTGATTTAAACATTACATGTAAAGGCGATACGCATATTGATGACCACCACAGTGTTGAAGATATAGGAATTGTACTAGGGTCACTTTTAGCAGACGCTATTTATCCAGTAAAAGCCATGGAGCGTTTTGGAAGTGCCAATATAGTTATGGATGAGGCTTGTGTAAGTTGTGACTTAGATTTAAGCAATCGTCCTTTTTTAGTTTTTGAGCTAAATATAGCTGGAAAAGTTGGACAATTTGATAGTGAACTTGTAGAAGAATTTTTCAGAGCTTTTATTTTAAACTCTAGAATTAGCGCACATCTTGTCCAGCTAAGAGGAAAAAATAAGCACCATATAATTGAAGCTGCTTTTAAAGCAGTCGCTGTAGCAATCAGAAGAGCGACAACAAAAAATGAAAGAGTTGGTATTCCAAGTACAAAAGATGTTTTATGATTAAGCTTATTGTTTTAGATGTTGATGGTTGTTTAACTGATGGAAGTCTTATATATTCTGCTGATGCCATAGAAAGTAAAAGCTTTAATGTTAAAGATGGCTTAGGTATTACAACATGGATAAAAATGGGAAATCAAGTTGCTATTATTACTGGTCGAAACTCTACGATTGTTGCGCGACGTGCTAAAGAGTTAGGTATTCAACATTTGCACCAAGGTATACGAGATAAAGATAGAGTTCTGGGTGAAATCATTGAATTATTAGATCTTAAGTCTCATGAAGTTGGAGCGATTGGTGATGATTTAAATGATTTTAAGATGCTTAGTCTGATTGGAAGAAGTTTTACACCAAAAAATGGGGTAAAAGAGATCAGAGAACTTGTTGATACTGTATTGTCTTGTAATGGTGGAGATGGGGCTGTAAGAGAAATGATAGATATCCTTGTTGATGAAAATAATCAAAGAGATGCATTTTTGAGTATTTGGAATATTTAGTGAATATAAGTATTTTTTTTAGTGCCATTATTTTTGCCATGTTTTTGATACTTGTTTTGTTCAAACCCTTGAATATAAAACAACAAGACTTCGGTGAAATACCTATTTTTGAACTAACAAACTTTAAAGTAATGGAGCTTGATGAAAAAGGCTTAACGACAGTTATGAATGGGGATAAAGGTATTCGATACAAAGATAGATATGTAGTAAATAATATTGATTACACTGATAATACAAAAAAATATCTTGCAAATATGAAAGCTAACAAAGGTATTTATAAAGATGACATTATTGATTTAGAGGGTAATCTTGTTTATGTAAGAGAAGATGGCATATCTTTTTCCACGCAAAAGGCTATATACAATAAAGAAACAAATATTGTTGTATCATCTACAAACTATATTGCAAATATTGGACAAAATGAAGTCACTGGTTCGTATATTGAATACAACAATGCATTAGAGACTATGAAATCTCAAAATGTCACTGTAAATTATAAATTAAAAGAGAGATAAATATGAAATTTTTTATATCGTCGTGTATCTTAACCCTCTCGAGTTTAGTAGCTCAAGAATTAAAAATTAAAGCAAACTCATTTCATGCTGATGAAAAGAAAGGTATTTCTGTTTTTGAAGGCAAGGTAAATATTCTTAGGGATAAGGATGAACTTAATGCGCAAAAAGTTACTGTATATACTGATGAGAAAAATCAACCTCTCAAGTATATAGCTCAAGGAGATACCTCTTTTACTGTAGTTACTAAAGATGGATCTGTATATAAAGGTGAAGCACAAAAAGTTATTTACCAGCCAAAAGAGAAGGAATATTATTTTTTTACCGATGTACACCTAAGACAATTAGATGAAAAAAAAGAGATTATCGGGAATGAAGTTGTTCTTAAAACCATTGAGGGTAAAGCATATGCAAAAGGTGCAAAAAGTGAACCAGTGATAATGATTTTTAAAATGCCACAAGATGAGAAGAAGTAAAGTATGGTAGACATAGTAGATGCAAAGTTTATAACTTCCGCACCTAATGTAGCATCTGCACCTGAATCTGACATACAAGACGAAGTTGTTTTTATGGCACGTTCGAATGTAGGTAAAAGTTCATTACTTAACGCTTTGACAAATCACAAAGGTCTAGCAAAAGTATCATCGACACCAGGTAAAACAAAGCTTATTAATTATTTTGATGTGACTTTTATGGACAGAGAAAATGAGAGTAAGCGGGTAGCAAAATTTGTTGATCTTCCTGGTTTTGGTTATGCGAAAGTTGCGAAATCGGTGAAGCATGACTGGGAGAAAAATTTAACGGACTATATTTCTCAAAGATCTCAGATTAAATTATTTATTCACCTCATAGATTGTAGACATCCTCACTTAGATATTGATACAGATGTAAACGATTTTTTACAAAATAACTGTGGTGAGTCACAATACATTTTACAAATATTTACAAAAATTGACAAGCTTAATCAAAAAGAACAAAATGCACTTAGACGAGAATTTCCCCATGCAATGATGGTATCAAGTTCTAAAAAAAGAGGAATGCAAAAAGCAATCAAAGTTATTTATGATATTTTACATGGAACAATAGATGAAGATTGAATATATAAAAGCATCTCTTAAAAATATTGAAGCTATGCAGAAGCTTGTGTCACCCGAAGTTGAATCAGGTGTAATTCTTGAGAGAAGTTCGGACGAAATGTCAACAAATATAAGATCATATACTTTAGCCTATGTGGATGGAGTTTTAGTGGGATTCTGTGCTTTGCATATACATACAACTTCCCTTGGAGAAGTTAGATCTTTGATAGTAAATGAAAAATTCCGAGGTAATAGAATAGGAGAAAACCTTGTACTTTCATGCGTAGAAGAGGGTCGAAATCTTGGCTTGCAAAAATTACTTTCTCTTACCTATAAGCAATCTTTCTTTGAAAACCTAGGTTTTATTGAAATTCCAAAAGAATCACTGCCTGAACATAAAATTTGGGCTGATTGTATTAAATGTAAACACTTTCCTATATGCAACGAAGTCTCACTAATCAAAAATCTTTAAGAGATTCATTCTTATATGTAATACTTTTTATCATTTATGAGAGTTTGAGTAGTATTTACCAATTTCTACCACCCCTCTTTGGTGTCCTTTTCGTATTACTTATAAATGCGTTAAACCGTAAGAATACTATAGGTGTAATACTTATCGCCTTTTGTTTGGTAATTTTTGAAGCTGAAAAAGGCTATATTTTATTTAGCTCTGTTATATATTTACTTCTTGCATACAAATTTATTTTGCCTAAAGTTATTCAAAGTTTTAATTGTTACTCTTGTGTTAAGTTTTCTTACATATTTATTGCATATATTGGATTTTTAATATTTAACACACTTTTTTCCAATATATTTTTCACTGATCTTCCTAGTGCAAATTACTATATAATTTACTATATAGTAATTGAGTTTTTTATTGTGAGCTTGTTATGAAAATTAAATTTATTCTTTTTGTATTTATTTCTATCTGGATGGCTTTAATAGTTCGCGTATTTTTTCTTGCTGTGGAATCAAATTCTTATTATGAAAAGCTTTCAATTAACAACACAATTAAAAGAGAAGAGATTGCTCCTGTTCGAGGTGAAATTGTTGATATTAAAAATAGACCAATAGCGGTAAATAAACTCGGGTTTAAAATTCAGCTCAAGCCACATTTAAGATTTAAAAAAAACCTTCCCATTTTTCACCAAGAGATAGATAACTTGGTAAAACTATTGCCACAACTTGATAAAGAGAAAATTATAAAAAGATATGTCAAAAAAGATTCTTATTATAATCATAACTTTATAGATATTGTTCATTTTATATCTTATGAAGATATTATATCTGTGTATGCAAAATTAAATCTACGAGAGAACCTTAAGATTGTTTCAGCACCTAAAAGATTTTATCCATATAATGAGATAGGTGCCCATATAATAGGTTATGTTTCTCGTGCGAATAAAAAGGATGTAGAAAATGACTCTCTTCTTGATCTTATTGGTTCTACAGGCAAGACAGGTGTCGAAAAGCAATATAACACATTTTTGCAAGGTGAAGCTGGTTATAGAGAAATAAAGATAAATGCAAAAAATCAAGAGATACAAGAGATATCCTATAAGAGTGCGAAAGAGCATAGAAAATTAACCTTAGGCCTTGATATTGAATTGCAAAAATATATAGCAAAAATGTTTGAAAACAAAGAGGGCGCTGTTGTTGTGATGGATGTCAATGGAAGTATCCTTTCAGCTGGAAGTTTTCCAGGGTATGATTTAAACATTTTTGTCTCAGGAATGAGTCATAAGGTTTACGATGAAATGGCAGAGGATCTCGCACACCCATTTACAAACAAACTCATCAATGGATTATTTCCTCCTGGATCTACAATAAAAACAGGTTTAGGCCTTTTATATATAACTACAGATTTAACTGAGCAGTGGGAAGTTGACTGTAAGTCCCATCTTCCATTGGGTGGACGAGTTTTTAGATGCTGGAAGAAAAAAGGGCATAGGAAAACAAATCTTGTAAAAGCTATTAGAGAAAGCTGTGATGATTACTTTTATAAGGGTAGTATGATTGTTGGAAACGAAAAAATGAGTGAAGCTCTGAGTAGATACGGACTTGGTACAAAAACAGGAGTTGATTTACCTAATGAATTTGTAGGAGTCGTTCCTTCGCGTGAATGGAAAATGAAAAAATATAATCGCAGATGGAGTCTTGGCGAGACTCTAAATACTTCTATTGGTCAAGGTGACTTTTTGGTAACACCTCTACAAATTGCTCAATTTACGGCACTTATGGCAACAGGGAAACTTCCTACACCTCACTTGGCTAAACAAATTGGAAAAGAAGTATATGAAACACAATTAAAAGATGTATTCAATGAAAAAGAAAAAGAAAAACTACCTTTAATTCAAAAAGCTATGTATGAAGTGTGTAATTATCCACAAGGTACAGCAACCCATTATCTTAGCTCTGATGTTACAATAGCTGGAAAAACAGGTACTGCACAAGTTGTAGCTATTAAACAAGATATTAAAAAAAGAAGACTAGAGCATGAGATAGCTTACTATAACCGTTCTCATGCCTGGCTTACATCCTATGGACCATATGAGAATCCAAAGTATATTGTAATGGCAATGGTTGAGCATGGTGGACATGGTGGAGAAGCAGCTGGTAAGATGGTTTCTGATATTTATAATAAATTACTTGAGCTTGGTTATATTGACGCGCGTTACAATAAGAGTAAAAAATAATACTCTTATGCAACTACGTTTTGAATGAATAAAGCCAAAATTATTAGAAGAAAAATGGAACCAGCTTTGTTGTAGAGTTTATTTGCTAGTATAAAAAGAAGTGTAATAGATGCTGCTATCATAATAATCATATCAAATTGTGTAGCGACTAAATCTACAGTGAGTGGGTTTAGAATGGATGCTGCCCCTAAGACCATCGAAAAATTTGCAACATTTGAGCCAATGATATTTCCTATGCTCATCTCTACGTTTCCTTTTTTAATTGCGACTATTGACACAACAAGCTCAGGAAGAGATGTTCCTAAGGCGATAAGAAATATACCTATAACCCATTCTGTAACACCGAAGGTTCTTGCAATATTTGCACCACTTTCTACAACGAAATTTGCACCACCAATTGTTAAAGCAAATCCAACAAGAAGAAGTATAATGGTTTTAGTCCAATTAAATTTCTCTTTAACAAGATCTTCATCAATATCACCTTCTAAGTCCTCTCTAGAATATGTAAATAAAAATATAAGGTAAGAAACCATTAACAGAAGATAGAGAATACCATCAATTCTACTTATAATTCCATCTTGAATCATTACAAAAAATAGTACCAAAGGGATAATTACCCAAGCGCTGTCAAGTGAAAAAAGATCTCTATTTGGAAGCATTTTTTTAGATATAAAAAATACTATTCCTAGTACTAAAGTAATATTAAAAATAACACTTCCTACTACATTTGCTACAGCCATATCACTTTTGCCTTGACTTGAAGCCATCATAGATGCCGCCATTTCAGGAAGTGAAGTTCCAAATGCTACGAGTGTAGCACCAATCACAAAATGAGAAATATTAAAATGAAGCGCTATCCTTTCTGATTCTTTTATTATAAAGTCCGCACCATATATTAAAGCTACCATTGCAGCGAAAAAAATTCCAAAATCCATATTTTATCCTTGTGTTCTAATTATTAAACTTTTTGGTAGCTTAAATTTTTGTATGATTTGTAGCTCTTCTTCTCTCATTTCACCATTGTCAACTTCGTGATCAAATCCAAGTAGGTGAAGTAAGCCATGAATAAAAAGAAGTGTGAATTCATCTTCATTTGAATGTTGAAGTTCTTGTGCTGCTTTTTGAACGTGGTCTAATGAGATAACAATACTTCCTAGAGGTGCCATTGGCATATCTTCATAGGGAAAGCTTAGTACATCTGTTGATGCGTCAATAGCTCTATGTTGCTTATTCATTTCTTTTATTTCATCATCTGTAGTTAAAATAAGCTCTATTTCTTTTTGAGTGTATTTAGAAGAGATTTTTTCTAAAAGGTTTGTGTTGACCTCAAAAGAGGTTCTATTGTCAAATTCAATCATGGTTTGAATTATATCTAATAATACCGAGTTAAGAGATATTTATCCGCTAATATTGAGGTGTCTGCCTATACCTGTTTTGTTTGCTGATACTTGTTTTGATTCTTCTAGTGCACTTTCTATAATTTTAAGTGCTTCTCTTTGATTTATTTCTAAAGATTTTTGTAGTGCATCGACTTGAATAGTACTCATATCTGTATTGTTAGAAGTTGATATATCCATAATAATACGTCCTTTTATTATTTGATTTATCTTAATATCGGTTCTAATTTAAAAAGATGAATAAAATATGTTAAAATCTTTTTATGAATAAAAAAGAGAACAAAAAAGCCCTCTGTATTATGAGTGGTGGTATGGATTCAACATTAAGCGCATACATGGTGAAGAATGAAGGTTATGAAATAATAGCTGTACATTTTAACTATGCTCAAAGAACACAAATAAAAGAGTTGGAATGCTTCAATAAAGTTTGTGAAGATTTAAATGTGCAAAACAAGTACGTGTTAGATTTAGACTTCTTTAAACAACTTGGTGCTTCTGCGTTAACAGATGAAAACCTAGAAGTTCCCACAAGTGGAATAGAAAAAGGAGTGCCTATAACCTATGTGCCTTTTAGAAATGGAATCTTTTTAAGTATGGCGGCAGCTATCGCTGAAAAAGAAGGTGCCGAGGTTATTAGCATTGGTGTCGTAGAAGAAGATAGTAGCGGTTATCCTGATTGTAG
>ERZ889078.440-NODE-440-length-37745-cov-24.430432_pt1 | contig 37745 bp, 28 predicted proteins | sample MGYA00521266_ERZ889078 | MGnify/ENA primary metagenome ERZ889078 (study PRJEB32303, sample SAMEA104408618) | aquatic metagenome | biome: Brackish water; feature: Pelagic; material: water | place: Baltic Sea | collected 2014-06-16T06:34:00 | depth 76,534 m ...
GCATTAAGTCTGTTATTTTTCCTTTTTGTTTGGTTTATTCAGAACAGAATTAAAGCCCCTGGCTCTATCTTTTTTATTGCTATATTACTAAACGGAGTAACCCGATTTCTTGTAGAGAAAATTAGAGTTAATAATGTGTATCATATAGGCAATTCTAATATTACACAGGCAGAAATAATTTCTTCTTTATTGGTTATTATTGGAATTGTGGGAATCTATATTTTAAGGAAATTACATAAAGAGGGGAAGATTCGATAAGTTTAAAATCTTCTTCGAGGATAATTGATTTTTTGATTTTCACAAAGATTTCAGCCTTTCACAATCAATTATAAATTATTTCGTTTATCTTCTCTTAATTGGTAACTTTGCGCTTCATAAAAATATAAACAAAGATTGAACACACTGCGATTTTTTCTGGCAATTTTAATACTGTTTTTGGGACTTTCGCTTAAAACAAATGCCCAATGGTCTGATTCTACATGGGTTAAAAATACTGATTCCACAAGCATTATTTTATACTATCCTACATCTGCCTTCTCATCAAAAGATACTTTAGAATTAGACACGACCCTATTCTACTTTCAGCGTTACGACGCACGAACGTCAGATTACGATTTAGCGGCAGGTACTATGACGATTGGTGGTCCGATTAAAAATATGTACTTCAGTTCGCTATCTCCGCAATTCAATATTGGCGAGCAAAATCTTGGCACTTATTTTTACGAATCTGAAAACATGCCTATATACAGCCATGTACGGGTTCCTTATTCTGAATTGTTTTATACCATTGCAGCACAAGAAGAGAATTATTTGAAAGGCATTTTGGCCAATCAAGCAAGTCCAAGATTGTATTATGGAATGAATTTTAATGTAGAATCCACGATAGGACTATTTGCTAATCAGAGAGTTAGCAATGCACATTTTAGAGGAATTACATCTTTTGAGACATTTAATAAACGATATGGAAATCAATTCGAATATATTTTTAACAAATTCAAATTAGGTGAAAATGGTGGCCTTGCTAATGATTATTATTACGAGGACACTACAAAACTAGATCGGCAAATTTTAGCCGTAAATTTGAATGAAGCGAGCAACTCCGTAAAATCACATCAATTTGTATTGAAACAGCACCTCAATATTGGTAAAGCAGGAACGGATTCTACCAAGCATAAATTTATTGGCAAACTTTATATGAATACGCTTTATACCAAGCGAGCAAGAATGTATACAGACAATAAATGGGACAGTGCTTACTATGAATTTATGTATTTAGACAGTGTGCAATCAGCAGATTCTTCGGCATTTACTAATTTCAAAACTGATTTTGGTATTTCTAATTATTATCCTGATAGACATCAATATTTGACTTTCGATATGGGTGCAACCTATAATTACAAAATGTATTTTGATGGACAAAAGGAGTCTTTTTTCAATTACCTAACTCCGCATGCTGATGTAATTTTCGACTTTTATAAGTTAATATTAGAGGGTGGGTTTCGTTATCAAATAAAAATTGAAAATCAGCAATCGATGAATATTGGTGCAAATGATTTGAATTTATATGGCACTTTAAAATTTCCACTTTTGAAATACTTTATCTGGGATGTTGGCCTCAAAATGGACTTTCAATCACCAGAAGCTCGAGCATATAGCACTTACTCCAACCACTTTATGTGGAATAATGATTTTGACAAGCAAAAGCATGTTGAGCTCAATTCGCATTTTGATTTTAAAGGTTATCAGCTGGAAGCAGCCGTTCACAGTCTGACAGATTTTGTATATTATGACCAACGAGTTTTACCACAACAATATGGAGGCAGTTTTCAGGTAATTACTGCTAAATTCAATAAAAGATTTGCTTTTAAAAGACTTGGAAGCACCATGATGGTGATGTACCAAAAAGGAAGCAATGATAGCATAATTCGTCTGCCAGAACTGGTGGCTAGAGGAAGTTTTTATTTTGGATTTCCTATGTTTAATGGAGCTTTAAAAATCCACCCGGGCTTTGATTTAACTTATATAAACTCCTATCAAGGAGATGCTTATAATCCAGCTACCATGCAGTTTCATTTACAGAATGACAAATTTCTTGACAATCAATTTTACGTAGATTTATATGTAAACTTCAATATAAAACGAGCCAGAATTTTTATCAAATATCAGAATGTAGCTTCATTTTTAGGCAACTATAATTACTTTTTGGTTGCCCATTATCCACAACAAGATGCAGTATTGAAATTTGGAATATCATGGAAATTCTTCAACTAAAACGGTCAATTTGGCATAAATTTAACATATATGAATTTTGGCATATTTTATGAAATTGATTCAAAAGCTTCAAAGTTTGAAAACAACCGTAAATTAACTTTTAACATAACGCAAAATAAATAACATTAAAATACACATCATATGACAAACACAATAGAAAAAGTAAAAAGTTTTATAATTGGCTCTGGACCTGCTGGTTACACAGCCGCTATTTATGCTTCAAGAGCAAATTTATCACCCATAATGTACCAAGGCATGGAGCCAGGTGGTCAGCTAACTACCACCACAGAAGTAGAAAATTTTCCAGGATATCCTGAGGGTGTTGAAGGTCCGAAAATGATGGAAGACTTACAAAACCAAGCAGCCAGAATGGGAGCTGATATCCGTTGGGGAGTTGTTACCAAAGCCGATTTATCTTCACGTCCATTTAAGATTGAAACTGATGATGGAAAATTTTTCGAGGCAGAAAGTGTAATTATTGCCACAGGAGCTACAGCCAAATATTTAGGATTAGAATCTGAAGAAAACTTCAAAGGCGCAGGTGTTTCAGGTTGTGCAACCTGCGATGGATTCTTTTATAAAGGCAAACCAGTGGCCGTAGTTGGTGGCGGAGATACCGCTGCAGAAGACGCCCTATACCTCAGCAATATTGCTAGTAAAGTATACTTAATTGTGCGCCGTGACGAATTACGTGCTTCTAAAATAATGGCACAAAGAGTAATCGACAATCCAAATATTGAAGTGCTTTGGAACCATGTTACCAAAGAAGTTGTAGGTACACAATCTGGTTTTATGAAATCCTTAAATGGTGCTATTTTAGAAAATGTAAAAACTGGTGAAGAAACCAAAATCGATATTGACGGATTCTTTGTAGCAATTGGCCACAAACCCAATACTGCATTATTTACAGATCAGTTAGAACTAGATGCACAAGGTTATATTAAAACAAAGCCTGACTCAACAGCTACTAATATTGAAGGAGTATTTGCTGCTGGTGATGTGCAAGATCATATTTTCCGTCAGGCAATTACTGCCGCTGGAAGTGGATGTATGGCTGCTATTGAAAGTGAGCGTTGGTTGCAGGAGTAGTTTTACAGAAAAAATATAATAAAATAAAGCAGCTTTAGGCAAAACTTAAAGCTGCTTTTATATATAACAAAGTTTCGATTATTAAAATAACATATTAATCAAAAAAAAGGCTGTCAAAAAATTGACAGCCTCTTACTACCCTACTTTCAAGCAGGCATTCTTCATTTTTATTTGATAAACATTTTTTGGGTATAATCCCCCTTACTATTTTGAATACTCATAATATAAGTTCCTTGACTTAATTTCTGAGTGTTTAATTGAATTGCATTTGATCCAGTATTTACAGCTATCGTTTTAGATGAAACTAATTGACCCATAACATTATAAATATTAAAGGTATAAACATCATTCTCTTCTGCTGTCAATTCAATAGTCAATTCGCTTAATACCGGATTTGGATATATATTCATCAAACCAGATAATGTTGATGGTTGAATTGAAGTAACTTTAGGCTCAACGGTATTATTAGTCACGATAAAGTCACTACCCTCATTATCGATATTATTTGCATCAAGTATTACAGTAATTGGAGTAGTGGTTTTCCCAGCAATTTCTACCCAGATTTTATAAGTATTATAAGATAAATTCGCAAAGGAATAATCTCCATTAACATCAGTTTTGGTAGTAGCTATGAGTTGTAAATTATTGTTCAGTAAATTTACAATTGCATTTGGAGTTCCGGACTTAGCGCTTGAACCAACATTTCCAGAAATTGAACCATTTCCAGGAACGATTGGAGGAATCATTGCTAAATTAATCATCAAAGAAGTTTGAGCTGCATTAGTTACAACAACATTGGCAGCAGATGTCCAGAAAATCACATCACCATAATAAGTCGAAGCAAAATTTTGTCCAATGGATGTATTCGTATCAGGACTTGCAAGAATATTATATGTACCAGTACTTACATTTCCAAAATAATATCCACCACTTGAATCAATTAAAGCAGTTGCAATATAGCTGCTTGATATAACATCAAATAATCCAACAACACCAGCTGAAACAGGCACTGAATTAGCATAAACAGCACCAGAAAGAGAATAGTAAGCAATTGGGGTTCCAACAGTTATTGTCTGATAAATTGAATCAAAGCAATTTTGAGATGTAATCATTAATAATACAGTATAGGTGCCATTATTTACATAAGTATGTACTGGATTTTGTGAGCTAGACGATGTTCCATCTCCAAAACTCCATGACCATGAGGTTGGGTTGCCTTGGGAATTATCAAAGAAACTAACTACATTATTACTTGGAAGATTATTTGGGCATGTAGAATAGAATGCTGCATTACAAGGTTGTGTACTATTTCCTACTACAATTGTCTGAACAATACTATCTGCACAGGTAGCAGATGATATTTCCAAATACACGTTATATGTGCCGCTTGTAAGATAAGTATGAACCGGATTTTGTAAAGTAGATGAAGTACCATCTCCAAAATTCCAATACCATGAAGTAGGATTACCACTAGATTGATCTGAAAAGTAGACTTGAAGTAAATTTGTGGAATCAGGAGTAGAGGAAAATCCAGCCTGACAACCTATTGCTGTGCCCGAACAAATAATGAAGTTAGCCGTTCCAGTATTGGTTTGCACAAATTGACTTTGATATGTTTGCTGACAATCATAAGTATAAACGATAAATCCATTTATACTAGTTGGGACATTACTAAAATAGTATCCCCCATTATTATTTGTAGTAGCGGTTGCAGTATATGGGAAAGCATTACTATCGAGGCTATAAATATAAACCGTATGATTTACTATTGGGGTTCCTCCAACAGTATTGGTAACTGTTCCCATGATTGATTGCGCATTTATGCTTATTGCTCCAAGCATAATTAAACAAATTGTGAGTAGATTTTTTAACATGACATTTTTGATTTAAGTTTATAATTGATTATGTTATATTGTTAGGATGCATAATTTATAAAAAGTTGCATTATAGTTTAATAAATTTTTTACTCGATATATTATAAGCATCTGATATAGTGATAACATACATGCCTGGAATAAATTCACTAATGGGTATATTTAATGTAGCTTCCGTCCTATTTAGAAAAGTATTTTCATACACTTTTTTACCATAAATATCCATAATGCTAACCAAACAAGTGAGTACACCGGCATTGTTTAAAGCCACATAAAGGACAGTTTCTGCTGGATTGGGATAAAGTTTAAATTGAAGTATGCGTTTGGAAATAATTTCATTACTAACATAGAAATGAGTAGAATCCATGTTGATGACTAAACTATCAACATGTAAATTAATCGAAGTGATAATAACTTGATAATCAATGCTATTCATGTTGGTCAATTCTGGACTAACATAATAAATACCTGGAATTAAACTATCGAAACGAAATTCACCTAATGTGTTAGGGATAACTCCTTTTATAAGTAAATGGTTTGCATTCAGCAAAAACATAGTTGATTCACTTATATTTATTCCTGAGTTATTATTTATAAAACCACTAATACTACCAATGCCTCCTGATAAAACTACATCTGGTTTTTTCAAATTAATGGTAACTTGCAGCAATTGTGACGTTAAATTAAATTCATCAGCATCCTGCCATTGATAAGGTTGACTATTTGTATTATTAGAAGCCCATGTATTATAAAACTGACCCATATGAATTGAACTATCCTTAATAGTTGCTTTAACAAAGTAATTTCCATAAGGAATCTGATCAAATAGGAAATAAGTAAATCCTTGTCCAATATCTTGGATTATTGTTGTTGAATCAACTAAAACAAGGCGATTGTTTAGTAAATCAGCTTGATATAATTCTATCTTACCATAATCGAGATATAAGCTATCGGCCAGCACATAACCATAAATTGATCCCAGATAAGCTGGTGGAAAGGTACTTATAGTTTTAGAAAATATGGCTTCACAAGTATCATTCGCAGCACTAAAAATATTCTGACTTTTTAGAATCACCAGATGATTTCCTGCGGAATTATAGGAATGAGTTACATTTGGGGCTTGAGTTTGTTGAGTTGTACTGTCACCAAAATCCCAATTATAAACACTAGCGACTGGATAACTTTGTGCACTAAAAGTGACTGTATTTATGTCAATTGAATCACTAAAAGTTGTTGAGCATTGATGTATTAAAACGTTCTGACATGAAGTATCAAAAGCACTTTGTTGAGCATTTGAAACAAATAAACAAACTGAATTTAGCGATGGATTATTGAGAAATGTATCTGTGTAATTTACCTGAGAACTAACTACAATATTATTGACTTGCCATTCATTATAAAAATTATTAGTGGAATAATTAATAAAATGGTAAACCGAAGGATTCAAGCTGTCTTGAAGAATTGAAAACTGAGCAATACAAGGGTTACTAATATTTGTACAGATTATAAAAGGGGAAAGGCTTCCGCCTGGCACATATACATAACGATAATGAACACCATAATTACAATCATACGTTGAAATTTGAAATTGAAACTGATTAGAAAGTAGATTATTAAAAGCAAAACTATAATTCCCAGCAGAATCCGTCATCATCGAATCTTTGTATAAAATACTATTTACAGAGTCGAAACCAATAATATTAACCCAATGATTAACAACAGGATTGCTATTTGAGTCAATAACCGAACTATTAACATTAAGGGTAAAAGCCGATGCACTTACTCCAATTGATATTATGAAAATAATTAATAGATATCGCATAACTAATTGATATTATACCTTATACCTGCTGAAAACCTAAATTGATAAAGTTTATGTTTATCAATAAGACTTTCGTCAAAGATAGAATTAATATTGTATTGAAATTCAGGCCTTATAAAAACTGTGTTTTGATCAGTCATTCGAAACCCAATTCCAACGGCTAACACTCCGTTAAAAATGTCTTTATTTATTTTGTCGCTATTCTTCCAAGAACCCAATATTTCACCACTTTGTTGGTCAAAAAGCTGTATCTCATTTTGCAATATATGAGCCCAAGAAACACCTCCCGCTACATCAAATACAAAACTTTTATAATTGAATTTTCTTCCCACCATGAGCGGTATATTTATGCTCGAATAATTATATCTATACTGTAATTGATTGGTCTTCATTACAGAATCATATTCAACAAATGAATGTTGGCTGCTATTTTCTATTACTGTTATTCCAATAATCGGAATTGAATCCATACCAGGAATAATATTGGAACTATAACCTAGGATAGTTTCTAGATATGTTCGAGAATAAAGTGTATAAAAATAAGTGATGGAATCCATGAATTTGGCATTGTTTTCAAAACTTAGTTTTTCATTAATTTGACTATAATTTATCCCACTGCGTACAAACCAATTTTTATAATAAAGATTGATATTGGCTCCAAAATGATAGCTTACACTACTTGATGATTTGTTTAAGCTAGGATCGCTCGTATTATTTTTATCAAGTTGAAAAACAGCACTATTTAAATTTGGGCCCATAAATATTTCATAGTCTTTACTATATTTACTGCGCATATAATTCATAACTAAACCTGTTTGAACTTTAGGCAAGGGTTCCAAGCTATAAGTTGGTTTAAAACCAAATAATGGCATCAAAGAAATATCAATATTTTCTATGATTGTAGTATGAGCATCCAAAGCATTAGGCTGTATTTCGCTCATTTTTGTACTTTGATTATTTGCTAAAAAATTCTCTTCTAGCTCATTTGAAGATGTTGCTGCTATTATTTCAAACTTGCTTGAGGTAATACTTCCTGTAGAATTTAAAGTATTTGAAGCTAAAGCGCTTGTGATTTTAGTATTGTTTGCTTTACTTTCCTGAGGTAGATTTGTTTCAACAACGCTAACAATAACAGGCTCAGATTCTAATACGTTTGTATTATCTGTTTTAGAATAATCTATAGATCCTGCTTCCATATTATCGTTTTTCACTTCAAGCCTATGTTGATTTTCCTGATCAGCTAGAATATCAACTTTCACAATATCAGCCTGTTTAAATGCTAGTTGCTCTGCTACCGATTCTTCAAGAATAGTTGAGTTCTGATTATGGCTATTATTTCCTGACTTAGCCAATGCACGTACTTCTTCTGAAAATCCCCAGCCTAAAGCTACGATTATAACTAACATTGCGCCAGTAATTGGATAAATAGCTTTTTTAAAAATCCCAAGCCATAACATACTGGCTGAAATTTTCCACCATAGTTTCTTTGATGGCTGCATTTCGCTGTAGCCTTCTAAACTATCTTTTATCGATCTTTCAAACGCATCAAATTCTTTCATAGGACCTTATTTATTTGGTTTTGACATTTGATTTCTATATTCATTAATGTGTTTTTGAAGTTGCTTTTTTCCTCTTAATAGTTGAGTTTTAGAGGTACTTTCTGAGATATCCAAAAGATTTGAAATTTCTTTATGGCTCTTCTCTTCAAAAACATAGAGGTTAAAAACTAACCGATAACCTTGGGGCAAAGCTTGAATCATACTTAGAATTACATTGGCTGAAATACCTTCAGCATTAATATCTTCATCCTCATCGGTATCCCCTTCGGTATCTTTTTCATAGCGATTATGGTTTTTAAACTCACTTGCTTGCTTTCTTAAATAATACAAAGATTCATTGCGAACTATTGCTTTCATCCATGCTTCAAAAGACCCTCTCCCACTTTGGTCAATTTTGGTATAAATCTTTATAAACGCCTCATGAAGAATGTCCTCCGCCTCTTCTCTATTTTTAGAATATCGCAAGCAAATTCCAAGCAGCATCGGAGCATAAGTTTTGTATAAACTTGCTCGAGCTTTTCGGCTTCCTTTTTTGCAAGCCAATACTAATTCTTCTAACTTTTTAGAATCCAATTCCTACGCGTTTGTATAAGGATGCTAAAGTATTTCAAAAGTTGCATTTAAAAAACAATAAATTCCTTAAAACGTTTTTCAAATAGATTTTTAAGCTCAGATTTGATTTGATAAACTAAATTCAAACCTTTAGTTTTCTATCTTTGCACAAATCATTTATCTGTGAATCAAATAGAAGATAAAATATCAAAATGGGTTTTCATTCTCGTTGTAATTTGTGCATTTGCATACGTTGTGGCTAAGGCATTCATCATGGAGATAACTCATGATGAGAGTTATAGCTTATTCCTTGTAGACACTAATTATTTGCGAGCAATGGTTTCAACAGCGAACACGCATTGGCTGAATTCGTTTTTCATGAAACTATTTTCTATCACCATTGGAATTAAGCCTTGGATGGTTCGCCTTCATTCCGTGATTGCATTTCCAATATTGGCGTATTTTCTGTTCCAGTTTTATTTGAAATTAACCAAAACTTCTTCTAGATTAATTCTGATTTCACTATTTTTTATCAACCTATTTGTGCTGGAATTTTTCACCTTAGCAAGGGGTTATGGAATGAGTTTAGCATTTATAACGGCCTCATTATATTATTCATATCTAATAATAGAAAGCGAAGAATTTGATTATAATAATTTTAAAAAATTGCTCATTTTTGGTATTTTAGCATTAGCTTCAAATTATACCGTATTCTTCCAATTTATTGGCATTTTTACTTTCCCAATGATTTATCTTGCTTTTAAAAATGGTAAGATTGATTTCTTCAAAACTAGAAAACAATTCAATTTATGGCTTTTCTTTTTATTGGCTATTTTTACAGCCATTGCAAACTTGCTAATGATCAAATTCATTTCTCATGATTTGCAATTTGGAGGCTATATTTCATTTTTTGGCGACACACTTGAGAGTATAATTCGGTATGTATTCTTTACTCAATTTTTTGATTCAAATTTCCATTACTTTTCTCTCGGCTCTGTTTTGTTATTCTCTTTTCTTTTGCTAATATTGGGAATAGCCATATACAATAAAAACCAAAAAATCATCTTTTTCACATCACTATTCTTTTTTCAATTCATCATAAGTAATCTACTTTTTCTGCTCTTTAACACTCCGTATCCTTTCAACAGAACAGCTTTAATGCTAGTCCCTTCCATCGCATTCTCAATTGTATGGTCTTTTGAAAGTCTAAATATAAAAGCAAATTTTCATCGTATAATTGGCATTATTTTCTTGAGTGTTTTTTGTGTAATATTCATCAATTCATATACACTAAAAAGTTCCTACGAATGGCCATTTCATGCTGAGGTAGGAATCGCTTTAGATGAAATAAACAGCATAGCAATTCAATCAAAAATTGAAAAACCTAAGGTTTTATTCTCAAATTATCCATATGGTGTTTGGGCCAATTACTATAATCACTTTTATTCAGAAAAGTATAATTTTGATACAGAACAAATACTTAAAGATAGCATTTCAAAATTGGATACAAATACATTTTATCCTGATTTTATTATTTCAAATATTACTATTGATTCTAATGCAAATCCGCAATTACATCATATAAAACTCATTAAAACCTATAAATTTGGAGGCTTAAGGCTTTATGAAGTTGGGCCGTAATTATTCTTGATCCATTATAAATAATAATAACATAAAATCCTAGCACAAAAAAAGCCATCCACCTAAAGCGGACGGCTTTTTTGCTATTCATCATTTAGCTAACTAATCGATATTGATTTTTTGAGTATTAGCAGAAGTGGAAGAACTTAATTTTACCACATAAACTCCTTTTGCTAAACCTGTTATATTCAACGAATAGGAGATTTGAATACCATCAGATGGTTCAGAAATCATCAATCGTCCACTTACATCAAACAGCTGAATTAATCCTTGTGGAACGGGGGTTGACGAGCTTATCAAAATAAAACTTCCATCGTTATAAATTTTAATTTTCTGAGCTGCATTTGGGGAATCAATTCCATCAACCAATGTTGTGAATGTTACTTCATTTCCATAAGATGTTCCAATGGAATTGGTAGCATAAGCTCTCACAAAATAAGGGGTATTAGCCAATAAATTACTCATAGAACTAGTAAAAGTTCCAGTTCCAGTACCGTCAGAAGTTAGTGAATCGGTAATTGTAGGATTCGTTGAAGTACTCCAACAAATCCCTCTTACCGTAACAGGATCGCCGCCATCACTTGAAATATTTCCTCCTGAAACTGCAGCGTTTTTTGATATTGATGAAATGGGTTCTGTTGTTAAAACCGGAGCTGTAATAATAGCTGCAGTAGTAAAACTTCGTTGATTTCCATAATTTGTTCCCACTGAATTAGTTGCATAAGCCCTTACATAATATAAAGTACTAGCAGAAAGTGAACTTATTGAACTTGTGAAAGTTCCTAATCCAGTCCCATCTGTAGTTTTATCGTCTAAGACGGTTGGATTTTGAGAAGTACTCCAACAAACTCCTTTTGCTGTAATAGTTGCACCTCCATCTGTCAATACATTTCCACCACTAGTTGCTGAATTAGTTGTAATTAAAGTAATTGTATCTGTTGTAAGAGTAGCAATAGCAAGCGAAAGAGTAGTATCAATAAATTCAAACCCGTATGCTGTTCCTGCACTATTCGTAGCATATGCTCGATAATGATAAATTGTTCCTGAACTTAGTCCAGATATATTGCTTACAAAAATACCGGTACCTGAACCATCAGTGGTATGAAGTCCACCAATTGTAGGGCCTGAATTAGTGCCATAACAAACACCTCTTGCCGAAATCGGAGCGGCTCCTCCTCCAGCATTTGTAACATTTCCACCTGAGGTTAGTGTAGTAGTAGTTTTGGCAATTACACTAGTAGTAGAAAGTATTGGCAGTATATTATTAGAGATTTTTACATTGTCAATCCAGCAATTATTTCCATAATCGCTAGTCCCTTTAAAGGCTATCATAATATTTGTACTAGAAGCAAATTGTGACAAACTTACGGTTTCTAAACGCCAGTCGGTTGAGTCAACAGGTACAAATTCTGTTGTAATAGCACCTTTTGTGGTTAAATAAGAATTACTAGACTTCAAATAAAGTGCAGGTGAACCAGGCACAAAAGTTACTCCATAATCTGTAGAAACAAGGATTTGTAAAGAATCATCTTGTGGAGAATAAGCACGGTGAGCTACATGAAATTGCAAATAAGGAGTTGATAATGAAGAAATATTGAAAACTGGGGAAATCAACATTTCCGTAGTTCCGCTAGTTGCATTATAGAAGTTAGCATAAACAGCAGAGTCCAAAGTACTAACTCCAGGAGTTGCCGATCCTGCGCTACTATAATTCCATAATGCTGATCCTGAAATTGTCCATCCTGCAGTACTATCAAAAGTTTGATTGTATGGGAAACTTGTAATTGGAGCAGGTAAAACAGTATAAACAACAGTGAAGGTGTCGTTTGTTATACTTTGATCTGCTGACAAGGTAGTGAATATTTTCAAAGTATAAGTTCCAGCAGCAGAAGGCACAAATGCATTTGCTCCAATAAAATATACTGAGGCTGTGTCATTAGCAACTAGTGAGGAACTATAGGTTACGGGACCCACTGCAGTTCCACCATTTACTGTGTATTTTACAGGAACACTTGTTTGCGTTAAGCTTCCATAATTAGCAATTACAGTTTGTAAGTTTACAGTCTGTCCAGCTATAATGGTTGCTGATGCTGCTGGGCTAACCGAATATACACCAACATCTGTTGACAAAGCAAATTTAGGTTCTATCATAAATCTGAATGCATTATTCGGAGCAAAATCATTCCAAGTAGTATCGCCAGATGGTGAAGCATAATAGAATGAACTGGATCTAATTGGAGATTCTGTTTGGTAAGCAAAGCCAATATTTGTGGTTCCAATTTGACGAACACCTACAAAAAACGAACCAGCTGGAATTATTACTGGCGGATTAACAAGTACAGTATAAACTCCTGTTGATGAAGTATATGTAGGAGATGTATAAAGTAAACTATCAGGATTGCCAAATGCATCTTTATTCCAAACACCAATTTGGAAAGAGTTTCCACTGGACGTAAAATTCACATCCACCTGATTCAAAGATTTTTGAATATTTGTAGTAAATTTTGCAACAAAATCACCAGTAGCTCCATTAAATCCAACCCCTCCTGCAGCAGTACTTCCTTGAGCATAACTATAAGAGTTAAGAGTAGTTATAGTACTTTTTGTCATACTATTATTTGAAGTATTTTGATCAGAAGGAACAGAGACTACAATCGAATTTGTACCCGTAACTGTTGGCGCAAAACCACCAAAACTTACTAAGGTTTGATTTCCAGGTAATAGCGTGTCAATACTAACTGAATCTGTATAACTATTTACACCAGAAATATTTAAATAAGATTTACGCCCAAATAATGTATCTGAACCTTGATTTCTGACTACTGCACTTACATGATAAGGATTTCCAAAAGGAATAGGTAATTTACCAAGTGTGTATACTTCAACAACAGTGGCATCAGTTACATAGGGATTATCAAATCCAAACCTAAAAAGAGGTCTGTAACTTGACGCGAGGCTTAATGTTGTAGGAGCTACAGTTGCGGAATTGGCCATTTTAACAGCACTTGCTAATGAAGTATTACTTTGGTAAATAGCTCCAGTCGTTGCATATGAGCCCGTACTAGTCCAATCATAAGCCAAATACATTCCTGCACCTGTGTAAGTAAATGGAGTTGTGAGTGTTACATCCACTGTCGAGACACCTGCGGTAGCTGGAACAGTAAATGACCCTGTATAAACCAAGGTCATTCCGGTGATTGCAGTTGCCCAAGTAGAGCTCTTTAAATTAGTGGCGTCAGTTGTGTTAACAAGATACACGTTCAAAGTACCCGTGTTGGCACTTGAGGCACCTGAATTATACACAAACCCAAAAGACTTGATAGAAGTATTATTAGGGATGCCAGTGCTTAGTTCTGATGCAGTTACAATGGTTACGGCTCTTAAATAGGCATGAGTAGAAGTGCCGTTCGGGGCTCGTAGACTAGAAGTCCCATTAGAGACAGATGGTGCAGTGTGTGTTAATGTTGCTTGAGCATTTACTAATTGGTAAAAGCAAACAAACGCTAAGAGTAAAAATATTTTTTTCATTTTTTAAGGATTTAAATTATTAATTAAATGATTATTTTATCTAAAATCGTTATTTTATTACGTAATATAAAACACCCGTCAAAGATATAATAAAAAAACAATTAATTCAGAATGAATGTTATTTTTTTTAAAAATATGTCTTTTTTGTTAATTTATTTTATTCGAAATGGATTGGGAAATTACTAATGGATAAAATAAAAGCCATCGTAACTAAGTCTATCATTAAGCATTATTAATCTGACTAATGAGACCTAGAAATCCATTACATTTTTTACGTGATTTGAGTCATCTTTTATAGATCTGAACCTTCCACAATCTATCCCATCAAACTAACCGACACCAAGCGCCCATTCATTAAAGCACCATTAAATAGTGCAAAATTAGCCAAATAAACCCCGAAATTTTCAGCAGTGACCTTGGCTTTATACCCAGGGAATGCTTTAGCCTGCATCTCTGTTTGCACTGCTCCTGGATTAACTGCATTGGTGTGAATCCCGAATTCTGCCCACTCCTCTGCCATGCATTCAGTGAGACTATTCACGGCTGATTTAGATGCACTATAAACTCCTAATCCTGAAAATTTCTTGGTGCCTTGTACACCGCCCATGCTGCCTATGTTGACAATATGAGCAATGCTATTTTTAGAAAAATAGGGAAATACCAATTGCGATAGCTTTAAAGTAGCATAAGCATTCACACGCATACTTTTCTCAAAATCTGTATAACTTGACTCTAACAGTGATTTATTGACCAAATAGCCCGCATTATTGATAAGTATATCAATGGTGTTTTTTTTGAAATTAAAAAACTCATCCAATTTCATTTGAAGCGCTTGATAGTTGGACTGAGACAAATCAAATACAGCAAAACCAAAATTGGCTTTAGGATTGATTTCGGTCACTTCATTTTGTAGATTTTTTAATTTATCAAATGATCTAGCTATTGCGAAAATCTGATGATTACCTGACTTGGCAAGCGCTTTTACTGTGGCATTTCCAATTCCACTTGAAGCTCCAGTTATGATTATATTCATGAGTACATTTTAAGTCTGCAAATGTTCATCTACTAGTCGTATTCCATTTTGAATAAGCTTGGTCAAATGAGCATAATTCTTCGCTTTTATTAAAAGGTCATTTCGAACCGTTTTAGCCAACGTCTCCTGATTAAAATGAACGGCAAGTTCAAATATTTCAACGCTTATTAACCAATCATCAGGATAATCAATCAATAATTTTTTGTAGGTTTTTTCTAAATCCCCATTTGTAGAAGCATCTTCTCTTATGGTTCTAACTTCTTGATAATAGCTCATCAATTGGGCATCATCTTGGGTACCTTTAATGGTGTTAGTTTCTGAAATATAACAATCTGATTCCCCCTCCTCTTTATCGGCAAATCCAGCAAAAACACTGACTACCTTCTCTCCCACTGCCATATCGTATGTTCCCCACTCTGGATCAAATAGTTTCTGTCCTTGATAGCTGACTGTACAATCTCTGAATGACATGAGCAAGATTTTGCCATATTTATTTTTTCGAATATAATGCAACTTCCCTTCTACTTTAACCCCAGATTCAAACTCTAATTTGCAACGTTTACGTGGAATTATTCCAAATTCAACCAACTCTTGTAAAGACATATTTTCTAAAGCTTGGTTGAAGCCTTTTAATCGACCAACAGGACTTCCAAAACCATCAGCATGAGCTCTAAAACCATGGCCAATCATCGCCTTTTCTCTTTCGCATAACATGGTTGGACCATTGGTTTGCAAATAACATACTTCTCCTTGCTCATCCAATATTATGGATTTAAAAAGTCCACAAACTTGAATCCCTGAAGAGAATTCGGCAGTAGCAGCAGCAGCACTTTCAATTACTTTTTGTAATCCCATTACTCCTCCCTTCCTAAGCGCCATGGTATCAGCAAACTCATTCAGCACGATAGTTAAATGCAGAAAATCAGGAGTTACATATAACTGAGGTTGTTGAGTTGTAATATCGAAAGGCATTTCAGCGGCTTCAATCGAATAAGGTATTTTCAGTACTTGATTGCTCAAGCAATTAATACTTTCAGAAAGTGACGACAATAGTCCAGCGCCATATATTTTGGGCTGCTCCATATCGCCAATCAAACCATATTCCACTGTCCACCAATGCAAATTTCTGATTTTGGCCATTTCTGACATCTCACCCATATTATCTTGCAAAAATAAGACATCATTTTCAGCTGCTGTGACTTCTTCCTCTGTTGAACTCTCGCACTCTTTAATTATAGAAAGTTTACGAATAGCTTCATATAATTTGTTGTCTTGATTAGAACTTATCGCCTTACTTCCAATAGCGCCAAAAAGCCGCAAATACTCCGCATATTCAGAATCACCAATAATGGGAGCATGACCTGCAGCCTCGTGAAAAATATCAGGAGCAGGTGTATATTCAATATGTTGAATGCTGCGAATATCGGCTGCAATTACAAGCACATGATAGGCTTGAAATTCCATAAATGCAGTTGGAGGAATAAAACCATCAACGCAAACTGCTCCCCATCCAATTTTCTCCAAAATGAGATTCATCTCGTCAATATCTGGAATTCTATCTATACTAATTCCTGTTCGCTTTAATCCTTTTATGTAAGATTTATGAGCTTTCTTGGAAAGAAAATCGAAACTTACCCTCATCATATATCTCCAAACTGCTTGATTTTCTGGATTATAGTTTTTATAATGCTGATCAACTATATATTTATGCAAATGCTTGGGCAGTCGTTTCAAATTCTCGTATTGACTAATATTCATCGTTTCGCTATTTCAAAAATTTATCAATAATGTTTCACTCATAAGGACTATCTATCTTGTTTTAATATCAAATTACATGACTCAATTTATTCTTCTGGGCCAAAATACTCAGCTATATTGTTTTCGGTTTCATATAACTTAAGTTTAAATAATTTACGATGTTCATTATCAATTTCTGGCTGTAATTCCTTCCAAAAGTAAAACAGTAAATTTTCGGCAGTTGGGTTTACATCTTTCAAAAAATCAACATCTAAATTTAAATTCCTATGATCTGTTTTATCAATTATACGCTCGTGAATAATTTTTTTTAATTGCTTAGCATCAATAACATAACCAGATTTTGGATTGATATTTCCTTTAACAGTAACATAAAATTCATAATTATGCCCATGAAAATTTGGATATGCACATTTATCAAAAATCTCATTATTTTCACTTTCGCTCAATTGATTATTCCATAATTTATGAGCGGCACTAAAGCGCTCTCTTCGTGTAATGTAAAACATGATTAATTGATTAATTGTTGTAAATGTTCTTCAAATTGTAATATTAAAACCTTGTAATCTGGATTTTTGGTTACATCATGCAAAGAGCAAGATGGCAACTGTTGCAGCCCAATAAACTTTTGCGCACTATGGAAATTAAAAAAAACATCATCAACAGATTTATTGCCAAACAAAAACGCTGATTCTCTATAAAAAGCTTCGGAGGGTGCATTCCAAGTAGTGATTAAGGAATATTTAGCCTTAAGCAAACCTGCACTTCCATATTCGCCACCATCTACTCTACCATCGTTCATATACAATTTTCCTCTTCCTCCAGAATAAACGCGATCTAGGTAAAACTTAAATGCAGCTGGCATTCCCATCCAAAATACAGGCGTAATATAAAGGATTAAATCTGCTTGGATAAATTTCTGAACTTCTGTTTCTATATCAAAATCAGATTCAGCAATTGAAACCACCACTTGGTGCTTCTTTTTCACAAAATACTGCTCAGCAAACTCGAGCAAAGATTGATTGAGTCTGCCGGGAGAATTCTTCCAGTATTCGTGTCCGTTGATGAGTAAAATATTCAAATGCTTGAGGTTTAATTAGATGTCAAATAAATCAGTTTTGCGAACTTTTTTTCTATGCTGTGCTTGATCTTCCTCACTCCTATAACCAACAGGACACATCACCAATGGGAGAAGACCTTTTGCTTCTAGCCCTAATACTTTGCTGAATTCTGGAACAATAAAACCTTCCATTGGGCAAGAATCAATTTCCTCCAATGCACACGTAGTGAGTAAATTACCTAAGGCAATATAAGCTTGCTTTGATGCCCAATTCAACTTCTGCTGCTCATCATAACCACTAACAAAACCTTTAACCATATTGGCATAATCAGCAAGAATTTCCACTTCCACTCCATGAACTTTAGCAGCATACTGAATATAATTATCAGCAAATTGATCATCAATTGTTTGAATTGCACAAAACAAAAATATATGTGATGCCGTAATAACTTGAGCTTGATTATAAGCATGAGGAAACAGTTTTTTCTTTGTTTCTTCATCACTAATTATCATAATTTTATAAGGCTGTAAACCCAAAGATGAGGCTGTTAAATTTAAAGCAGATTTCAACTTATTCAATTGTTCTTCAGTAAGTTTTTTACTGGAATCAAATTTCTTAACGGCATATCGCCATTTTAATTGGTCTATTATATCTTTCATATTATTCTATCTATTTAGATTGCAAAATTTAAATGAATTTTAATCAAGCGGATCTATTCTCACTTTAAAATACTAAATCGTAAAGAATGCTTGACGGCTACAAATTTAACCAAATTTTCGGAGCTTAGATGGCTTTATGATAAATATTAAAATCGGAAATACAAAAGCAATAATCCTCTTAATTTTTGTCTACTTTTGACAAATTAAAATCAGAGCACAAGATATTTTAGTTCTCATAAAAATACATTTTAAAATTCTTCAATTTTGAAAATCAACCGACCGGAACCAATCACTGCAGACCTTGAGGTATTTGTCTATACTCGCAATGTCGAGGCTCAATATGCTATTGATGCTTTGGTGGATGGCGATTATGTTTTGATTGGAGATTCCTATAGCAGCGGACTGCATTTGCTTGATGCATTGAAGCAATATGTAAAAACGAAGCATGCAAAAAGTTCATTTCAAGGGCAGCGTGACTTTAGGGGAGCATTTTACGAATTATCCAATAATATACTTGTTGAAATTGAAGGACATAGGATTGCGCTCAAAAAATCACCCGAAATTGGCTGGCTGAAAAAATTATATCCTGAAATAAGTAGTTTCGTGCTCCCTTTTCCAAAAGTACAAGGACTAAATAGTGCTTGGCAATGGTATATCAAAGGCATTTTTATTCCGTCTTTGAAAAGCAAAATCTATCCCTATTTTGGAACCTATTTTCCAACGCGATTTGAGCATATTGATTTATTTGACAATTGGTTATCGACTTATACTGGCGAGAAGAAATCAGCAATTGATATTGGTGTGGGAAGTGGCGTGCTGTCGATGCAGCTTCTAAAACATGGTTTTGAATCTGTAATTGGAACTGATATAAATCCCAATGCCATTTTTGGGCTTAGCAAAGCCAAAGAAAAAAACAAGCAACTTGAAAACTTAGAGCTAATCCATGGAAATCTTTTTGAATCCATTTCAATATCAACTGAACTGATTGTATTTAATCCACCTTGGCTTCCTACGAAAATAGATGCAAAAGGAATTGACTTGGCTATATATTATGATGAGGAACTATTTCCATCCTTTTTCAAAGAAGCTGTTAAACATTTAAATAGCAATGGTTTAATTGTACTAATTTTTTCAAACTTAGCACAAGTGACCGGTATTACTACAATCAACCCCATTGAAAAAGAATTAAAAGAAGGTGGTAGATTTAAGAAAGAAATTCATCTCAAAAAAGCAGTTAAAGCTGCTTCTACAAAGACCAAAAGAGATCAAAATTGGCGTCAGGAGGAAGAGATAGAATTGTGGGTTTTAAGTTGCAAATAAATAGGCCGAAATAAAGATTGAGTGGATTTGCACAAATAAAGTGAAGACAAACACAATGAATTTATTTCAACTTTGTTAAAAAATCAACTAGTTTATCAGTCAATATCTTGTTAGAATAGTGACGATTTGCATTTTCAAAAGCCTGATTACAAATACCTTGATAATAAATTCGATCAGAAATCAATTTACGAATTGCCATTAAAAATTCATCAGCAGTATTGGCGATAAGTACATTTTGGCCATCATGATGAATAATCCCTTCAATACCAATTGAGGTGGTAATAACCGCTTTTTTAAGCATCATAGCTTCAATAATTTTCACACGCATACCGCTACCCGAAAAAAGCGGTACTGGCATTATTGCTTTCGATTTAATAAACTGATCTGCATTCTCAACTTCGCCAATTACCTCTACCCCATCCACTTGTAAATTCGTCATCCATTTTGGTGGTCGCCTGCCTGCGATATAAAATTTTAAATTAGGAAACTCACTATGTAATTGAGGCCAAACATTTTGCAAAAGCCATTTGATCGCTTCTTGGTTAGGAAACCAGTCTAGCGCTCCGATATGAAACAAAGAAGGAAATTCAACCTCCTCTTCATTAAGCTCCAAGTTTTTGGTAACATCAATTCCTGTTGGCACAAATGTGATAGGAATTTTAATCCCCAAAGATTCTATCAAAAGTTGATCTTCTGGAGTGACCGTATATATCGCATCTACCTGATTAAAGGTGAATATTTCTTCAGCTTTTAATCTTTTACTTAGCATTTTCAAATAAGCCTTTTTCAAGTTATTGGTTTCAATTTCCGCCAATCGTTCCCATATTACATGCTCTACATTTGGCGCTCGTAGTATAATTTTTGCCTTTGAATTAGCTCTAATTATCGGAATATAATCCTTTAAAAAAATACTTTCAATCTGCACAAAATCGAAGTCAGTTTCTTTAAGAATTTCAATTAGTCGCTGGGCTAATTCATTATTGTAAAACCGAATAATATTGTATGACCTATTGGAAAACAGGAGATTCATAATCGCTTTAACAGGATGAATCTCCAAATCAACCATCACTGCTTCAAAAGAAGTTTTAGTAATATATTCATTGGGTAGATTTGCAACTTCGACAAAGTGTTTTTTAGAATTTGCACTCAGTATTTTAAGATTAAAGCCAGCTTCTATCAATCCTTCGCTTACATTATTCATCCCTATTGCGCCGCCATCTTTAGGAGGAAATGAAGGCTTATTACAAAATTGTAATATTTTCAGAGCTGATTTCTTTTGCGGCATTATTTTTTAATATTTCTAATCTTGTTAATAATGCCTTTTACATTAAATATTTTTTGCCACACTTCAGAATCGAGCAAAGGAGCATCCGTTGTAGCTTTCCAAGTGAGAAAAATCCCTAAAGGCAGATAAATTAGACTTGCTAACCACATGCCCATCCAAGGATCAAGCACTTGCGATTTGACGGATTTTTCACCAATAATGGTAAGTACATGGTATAACACAAACATCAATATAGAAATTACCATGGGCATTCCTAAGCCTCCTTTTCTAATAATTGCACCTAATGGAGCACCAATAAAAAACAAGAGAATACACGCAATCGACAAAGTGAATTTGCGATGCCATTCAACCTTATATTTGGTGATTGTATTAATTTTAGCTTCTAATCTCTTACTCACACTGTTAGATTGATAAGAGGCATTTCGAGCAATTGACAATGCACCCACAACAATGCGAACTTGTTGCATACTATCAAAATTAGATACTAAATCATCATTCAAAACAAGTGAAGTGTCGAATGTAAAAACACTATCCAATTGGGCTATTACAGGCGTATCAATCGCTTTTGTACAATCTTTTAAAATAGGTATTTGAGCATTTATCTTGGTGAAAATATTAGACTTTTTTTGTTGTGTTTGCTCTAGCTCTAGCTCAGATGGTTTATTTGTAGGTGAATCCACTATAACCTCAGCCACAATCAATGAATCCACTCCCCTCTCTTGTACAGTCTGCTGTTCTATAATTTCATTTAAGCTATCTACTAACTGATCATTTCCAGCTTTATAAAGCATAGAATCAGGAGTATTCTTGTTTGAGAAATACTCATGATAAAAGCCCAAATCATTTACAGAATAACTAATAAATCGAGTAAGGGTTGTATCCCAATCTGTCAATAGAGAATCCTCAAAATACACAAGCTGCTGTACATTAAGCATCTGGTAATTATTTCTTCTAAAGCTATTATCCGATTTTTTAAATGAAAATTCCGACAAATCTATTCGCTGTATTTCTTTTGAGAACGATGTCACTTGTTGAGGATACTTATCATAAGGAGACCTTTGTGAAGTATTTTCATCATAATTAACCCCATCTTCAAGAGTGAGTATCAAAAATGTTTTATCCTCATTCATTTCCATTCGGCCACTTTTAGCAACGGTGACGTTTGTATTACCGCTTTTTTTAGAATGATCATAGATGATTACATCCTCAATTCCAATTCCATCGGGATTCTTTTTACCAACCTTAATTACGAAGTTCCCAATATTAGAATTAAAAACCCCTTCACTAATAGCAACAGCGGGTTTTTTGTTTCTAACATCACTCAAAAGGCTATAGAATTGTAAATTAGCTTTGGGTAGAATGTAATTTGAAAAATAAAAAGCGCCCGAACTTACCATAATGATGAAAACAACTAATGGCCGCATCATTTTCTGCAATGAAATACCAGAAGACTTAATGGCCACTAGCTCATAATTTTCGCCCAGATTTCCAAAAGTCATTAAAGATGAGAGCAATACAGCCAGAGGCAAAGCCATTGGAACAAAAGTAGCTGAAGCATAAAACATCAATTCAGCAATGACATTCCACTCGAAGCCTTTGCCCACAAAATCGTCGATGTACTTCCACAAAAATTGCATTAAAAGCACAAATAGGGAAATGAAAAAAGTCAGAACAAATGGTCCCAAATAGGATTTAAGAATAAATTTATCGAGTTTCTTCAACGGTTTCAATGCTAATTTATGATTGGCAAATATAATCTACATTATCGTTTGCCTTATAAAAAATAATTTGTGTTTTAAATTCGCTACCACTCTTGAACGAATAAAAGGAAAGCTTCGTATAAGTCAAAATGCAAAAAACATCAATTATTTCCTAATTCAATAAAAGCAAAAAATATGAGTTTATTTAGCAGGGTTTGAATATCTTTGCCCGCAATTAAACACATAGCATGAAGTATATTTTACTTTTACTTATTTTGAGCTTTAGCTTAAATTTAACAGCACAGAAAAAGACCAAAATAAAATTGTTGAGAGCTGATAAATTAAGTCCAGCACTATATAATGGCATTAAGGTTCAAAAGCTTAGTGGAAAAGTAGTTTTCCAACACGAATCAACAATGATGTATTGCGATAGCGCCTATTTTTACGATGGAAAAAACTCATTGGATGCTTTTGGGAAAATTCACATAAATGACAATGATTCTATCCATATATATGGTGACACCTTGAATTACAAAGGAGACACTAAATTAGCTGAAATACATGGAAGAGTTCGATTAGTGGATAAAAAAATGACACTTACAACCAAGCATTTGAGGTATGATTTGAGGTCGAAAGTTGGATATTATTATACAGGAGGGAAAATAGTAGATGAGACCAATACTTTGACCAGCATTTTGGGTTATTATTATAGCTCGACAAGCACTGTTTACTTTCAAAATACAGTGGTTTTAATTAACAAACAATACCAAATGTATTCCGATACATTGATTTATAATACAAGCTCTGAGACTTCCTATTTTCATGGGCCAACAGTAATCAAAAGCGAAGAAAATTCGATATACTGTGAAAAAGGCTGGTATGATACAAAAAGTAATCTATCGAGATATCAGACCAATACAGTATTGCGCAATGACAAACAAGAACTATTTGCCGATAGTTTATTCTATGATCGCAATCGCTCATTTGGACAAGCGTTTATACATGTAACCTTAATTGATACCACACAAAATTTGATCATGAAAGGACAATATGCAGAGTATTATGAGAATAATGGCAGCTCTTTTTTTACGGATAGTAGTATTGCCATTCTTATTGATGATAAAAAAGACTCTCTATATATCCACGCCGACACTCTGAGAATTGTGATGGATAGTGCAAATAAAGCCAAAGATTTTATTGCATATAATCATGTAAAGTTTTTCAAAAAGGACTTGCAAGGCAAATGTGATTCATTAATATATCACTTGCAAGATTCTATATTACTGATGCTTAATGATCCTATTATTTGGGGAAGTAACAGTCAAATTACAGGCATGAAAATCCGTGCATTTATGAAAAAAGGCGGCATTGACAAAATATACATTGATACGAATGCATTTGTACTACAACACGATTCTTTAACCTATTATAATCAAGTATCAGGAAATAATATGGTAACGCATTTTGCTGAAGGCAAAATTAATCGAGTGGATGTTTATTCTAATGCACAAACAGTATATTTTGCCCGTGAAGACGATGGAAGTTTGGTAGGAGTAAATTTGGGTAATTCAAGCGATATGAGGGTAGATTTTGATAAAGACGGCGTTACTAATATCATCTATTTAAATACTCCTAAAGCGAGCCTAAATCCAATCAGTAAAGTTTCAAAAAGAGCCTTATTTTTAAGGGGTTTCAAATCCTACGAACATTGGCGACCTAAAACCAAAGATGAAATATTTACTTGGGAACCATTAAGAAGTAATTAGTTGCAATATCAGATAACTGTAAATATCTGACAAACAGAATATATAAAATTAATGAGCAAAAAAAAAAGATATCCAATGGATATCTTTTTCTCTTAAAAACAAGTTTTTAAACCTATTTACCTTTTCTTTCGTCAGAAACGCTAATTCGTTTTCTTCCTTTTGCACGACGACGTGCTAATACTTTGCGTCCGTTAGCGGTGGCCATTCTTGAACGAAAACCGTGCTTATTCTTTCTTTTTCTGTTCGAAGGTTGAAATGTTCTTTTCATACTTATAATATTTAGCTTAGCTTCCGTGCTAACGGAAATATGTTTTTAATTCAAAATTTCGGATTGCAAAAATAAATATAATTTTATTCATGGCAACAATTTTTATTAAAATATTTTATACAAACTACATTAACCCTATTATTTTTAATAATTCTGCCATTTTATAGCTATAAATCATTAATCTTCAAGCCCTGGAGCCTTCCACCTTTCAAAACCCAAGCTCAGTTCTTTGGCTTCTCTGATGGCTTTATTAGCTCTTTGTTTATTATAAATCAATGCAAAGGTCATAATAAGTCCACTTGCAATTATTATAAACAAGAGAATTCCTTCATTAAAATTCTCGTTTTTTACAGAATCCGGAATGTAATAAAACAGTAACACAGTAATTAAGCCACGTGGGGCAATAAATAATTGTGGAATAATATCTTTTCCGAAAAACAACTTCAAATATAAATATCGAGAAGCATATATCGAAATAAGGATCATTACACTTATGAAGGCAACACGTAAATCGGTAAATGCGCTTAAGGAAATTGTAATGCCAAAAACTACAAAGAAAAATGTGCGAACCACAAAAGCTGACTCAGCGGTTACGGTATGTAGGCCTTTATAAATATCATTAGCTTTAGAAAAATCAATCAATTTTGAAAGTTTCCCACTAAAGAATATCTTCATATTGGCTATTAACAGACCAAAAACCAAGATAATAATCAACGCAGAAAGGTGCATTTGCTTTCCAATTGAATAAAGTAAAAGAAGTGCTGATATGAGTAGAAAAAGCTTCACATTAGTTTTAATTTTCTGAAAAACAACAATCAGTAAATAACCTCCAACTAATGATATTGCTATGGTTGCTAACAAATTAATACCAAAGTCCAAAAATCCGGATTGATTAGAAACTCCATGTGCTTCGTATCTCGAAAGAAGAAAATAAAAGATCATAATCCCTAAAATATCAGAAAATGTACTCTCATAAATATGAAATTCTTTTTTGTCCTTTTTCAAGTCTCCAACACTAGGAATTATGATTGCACTGGAAAGAATTGACAAGGGTGTCGCGTAGATAAGAGATTGCAAATAACTCATGTCTGGAATAAAATATTCTATAATGCTTGCTGCAAGGAAGATGGACATAATCAAGCCAATAATTGAAATAACAAGAGCTTTTAGAATTGGCTTTATTTTTTCTCTTTTAAGTTCCAATTCCAAAGCTGCTTCAAGCACAATCATTATTAAACCTACTATTCCTAATATTTCAAGTATTGGGAAAAAATCGAAAATAGGTAAGTGATAATAATCTATACCCAGTTTTATAACGATACCTAATGCGATCAATAAAAGCACCGATGGAATGCTTGTTTTTCGAGAAAATTCGCTAAATAAGAAGGATAAAATGATGATTACCGCCCCTCCTATTATTAAATCATATGATGTTAATATTTCCATGTTTTGTATTTTTTAATGAATTAATTCGTAGCCATTTTCTATCAATATTTCAGTTAAATATGTTTCTTTAACTCCTTCATTCAACATCACTTTTATATATACTTCTTCTTTTTTATAGTCAGCAGATACATTTGGATTTAACTTAATATTGATGTACGGAATATCAAATAAGAATAGCTTAAAACTCTTAAGCCATTGTCGTTCTTTCATTTCATTTTTAATTTTTAATTTCAGATTTACCACTATAGCAGAAGTATGATTTGGCAAAGTGGTAAATCCTTTTTTAATCACATCACTATAGAGTATATAATGCACATTATCAGCTTCCCTAATCTCAAGTCCAAACTGATCAAATCTTTTTATTTGGCCAATAATATCGCCAACTTTAATTTTAATTCCTTCGCGTAATTTTCCTTTCAAAACATAATATTTACCAATAAAATAAGAATTCAAATATTGAAAAAGTAGCGTAATTAAAACCAACATAATTACGAAATGCAGCATAGGATTAACACTTATAAAAATACCTATAAAACTAATGAGGAAAAGGGGCTCAAGAATTAAGCTTAGATGAAATGCTAAATGCTTTAGAAATTTTGGCTTCCAAACCATGCCCTGTTTATGGTAGTTTTTACTCACCTGGTCAATAGCTTTTAATAGGCCAAGCATCACAAAAGCAAAAGCTAAGAAAGCAAATAAGCTTGTCCATGAAGTGTATGAATAATTTATCAGATTGTCCATGTTTTGCTAATTTATTTTAGATTCGCTTAATATTAAACTGATATCACTGGCCATGCATTCATTAATAGAAATCCAGTGATCTATAGTTTTCACCAATACGGCTACACTGAGTAATTTCTGTACAATAATAGCATATCTTTCAGAGTAACGCCTGCCATATAATTTTTCTAATTCAGATTCTAATATTCGTTTCTTTAAATGCACAGCATTTAATAATACCAACATATCTGCATCAAAGAAATCAGGTAAAGTAACGTAGTCAGCATAAATATACTCCACTGCAGAATCACCACTTTCAATACATCTTGAAGCCCATAAATGAATACCATTTCCAATAATCCCATGACTTAAGCCATACAATCTTTTGATAATACTTTTCATTTCGGATTTAGAAATCAATTCACCATCATTATTAACTAATTGATAATGTGTAGAATGATGCTTTATTGATAATGCTTCATGGAAATCTTTAAAAGAATAACTGCCTATTGATATTTCTGTTTGGAAAGCATTTTTAATCAATCCAAATGCTTGTGATCTATTTTTTGTCAGCGAGCTAATGGCCACCATAACAAAATAGGAATTAGAATGAAATCTTACAAAATCGTCCAAAGCTTGGATATTTTGTGCTAAGCTAGTTTGGGGTGTATTCCAAAGCTCAATATCATCAATCCAAATCAAGCATTTTAATTGTGCTGTTGCCCTAATAAAATTCAACGCTTCCAACAAATCTCCTTTGACCTCCATTGTGGATTCTCCTACTTTGAGTGTCATTTCAGGATTTAGCCTAAATGAATTGTTTAAGAAAAACCTACTGGCCACTTTTTCGCCTAATAAAGTTTTACCTACTAATCGTCCACCGCTTATAAGTACTGAACCTTGAAAACCAGATTTCCAAGCATTTATAGAATCCTCAATTTTACTAATCTCGCTATCTAAACCCACCGTGAAAGTATCGCTAATATAACCCTTTGCGGTAAATAGATTAATATATTTTGAATGTATATCGTTGATTTTTCGAGAATTGACATAGCGAACCAGGCGCTCGGCATAGGTTAGATTACGATCCTTTTGATGTAACAATAAGGCAATTTTTAAACCTTCAAGTTGCTTCGAAAAGAATTTAATTCCCTTGGATACCCATTGATTTTGAGCAACAGAATTACCCATATCTTTAGCACTAACCTCTGGAAACAAAAAATATTGATTGGTTTTATAAATTAATGAAAGTGAAAAATCCTTTTCAATATTAACATTAATTTTTTCAATTAAAGAACTAATAATTCCTGCTGATTTATCAATTTTTCTTTTAAATGGAATAATTATTTCTTCCATTTTTATTTTTAAATCTAACAGCTCAACATCCGTTAAAGTTGACTTTTGCGTTTCAACCAAAGCCAAATTATGCAGCATCATTTTCATGCCATTCTGATCCACCTCAATCATGCCCCAAATCTCAGATAAATTGGGGTATATTTTATTCTTTAACCAATTCAAAAGGCGTCTTTTAAGGCTAATTGTTAATGTTAAAACCTTTCCTTCTAAAGTATTAATTGGATATTTAATTTCTCCTTCTAAATACTCAATATCTAATTCAATATTTTCACTAAAATCTTCAATATGAAACTTACTTTGAATCTCCTGTTCCAAATGGAACATATTTTCTTTTATTAATTGGACTTTATCATTTAGCTTTATTTCACCTAAAAAATCATTTAACTCAACAAAAGTCTTATTAATGCTTTCAATCTCGAAAATACAATTTGAAACATTATCTAAAATAGTGTTTTTCACTCCCTTAATATGAACAGCAATGTCATCAAAATGAATAAATCGTTCTTCAATTTCGTTAATTTGAGCTTTGATAGCTATGAATTGGGATTCATATTCGGGCCATGGATTATTATTGTGCAATACATAATTTGCAAATACTTTTTTTTCTTTCTTATTAGATGATAATTGTAGAATCCTATTTTTGTAGTTTAGTTCTAATTCAGACAAACCATCATCAAGATGTTTTATACACTCAGCGTAATACTTTTTGAAGCCTCGGTTTTTAATTTTACCTTCATCTTCAAGTATTCTAGCTTTATTTATCTGAATATAGGAATCTTGCAAAAGAAAAAAATACTTCTTCACCACCGCTGTCCATTCAAAAATGATTATTTGATCATTTAAAATGTCATCAGCAATAGTATCGTTAAACTTTTGCCTTTCATAGCTTTCGCTTATAAATATTATTGAGAGATCAATGATAGATTGTGCCAATTTCGAAAATGGCTCAACAAAATTTGAGGAGTCTATTTCCAAATCATTTTCATGTAATAAAACTCGACAATTTTGAATAAACTGATCAAAACTGGTAAAATCTTCCTTCGACATATATTAAATCTTCAAAATTAATTTAGAATAAAAAGCAACAGAACTTCTTCATTTCCAAAATTTATAAGGCAAATGTACCAATTATTAAAACACCGTCTGAATAAATAATTTTCATCATGATTAAATTATATCTTTGACTCAACAATTTAAATTAGCTTATGAACATCATAGAAAGTTTCAGAGAAGATCGTAAAAGATTAAATGACAGAATTTTATCAAAAGATAATAATGCAGCTATCATGAAGCGTGTTTACGCAATGGACACTTTTACTTATCTAGAAAAGAATACTGGTTTATCGGCAAAGCAAAAAGAAATGATAGGACTTGCGACCTCCATGGTACTCAGATGTGATGATTGTATAAAATATCATTTAGAAAAATGCTTTGAACTTGGCGTTGCAAATGACGAAATGATGGATATTTTTGGCGTTGCCAACGTTGTTGGAGGAACAATTGTCATCCCTCATACTAGGCGTGCAATTGAGTATTGGGAACTCTTGAATCTTGAAAGACCTATGCCCTCGCCTTTTGATATCGACACAAAAACTTTGCGATACGAGGAAGCTATCATTTCATTAAGTGCATTACTTAAAGGTGTTGATAATCATATCTCCAAAATGGCCAGCATCAATGAGGTACTCAAATCTCAAATTCCATATTATTACTGGGTTGGATTTTATTTAGCGGAAGAGAAAAAGCTGACCGTTGGGCCTTATCAAGGTACTCATGGCTGTTTGTTTATTAAATACGGAGAAGGCGTTTGCGGAAGAGCGGCAGCTTCAAAAACTACAATAATTGTGGACGACATTCAGAAACTTAACGACGAACAAGCGTCAAATAAAGGAATGCTTCATATAAGTTGTGACCCTAGATGTATGTCTGAAATTGTTGTTCCTGTTATTAATACGAAAGAAGAATTAATTGCAGTTTTTGATGTAGATAGTTTGCATATCAATGCATTTGACAAAACAGATCAAATGTATTTGGAGAAAATAATGAAAATGTTTTTTTAAGGAGATTTGGATTAATTGTACATAAAACAAATGTTTCTCCTTTCAAATAAGATAGAAATGATATTTACAAGCGCGCTTTAAACTGCTCAGTTTTTATCAAATTACCATCAGAATCATAGTAATTCCATTGGCCCGTCTTTTCGGCATCATGGTAGGCACCTTCGCTCTTTCTATTTCCGTTGTCGTAAAACTCTCTCCACATACCCACTTCTTTACAATCATAATACTCACCTTCGAGACGTGTTTGACCATTGGGATACATATATTTTGAAGGACCATATTTATAATCCATTTTATAGGTTTCTTCACTTTCAATTTGCCCATTTTCATAAAAATGGATCAATAATCCATTATATTTCCCTTGAGAATATTCGGCCGTTTTCTTAACTGCTCCACTCTCATAATACTCATATTCGGTACCATTTATCAAACCATCAACATATGGAGTGCGGATGATAACTGTACCCTTTACGCTCCTCACAATTGCATTTCCTGTAAATGGTTCTTGATTGCCTTTCAAATATGTAATGTGATCTCGCTCTTCAAGTTGCTGAACATCTACATCTTTAACAAAGGAAGTAAGTAGAACAAAAAGAAACAAGGGGAGCATAATGACGCTCAATTTATTGATAATCAACATATTTATATTTTTTAAAATAACATGGGCAAATATATACAAAATATTAATTCCAATTTATTCAGTTATTTTTTATCAGTAATTTCTAATTTTGAATAAATGGCGAATTTATAAGAACTACCGAATTAAGGTTAAAAAAATAAAATTCTCCTAATTCAGCAATCGGTTTTAAGCAAGCGCATCAATATTTATTATACATTTATCGATTAATTTAAATAAATATTTTATGAAAACTATTGCAATTATCATATTCATAATCAGCATAATAGGAATAAGTGCAGATGCCCAGGATTTTAAAAAATATTTCACAAAAGGAAGTTTGCGCATCGATTATATCCATACTGCAAATTCTGAAAACGAACTCATCTCTTCTGATGCAATATATCATGAGCCCAATTGGGGAGGCTCACAAGTAAATTTGATAGACACATTCGATTATGGGCATTATAAGTTTGAGGTATTTGATAGTGCTTCTGCTAGTATGATATACTCTCGCGGATATTCATCACTTTGTGGCGAATGGCGGTATACTGATGAGGCAAAAAAACTATGGCGTAGCTTTTCCGAAAGCGTCATTATGCCTTATCCTTTGCAAACTGTTAACGTGATTTTTTATAAGAGATTAAAAGATCAAAGTTGGGAGCAAACAAGTAAAATGACGGTTAATCCAACGGATTATATGATTATTCCACAATTGAAAAATCCAATTAAATCTTTTAAAATACATGATAGTGGTGATGCTTCAAAAAAACTGGATATCGTACTTCTAGCAGAAGGATATACGCAAGCTGAAATGCAGAAATTCATGAATGATGCACAAAGGTTTAAAAAATATCTACTTGAATGCGCTCCATTTGATGCACACAGCAGCGATATCAACATTTGGGCTGTGCCTATAGTTTCAGAAGAATCTGGCACAGATATTCCAGGTACTGGTGTTTATAAAAATACGTTTTTCGATAGCCACTTTTATACTTTTGGAACCGAAAGATATATCAATACCGTCAGCAATGTGGCCATTAGAAATGCTGCTGCCAATGTTCCCTATGATCAAATTTATATCTTAGTAAATACGGCAAAATACGGAGGAGCAGGTATTTACAACTACTATTCAATTTGCACTTCAGACCATCTCAATTCTGATTTTGTATTTACCCATGAGTTTGGTCATGCCTTTGCTGGCTTAGGCGACGAATACTATTCTTCTGATGTAGGAGTTGAAGACTTCTATGATCTAAACTCTGAACCTTGGGAACCTAATTTAACAACATTAGTCCAATTTGATAAAAAATGGAAATGGATGCTAAGCCCTGAAACGGAAGTTCCAACAACACATAATGAGGCAAATACGGAACAATTGGGAGTTTTTGAAGGAGCAGGATATCTAGCCAAAAGAGTTTATCGTCCTCGCTATGATTGTACCATGAAATCGATAAAACTCAATTATTTTTGCCCTGTATGCACCAAGGCAATTGTCGATAGGTTAAATTTTTATACTCGATAATTATTATATTATATTTGTACGAGTATTTTCATTAAAAAAATAGACAGATACAATATGCGGATTATTCTCATATTCATTACTTTAATTAGTTTCAACTTATCTTTTTTTGCTCAGGAAGACCCAAGTGATTGTGAGTTTGAGGTGAGTAGAAAATCAGAGAAGCTATATAAAAAAGCTTTGGACGAGCTCAAACTTGGTCATTTTAAAAATGGCAATGACTTACTTGAAGATGCTATAGCTGATTCACCAGAGTATTTAAAAGCATTATGGGTTTTAGCAGATCTGAACAATCGCATTACAAATCGCACTCGGAAAGAAAATATAGCCATTGAATCTTATAAAAAAATTATTGAGCTTTGCCCTTCACATCAAGATTTTTACTCCTATTATTATTTAGGAAAAATGTATTATAATAAGGAAAACTGGCATGATGCCTATACAAATCTAGAATTATTTCTTGGTGCCGAAACCAACAAAATCCATGAAAAACATTTTGAAGATGCCGTTGACTTATCAAAATATGCCAAATTTTATGATGAAATGTACAATAATCCTGTTCCTTTTGATCCTATTCTGGTAAATGATGTTTCAAGCACTAATGATGAATATCTCCCCTCTTTAAGCCCTGATAATGAATTTATATATTTCACTCGGCGCTTTCCAAAAACCATTGATAGGATACAAAACTATAATCAACCTAGGGATGAAAAATTCTGCGTCAGTAAAATAATTGCCAATAAAAGATTTGAAGTTGGCGCGCCAATGGAATCGCCTTTTAACGTTCAAAGTAATGAAGGTGGTGCAACGTTAACGATTGATAATAAAGAACTGTTTTACACACGTTGCGTGATCAAAGGAAAAACCCTTAACTGCGATATTTGTTATTCAAAATTTGAAGGCGGCTACTGGTCAGAAATAGAAGTGCTTGGCAATGAAATAAATACTCCTGACAATTGGGAATCAATGCCTAGTATTTCCTCTGATGGAAAAACTTTGTTTTTTGTAAGCAACAGACCAGGTGGATTTGGAGGCCATGATATTTATAAAAGTGAGAAAGACAGTACTGGAAAATGGTCAAAAGCGGTGAATATGGGACCGAGCATCAATACTGCAGGCAATGAAAAATCTCCTTTTATTCATACCGATAGTAAGACCTTATACTTTTCATCGTCCGACAGAAAAGATGAAAACAGTGGAGATTGGTTTGCAGGGCAACTAGGCTTAGGAGGCTATGATATATTTTACACTCGACTGGATGATACCAATCAGTGGATTACTCCAAAAAACATAGGATATCCTATCAACTCAACAGATAATGATTTAGGATTTTTTGTAAGTACTGATGGCGAAAATGGATATTTTGCATCCAACAAATTAAGTCCAGCAGAAAAAAAAGCCAATGAAAATGAGCCTGCAAAGGAAGTTTGGAATATCTATACTTTTAAGCTTTATAAAAAAGCACAACCTCAAAAGATACTATTTATTAAAGGCGAGCTCAAGGACGAAGAAACTCATGAGCTAATTAGAGATGCTAAAATTGTTGTTAAAAACATGGATACCAAAGAGGTGAAAGAAGTGAAGGTGGACAATGAAACTGGAAAATACGTTTATACAACCATTATGAAATCTGACTATACCGTTACTGTCAAAAAACGTGATTATACCTATATTACTAAATACATTTCTAAAGATGATCCTCATTTTAGTATTCCTGTGGAGATGAATATGCAAATGAAGGCAATTGAAGTCGGCAAATCTTATAATTTAGAAGATGTATATTTTGACACAGACTCTGATCAACTTACTGAAGCTTCTAAAAAAGTTGTGGAGGGTTTCTTTGATTTTCTAAAAGATAATCCTAATGTAATAATTGAGATTCAAGGACATACCGACAATGTAGGTGCTGACGAATATAATATGACTCTTTCGCAGAACCGTGCAAAATCTGTCTATCAGTTATTAATTACCCTTGGCATTCCTAATCGACAAATGACTTTTAAAGGATTTGGTGAAAGTAAACCAATTGATACTAATGAGACTGAAGAAGGCCGTGCGAAAAATCGTAGAACCGTATTTCTAATCGTAAAAAAATAATATTTTTGTATTTCAAAACTAAACAAGACAAACAAAATGAAAATTTTAATCAATCTAATATTTCTATTCGCAACATTAAATCTTGCGGCACAAGCTCCAAGTAATTTTCTATTGTATTCGCTCAAAGGTTTTACTGGTGAGCAAGCTGTACTTTTTAGTATAAAAGGCAGCGAAACTGTTGCCATTGACACGGTGCAAAAACAATCAACAGGGACATTTGTATTTCATAATATTGAGCAATATCCTGCAGGGATGTATAGCGTTTATTTCAATGATTCATTATATACCGAATTGATATTCAACAAGGAAGATATAATTGTAGAAACTGAAGTTGGAGATATAGTCAAAAACATGCAAATTAGAAAATCCTTGGAAAATCAAATTCTATTCGACTATTGGAATTTTGCTTTAGAAATACGAGACAGTGTGACACTATTATCCATTCAAAAAGCCAACTTAGAAAAGTCGAAAAATGCAACCGATTATATCAAAATTAAAAATATTGAGAAAAAGATACTCCGCTATAACTCGGAAATATATCAATATGTGAAAACGATGAACATAGACTATAGAGATTATTTCGCACCTAAATTGCTAAAATCGTATATAGTTCCATCATTTGAAGAATACCAATTAGACAATCCTGAAAACAAATATGAGGATGAGCAACAATTTTATTTCGAACATTTCTTCGATAATATAGATTTTTCAGATGCACGTTTCTTAAATACTAAAGTAATATTTGTAAGCCTAAGCGATTATATGAAAGCCTTTGGAACACCTGCTTCTACCAAAAATTATATTGAAATTATTGATCAAGTGATGGACAAAGCCTATGCAAATCGAGAGGTGTATAATTATTGCTTAGATTTATTTATCCAAACTTTTGAAAACAGTTTATGGGAAGAGGTTTTTGTTCATCTCATTGACCATTATTATCTTACCAGTTATGTTGCTAACCCAGAAATGGGAGCTTACTATGCCGGATTATCAGCACGTATAAAAGCATTGAAGCCTGGCAAATTAGCTCCAGAAATATTACTTCAAGACACTTTAGGAAACATCGTTAATTTGCATAATACCAAGGCAAAAGCTAAAATAATAGTATTTTATAGTTCCGACTGTTCACATTGTGCTGAGGCTTTACCTAGCATCATTGAGACTTATGATATGTATAAAGAACTTGGTGTTGAAGGTTTTGGAATCTGCATTGATGACAATCTCAATTCATGGAAAAAAGAAATCAATAAATTTAATATGAATTGGGTCAACTTATCTGATCTCAAAGGAACTCAAAGCCCTATTTTGCAAACTTATAATATTACTAGTACACCAACAATAATTATTCTAAATGAGAACAATATCATTATGGATAAGCCGAAAAACATCAACGATATTCATGCTACTTTGGTTCAGGTTCTAAACCTATAATACAAAAGCAATGAAACTTGACTAAAAACTAAGAAAACCTTAATATATTTCTATTCAAAATATTTATATCATATGTACAAAACGACACTCGTCATCATCATCATTCTGCTTCCTATCTTTAGTTTTTCGCAAGGAAATAATCGAACACGACAAGCAAGTTGCGCTTCTGGTTCTGTAAGTAGACTCTATATTACGCCTTATATTGGTGCTGGCGGAGCAAATTATATTTATGATTTAAATTCTACCGTAATGGATGCCGATAGCGTTTTTTATAATGAAGAATCTGGTAAATTATTTACTCCCATTGCAGGAATCAATTTAATGTACAGTGTAGGAAGAGGCAATCTTGGAGGTGGATTGGAATGGCAAGGATTTGTAGGAAAAACTGATAATGGACTATTTGAAACAAAACAAAATATGTACTTGTATAAGTTCTACGGACGCTATGAATATAAATTCTATTATGATGCATTTAGTGATTTCGGAATGTTCATTGAGGCTGGACTTCACTTTCCTAATAATGTACATGGCGATGCTCCCTCAATGGGGCCATATTTCAAAGCAGGATTGTTTTACAATATGATTATTAATTCAACATCTTCGCTTTTAATCGGTGTTGATTATCAATATACTTCATTCACATCGCAAATTGGAGGAAGTGTTTCCAATCATGTAATTCAAGACATGAAGATAAGCGTTGGATATCGTTTTTGGTTCAAGCAGTATTAAATTCGTTTACATAAAAAAAGCCTTTGATAAAAACAAAGGCTTTTTTTTCGAATGCTGCTAGGGTTTTGCAACTCGCCGTACGGAATCAATAACGGTTCCGTCCACCCATTTGATGACCGCAATAACCTCATCCGTGAGCTTAGGTTTTTGTGGAACTCCACAAATTCGCTCGCCTTCAGCCTTCAATTCTTCGATTGTTTTAAGCGGAAAACCACTGGCTTTTGCTTTGGCAATTAAGTCTGTTCTCAAAGGATTAACTGCAACTCCGCGTTCCGTTACAATTACATCTATCAGTTCTCCAGGTCCACATAATGTAGTGACTTCATCCACAATAATCGGAATTCTGTCACGGAATAAAGGAATTGGTAAAATAACAGTCCTACCAAAAAGACAGTTTTGCCATCCTCCTATACCATGTAATAAATAGCCATCGGAATGGGTGACCACATTGGCATTAAAATTAACATCCACCTCTGTTGCACCCAAAACTACAACATCAATCATGGAAGCAAAATTTCCTTTGCCATGATAATTATAACTTGTAAAAGGACTCGTATCAATATGATTTGCATTTTCGCGCATCGA
>ERZ889078.444-NODE-444-length-37630-cov-8.687026_pt1 | contig 37630 bp, 19 predicted proteins | sample MGYA00521266_ERZ889078 | MGnify/ENA primary metagenome ERZ889078 (study PRJEB32303, sample SAMEA104408618) | aquatic metagenome | biome: Brackish water; feature: Pelagic; material: water | place: Baltic Sea | collected 2014-06-16T06:34:00 | depth 76,534 m ...
TCACAATGGGCTGAACGAACGTGCCGCGAACGACGTCCGGTACAACGCCCGTCAACTTCTGGAAACCGGACACCGATTCGCAGAGGGCGCTCACGACCAGGATGTTCCGATACTTCTCGACGAATTGCGGGCTCAGCACGGCGCCGTTCGTCAGGCCAAACACGATCGGTGCGGTTGTTGGATCGGTCTGTTTGAGGTCAGTCGAGTCGAAACACGGCTCAATCTTCTGCGAAACAAAGGCGCTGACGTTAATGTCATAAGATGCGCCCATGACGGGTACCTCGACGAACACCATCTCCTCAGGTGCCGGGGTGAGGAAGGCGGTGGCGCCTGCGGTCGTCGTCTTGTCGAAGCTGACCGCAGCGGCGCCAGGCTTGGAGGCGACCGTGGTGGTCTGGTAGGCCCAACCAAAGCTCGCGGCGCCCTCCGAGGTGTTCTTCAGGGAGCCCAAACCGTCGTTGAACGGCTCGCTGTAGCACAGGTACGAGCAATCGCCGCTGATCGCTACGTCGTCGATCTCCACAACACCCGCGGCCGCCTTGGTCTGACCCGATTTGGCAATCAAGACGACGTCGACGACCTTGCCGGAGAACGCCTTGAGGTCGACGCTGATGACCTTCCAGGCCTGCACAGCGTCGCAGGTCTGATGCACAAGCGTGCCGTTGACCATGACGGACAGCGTGTCGCCTCCGCAACCCACCTCTCCGAGGGTCTTGGCGCGCACGGCGAAGTGCAGCCTTGTGTCGGCGAGGACGGTGACTTCGGGGATAGTGATGCTCGCGCTGTAGGCCTTTCCGTCTGGCGAGCCCCCGGTCCATGTGGCGCGGAGGGACGCCTTGCCGCTGTGGCCGTCCTTGTCGTTGACGTTCCAACTCAGGAAGTTGACCGCTTCTGCCGCGAGCTTCCACGGCTGAGGGATCGCCTTCTCCTTCGCCTGCGTCGTCGTATTGACCACCGGCACCTCAAGCGCGGTCCCCATGCAGCCTTTGGCGCACTTGCCGCTGAGGGTGATGTCATCGATGCGAACCTCGCCCTTGGTTGTCTTGGTGTAGGTCATCTTGGTGCGCACGACTAGGTCGACCGACCGGCCGGCATACGCGGTGAGGTCAACGGTGATCAGACCGTATCCCTTCGTCGTCGCGCCCGCGAACGACCCACACTGCTTCCAGGCCGGCGCGCCGTTGACCAGCACCTCCGTGCAATCCGCCGTCCCCGCAGTGGCCTTGTAGTTGAAGGTAAGCGTCTGCGAGGCATCCGCCTCCAAGTACATCTTGCGGAGAGACAGGGAGAAGTCCCCTTCGACAACTTCGGTCGTCGCCTTGGCATCCTTTGTGCCATCCCAAGACGCCGACAACACGGAGCTGCCGGTCGCGGCGTCGCCCTGAACCACTGCGAGCGTGATGTAGTCGCCCGAGGTGCGCAGGAGCGCGGTCTCGATCGGTTTCTCGAAGCCCTCCACCAAACAAGGGCCACACCCGGCGATCTTGGTGTTGCTGCACGTGCCGCTTTTGCAGGCATCCAGCGTGCATGGGTCCTTGTCGTCGCAGTCCTTCTGCGTCTGCGCCTTGCACAAGCCATCGATGCACATCGCCGCCTCGACGCACTTGTCGCCGTCCGCGCAATTGACCGTAGCGGTGCTGATGCAGACCGCGTTTGGCGAGCCAGCATCGGGTTTCTCGCACTTGTACCCGGTCGCACAGGCGTCCTTCTCGCCTGCTTTCGCCTTGGGGTCGCAGATCTGCTCAACCGTCAGCGGCGGCCAGCTCGCCACCGGCGTCACCTTGCACTTGAAGGACGAGCCGCCGTCATCTGCGCAGGTCGCTGTGACACATTCGCCCTGCAGCGCCTTGCACGTCTCGAGTACGCCCGGATTGCAGAAGCCCAGCTGACACGCATCCTTCACGGTGCAGCCATCTTTGTCAGCGTCGCAGTTCTCGCCGTTCTTGCGCGGGTATGCCTCGCAGAGGTACGTGACGCTGCCCTTATTCGTGCAGCCACCGACGATGCACTGACCCTTGTCTTCCTTCGTGCAGTCCGGCGCCTTGCCCGGCACGCACGCGCCGAGCCCGTCACAGGTGTCGTCGACCGTGCAACCGTCCGCGTCCGCGTCGCACTTGGTGCCCTTGGGCTTCGCGTCCGTCGCGCACTTGAACGTGGTGGCGCTGATCGACTTACAGGTGCCCTGACCACAGCCGTTGGTCTCCTTCAAGCAGTTCACCGCGGTGCCAGGCTGGCACGCGCCCTTGCCGTTACAGACGTCGTCCTTGGTGCAGCCATTGCCGTCGGCGTCGCACGGGACGCCGCCGGAAGCGGGCTTCGAGACACACTTGCCCTGGCTCGATGAGAGCGGCTCGCAGGCGCCGATCTGGCAACCGCTGCTACCATCGAGCGAGGAGCAATCCTTCATCTTGCCAGGCACACAGGCGCCCGCGATGCACTTGTCGTCGAGCGTGCAGCCGTTGTCGTCGGCCTCACACGGCTTGCTCTCCTTGATTGGCGCCCCGATGCACGTGAACGTCGTCTTACCGGTAGATTTGCACGCACCCACGGTGCAGGCGCCAGTCTTGGCGTTGCAGTCCGGCGGCACGCCCGGCACGCAGATGCCCTGGGCGCAGATGTCGTTTGACGTGCAGCCGTTATCATCCGCGTTGCACTCGCCGCCATTGTTCTTGGGTTGCGCGGTACAGCCACCCTTGCCGCCGTTGTTGGTCTTGTCGCAGACCCCGACGGCGCACTCCACGTTGACGTCCGCGCTACAGTTGTAGGGGCCAGTGCCCGCCTGGCACTTGCCAGACTTGCACGCGTCGCCCGCCGTACAAAGCTGACCGTCGTCACATGTGGCGCCATCCTTGGCGCCGGTGATCTTGCAGGTGAACCCGCCGCTGCCGTCCTTCACGCAGGCAGCGAGCTCGCACTCGCCGGCGACGCCGTCGCAGCTGATCGGCTTGCCGGCCTTGCACTTGCCGTCGTCACACGTATCGCCCGCTGTGCAGGGGTCGCCGTCGGCGTCACAGACGATCGTGCCGGCCTTGGGCAGCGGAACGCAGCTGTAGCCAGCCTGCGCCGTGGCATCAAAGACACACGCCGCGCTGTTGCAGCTGTCGCCGACGGACGAGCAGTCCACTTCACCGGCCGATTTGCACTGACCGTTGGTGCAGGTGTCGCCCACGGTGCAGGGCAGGTCGTCGTCGCACTTGCTGCCGTTGACGAGCTCATTGACCGCGCACACACCCGTGAGCGTATTGCACTGGTTCTTCGCGCACGCGGTGTCGCCTGTGCCGTCGCACTGCACGACGGTCTTGTCCTCGATGCAGTTACCGAGCAGGTCGGTCGGCTTCTTCTTCACGCACTCCCACTTGCCGTCGCAGAGGTTGTTGTTGTCCTTCACCTTGCAGTCGTTGTCGCTGCTGCACGTCACGCAGAGGTCTTTGTCCTTCGGGATGCAGAAGCCGCCCTGGCACTGCGAGGCCGACGAACACACGTCGCCGTCGTCACAATCTGAGCCGTCCTTCTTGTCGTCGTACTGGCAGCCCTTGCCGCTGATGCAGGCGTCCACTGTGCAGGCGTTGCCGTCATCACAGTCCAAGGCCGTGCTCGCGCACTTGCCCTTGCCATCACAGCGGTCGGTAGTGCAGGCCTTGCCGTCATCACACTTCGTCGCGGTGTCCTCGACAGGCAAGTTCACGCAGCCGCCCGTCTCGTCCTTCGTCGTAGCGGTGCACTTGTCGGTGGTGCAGACGTTCTGGTCGTCGCAGTCCTTCAACTTCGCCTCGCACTGGCCCTTGTTGCAGACGCCCTTGTCGGTGCAAGCGTCGCCGTCGTCACAGGGCTGAAAGCCGTCTAGATTGCTGTGTAAGCAGCCTTTGGTGTTGTCGCACTTGTCGAACGTGCAGTCGTTCTCATCGTCGCAGACGTTCTGCTTGTTCTGGCAGCCGCTCTTCGCGTCGCAGTTGTCGACTGTGCAGACGTTGTTGTCGTTGCAGTTGACGGCGGTGCCCTCGCACGAGCCGGTCTTGCATTTGTCGAGATACGTGCAGGCGTTGCCGTCGGTGCAGTTCTTGCCGTCGTCAGGGACGATGGTGCAGCCATTGACCGGCGAGCATGGCCCGGCGATCTTGGTGCAAGCGTTGCCATCGTCGCAGTCGACCAGCTTGGCCTCGCACTCACCCTTGATATTGCAGGCGTCGGCGCTGGTGCACTTGTTGCCGTCATCGCAGGCCTTGCCAACCGACGCCTTGATTACACAGGCGCCGTTGATGCAGCTGTCCTCGGTGCACGCGCTGCCATCGTCGCAGTCCTTCGCCTTGCCGGCGCACTTCGCCTGAATGTCGCAGTGGTCCAAGGCGGTACAGGCGTTGCCATCGTCGCAGTCCTTACCGAGCTCGAGTTTGTTCAGGCAGCCACCCTTGCCGTCGCAGCCATCGACCGTGCACGGGTTGTTGTCGTCGCACGTCAGCGCGGAGCTCTTGCAGACACCGTCGAGGCACTTGTCGCCGGTGGTGCACGGGTCGCCGTCGCTGCAGACGAGCTTGTTGTCCAGCAACGCGCTGCATTTTCCGGTCTTGCCGCTGCAGAGGTCGATGGTGCAAGGGTTGTCGTCGTCGCAGCTCTTCTTGGCGCCCGCACACTTGCCCTTCGCGCACTTGTCCGTCTCGGTGCAGGCGTCGCCGTCGTCGCACTGGCCCCCGTCGCCCACGTCGCCGTGCACACATCCTGCCAACGGGCCACACGCGTCGACCGTGCAGGGGTTCTGGTCGTCGCAGCTGAGCTTGGCATCCGTCGTGCATTTGCCAGCTTTGCAGGTGTCCTGAATGGTGCACTTGCTGCCGTCATCACAGACCAAACCATCCTTCTTGGGCGTGACCGCACACTTGCCAGTCGTCTTTACGCAGAGGTTTTCGGTGCAGGACTCCTTGCTGGGGTCGCAGATTACCGTTGTCGCCGGTCCGACGAGGCAGAGTTTGCCGATGCACTGGAACACGCCATTGCACAGGTCACCGTCTTCAAACTTGGTGCACTCACTGTCGGAGGCACAAGCGCACTTGTTCTGCGCCGGTGTGCTCGAACAGATGCCGTCCTTGCAGGCCTCGCCGGCGGTGCAGACGTTGTTGTCGTCGCAGACCGATGCGTCCGCTTTTGCGGCGTTTTTGCAGCCGACCTTGGGGTCGCAGCTGTCGTCGGTGCACGGCTCACTGTCGTCGCAGTCCTTCTTGCTGCCTTCGCACGTGCCTGAGTCGGAGCAGACCGTGCTCGCGAGGCACTTGTCGTTGCTCACGCAGGGCACGCCTTTCTGCTTCTTAAGCAGCTCGCACTTGCCGCTGGTCGGATTGCACTGGTTGGTGCCGCAAGCCGGATCATCCGCCGGCGTACACACCACCACCGTCTTCAGGTCGAGCTGGCAGACCTTGCCGAGCTTCGAGGCCGCGCAGTGGGCGGTACCATTACAGAGGTTGTTGTCCTGCAGACTGGCGCACTGCAGGTCTGAGGTGCAGAGCACGCAGCTGTTCGTGCCGACACATTTGCCGAGGTCACACTGGTCGTTGTGGGTGCAGCTGATGCCGTCGTCGCACTGCGATCCACCCGCTAGCGGCACGTATTTGCAGCCTGTGAGCGTGTCGCAGATGTCCGTGGTGCATGGGTTGTCGTCGTCACACGTCACCGACTTGCCGCCACACGCACCCGCTGTGCAGAGGTCTTCCGTGGTGCACTTGTTGCCGTCGTCGCAGGGTCCGGTGAAGGTCGTGTGCACGCACTTGCCCGTCGCCGGATCGCACGCGTCGTTGGTGCAGGGCTTGTTGTCATCGCAGTCGGCTTTCACGCCCAGGCACTTGCCGGCGCTGCACTTGTCGAGCTCGGTGCACTTATCGCCGTCGTCGCAGAACACGTCGTTCTTCGGGACGTGAAAGCAGCCGCTCTGGGGCGAACAGCCGTCGTTGGTGCAGGGCGACTTATCGTCGCACATGCCGGTCGTGGTGTAGCCCTCGCCGGTGCACTTACCTTTGACACACGCGTCTTTCTGCGTGCATTTGTCGCCATCATCGCACTTGAGGCCATCGGCCTGGGCCGGCGAGACGCAGCTGCCCGTCTTCTTGTCGCAAGCGTCCGCGGTGCACGAGTTGCCGTCGTTGCAGACCAGCGCCTTGCCGGTGCAGAGCCCGGCGCTGCACAGATCGTTGGTGGTGCAGCCGTCTTCATCGCTGCAGGGTTTGCCATCGGGCGCGGCGGTGCTGGTGATCTTGCCGGTCGTCTTGTCGCACGACACCAGCAAACAGGGGTTGGTCTGCTGAGCGGCGGCCACGGTCGCGCCTTTGCACTTGCCGTCGGCGCACTCGTCTTTGTCGGTGCACTTGTCGCTGTCGTCGCAAGAGACGCCGTTCTGATAGGCCGGAAACACGCAGCCCGTCTTCGAATCGCAGCTGTCCTTGGTGCACGGAATCTGGTCGTTACAGACGACCGCGCCGCCAGACACGCACTTGCCAGCCGCGTCGCACTTATCTGGGTCGGTGCAGGCGTCGCCGTCCGAGCACGGCGTGTCCTTCTCCTGCGGCGTGTTCAGACAACCCTTGTCTTTGTCGCAGCTCTCGATGGTGCAGCTCTCGTTGTCGTCGCACTTGGTGTGGGGGTCGAACGCGGTGCCGGCGCAGGCGCCCTGGCCGCAGAGATCGTCGTCCGTACACGCGTTGTCATCGTCACACTTGACCTTGGCCGAGTCGGGCGTTTTGGCGACGGCGCAGGTGCCGTCATCCTTGCAGATCGGGTCGTAGCAGACTTCGGCGGTGCACGACATCTCGCCCGCGCAGGCGCCTTTTGCGTCGCACTTGTCGTTCTTCGTGCAGGCCTTGGCGTCGTCGCAATCAGCACCCGCAGCTTTCTGCTTGGCGACGCATGATCCGGCCTCACACACCGCCGCGAGACACGAATTGTCGAGGGTCACCTTGCCAACGCAGTCTGCGTCCGCTGTGCAGGTCCCGGCGTCTTGCCCAACCGTGTCGGCAGCGCCGCCCGTGTCTGCGTCGCTGGTTGCATCTAGGCTCGGAACGTCCTCGGGGCCGGTATCAGCGCCGCCCGCTGTGTCAGGCTTGGTCACCGGGTCTGCGCCGCAACCAACCGCCAGCAGCAACGCGAGAGACGCCAAACCACGGGCCACCATCACGTCGCGCGCGATGCGTCGGTTGTGGGAAGGAGACAGGGTGACCAGAGAGATGGGGCGGAGCATAGGTAAATCCCTGCTTGGTGAGATCCGGGAGGATCTTGTTTCGCGCGTGGTTCACGGGCGTTTCACGGCGCGCTTCTGTTGGCAACCGCCGGGGGGGGGTGTTCCCGTGAAGGGCACACGCCGAAATAATCGACGTAGGACCGGGGTTGCGCCTCGTTAGGCTATCAGATGCGGTCTGAGGGCCGCAAGAAACCCGCGGTCAACTGCGACGAAGTGACAGGGCGCCGCGGCAGGGGACGCTGACGCGCGATCCGCGGCCGCGACCAGGATCACCCGGTCGAGTCGCAAAACGCTGTTTATGCGGCGGATCTAGCAAACGGTGGCATCCTTGCGATCGTCGCAACGGGGTGTGCAGGTCAGGCCAACCCGCGCCATCACGCGACGAACATTGATTGGCCGGCATGGCGCGGCTACCCTCCTGCGGCCTCGGCGCACCGCAAACTGCGCCAGTGTGGAGCTCGCCATGTTGATCCCTCGTCCATCCCCGCTGCTGCTCGTAGCGCTCTTTGCCAGCGGCACGATGTTGGGCTGTGGCAACGACGAGACTCCGGGGTCGACCTCCAGCGCCGGCACCGTCGACACCAAACAAGGCATCGACTTCGCCGTCAGCGGCGACAATGCGGCGGGCGAAGCGGACGTCGACGTGAACACCGGCGGCGCGGACGCGGGCACGGTGGACCCAGGCACGTTTGGCGCGAAGTGCAAGACCAACGACGACTGCGACACCGCCCTGTGCGTACAGGGCGCCAACGGCAAGCTGTGCACGAAAGTGTGTGAAGAAAGCTGCCCGAGTGGTTTCACGTGCGCCGAGAAGAAGACGCCCGGCGGCGACGTGATCTACCTGTGCCTGCCGAGGTTCCTCTACCTCTGCGATCCATGCGACTTCAACTCGCAGTGCAACGACGCTGGCAAGAGCGGCAACGTCTGCGTCAGTTTTGGCAAGCCCGGCAGCTTCTGCGGCATCAAGTGTGACGAGGTGAGCCCGGACTGCCCGACGAGCTACAGCTGCCAGCAAGTGGTGGACAGCAAGACGGGCCTGACATCGAGCCAGTGTGTGCGGGACAAGGGATTGTGCGAGTGCAGCGAGCGGGCGACCGAGTTGGCGCTGGCGACGACGTGCACCAATCAGAACCTGTACGGCGCGTGTAAGGGCGTGCGCAACTGCACCGGCGGCGGCCTGAGTCAGTGCCAGGCCATGGTGCCAAAACCCGAGGAATGCAACGGAATAGACGATGATTGCGACGGCAACACCGACAACTTCGACGCGACGGCCTCCTGCAAGAAGACCAACGAGTTCGGCAGCTGCCCGGGCATCATCGTCGCCTGTCTCGACGGCAAGACGACGTGCGACGCGCCAGCGGCCAAGCCCGAGGGATGCAATGGCGTCGATGATGATTGTGACGGAGAGACGGACGAGGGCCTCTGCGACGACGGCGACCCGTGCACCAACGACACGTGCAACAGCGATGGCTCCTGCAAACACAAGGAGCTCGCTGGGCTGGCTTGTGACGATGGCTCGCTCTGCACGCAGACCGATAAGTGCCTCGCCGGCAAGTGTGTGGGCGGCAACGCGCTCGATTGCGACGACAAGGACCCGTGCACCAACGACACGTGCGACCCCTTCACCGGCTGTGTGCACAAGGCGTCGTCGGACGCCGTCTGCCCGGATGACGGCGAGGTCTGCACGCAGGACCTCTGCAAGGAGGGCAAATGTCTGCATCCGCAGGCCAAAGACGGCTCCACCTGCGCCGACGACGGCCTGATCTGTACGCAAGACGCCTGCCAAGCCGGCACCTGCGCGCATCTGCCGAAGAATGGCGGTGTTTGCACGGATGACGGTAACGGCTGCACCAAGGACGTCTGCTCGGCGGGCGCGTGCAAGCACATCCCGGCGACGGGGAGCGCGTGCGAGGACGGCAACCCGTGCACGCTGAAGGACACCTGCAACGCCGGCAAGTGTTTGTCGGGGCCGCTCAACCAGTGCAACGACAACAACCCCTGCACCAAGGACGTGTGCACGCCACAGACCGGCTGCAAACACTCGAACAACGACTACGCGCTGTGCACGGCGAGCTCGGCGGATTGCCCGGTAGGCACATGCAGCGGCGGCGGTTGTTTCAGCAAGCCGAACGTTGCCTGCAACACCAAGGTCAAAGTTGGGCTGTGCGACAAGATCGACGTCAAGGGCACGTGCGCATCGTCGGGCCAATGCTCGCCCCAGTCGACGCCGAAGGGCGTCTCTTGCCCGAACTGCAAGTCGGTCTGCACCAGCTGCTTCGGCATCTTGATCTGCCTCGACTTCCTGTTCGCTGGGCCATAGGGCATCGCCACATCATCAGGAACTTTCGAGTGACGTGGCGACGGGCTATGCTCCGCGCTTCGCTCTCCATCGTGCCGCTTTTCTGTGCGTGCGGGGGGCGACGCTAGGAGCCCAGGTTGCAGGAGCCGCAACAGCAACCAGAACCCAAACCGCGGCGCGGCGGCCCGTGGCGTCGCGCGCTGCGCATGGTTGGCGCTGCGATCTACCAGCTCACGATCCGGCTCGCGGTCAACGTCGCCATCGCGGTGCTGTTTCTCTACTTCGCCATCAACTCAGCGGCTGTTGCGTCCCGGATCAGCGCCTTCGCGAGTGATCAGGTGCCCGGCACGATCACGACACGACACATCCAGTGGGGCCCAGATCCCGGTCAGCTGCGTTTGATTCGCCCGGTGGTCAAAGACGCAGAAGGCCACCTCGTGATCGCCGCGGAGTGGATGAGCGTTGGTGTGAGCTGGCTCGGCATGGTGCAACAGGCGCTCGCGGGTAAAGGCCTGCGGGCGATCCGGATCAGGCAGGTGGTGATCGCTGGTCCGCGAGTCGCGCTGGAGACCAACGAGGCGGGGCAGCTGCGGTTGGCGCTCGCGTTTGTGACCCCGAGCGATGAGCCCGAGAAAGCGACGCCGCCGGGCGCGCCGCTGGCCCTGATCATCGACGCGATCACGGTCAAAGCGGGGCACTTCCTGATGGATCTCAGCGGCACGCGGATCGACGCCGCCGGGATTGAGATGGAGGCCGATTTTCGCCTGCAGCTGAGCGGCGAACAGGCGGGGAGCTACGCGTACAACGGTCGTGCCATCTCGGCGAAACGAATGGCGATGTGGCTACAGTCCTTTGAGACGGCCGGGTTGGCGCAGCTGCCGGCCAGCCAGATCAGCGTCGCGCGGGTGTCCGGCGATCAACATGGCGTGCGCTGTTTGGGGACGACGTCGACCGCGCCGCACACGCGAATCACCCGGGGAGACGTCGTGGTGCGTCTCGATGCGCCCGGCCCCACGCCCGGGACGTTCGGCGTCGACGTGAAGGTGACCGACACCGCCATCGCCACATCGACGACGGAGCCCTTTGTGGCGCGGCTGCTGGGACCGACGTTCGCGGCAAAGGCGGAGATGATCGGCTCGGTGAGCGTCGGTACGAACGGCGCCACGCACGTTGAGGTGGGGGTGACGGGCGCCGGCAAAATGGCGGGTTTCCAGACGCGGTCGGTGTCGACGCTGGTGATGGTGGACGTAGGCGATCGCGCCGATGAGATCGTGCGGGTCCGCGCGGAGAAGCTGCATATCCAGGCTTTTGGCGGCGATCTGCGATCCAAAGAGGTGCGCTATCGGCTCGGCAAAGATGGCGAACAACGGGTGACGGGGCACGTGCAGCTCAAGGGTGTGTCGGTGGCGGAGGCGCTGACGAGCGAGGCAGTGGGGATGACGACGGCTGGCGCGGCGGCCATGGCTGGTGTGCTGGACGGCGAGCTGGAGACCGACGTCAAGCTGCGAATCGACGGGGACAAGAAGCCGCCGCTCAGCATGGTGGCAAAAGTCGGCGGCCTGCTGACGTTGCGGCGCGCGGAAGGGGCGACGCTGCTGCGCGAGGCCCTGCCGACGCTGCATCTGCGGGGCCAGATCGACACGATCATGTCCCCGCACGGCGAGCCGCCGCGGCCGCTCACCATCGAGCTTGGTCAGGTCCTGATCTCCGATCAGGCGGACGCGGCCGGGGTACCAAAGCGGGCCGCGAAGGCGACGTGGATCTTCGCCGATGGCGAGGTGGATCTGCATCGCGCGCGCGTTGAGCTGCGGCTCGACGCCAACCTGCCAGACTTAGCGCGGCTGCTGCTGCCTTTCGGCGTCAAGGGCGTGGGCGGCTCGGCGCGGCTCGACGACGTCGGGGTCAAGGGGCCGTGGCTGAACCCTGAGATCGCCGGCGGCCTGGACGCGCGGCAGCTGGTGGCGGGTGGCCAGCAGATCAAGCGGCTGAAGACACGGCTCGCCTTGAGCGACGGGGTGCTCAAGCTGACCGGGCTGCGGGCGGAGGTCGCGCTCGGTCAGGCCGCTGGTGACCTTGAGCTGGATCTGTACGAGCGCGACCTCACCAAGCTGCGCAAACACATGCAGCTGCGTGGCGCGCGGGTCCGCGTGTCGGGCGTAGACCTCGCTGGGCTGCTCAAACCCTACAAAATCGACTATCTGAAGGGGGAGCTGGATCTGAGTCGGGTCAGTTTTGAGCTCGACCTGAGCGATCCCCTCAAAACGGTCGATGCCCGGGCCCACCTGCACATCACCCGACCGGTGCTGCGTCACGAGCGGCTCAAGCGCCTCGACGCGGACGTGCGATTTGGTGGCGGCCGCGTCGACGTGCGCAAGCTGGAGATGGAGTACCAGCCCATCGCGCTCGCCGGGCTGGCGCCCAACGTGAAGGCGCCGACGGTGACGGTCGAGCGGCTGACGTACGGACTCGACACGCAGCGCTTCGAGCTGACAGGGCTGACTTGGCCGAGGATGGCCTTGTCGCGGATCGGTGAGGTGGCCGCGCTGAAGATGCCGCTGCACGGCACGATCGCGATGACCGTGAAGGAGGCGAAGGGATCGGCGACCGATCTCTCGTTCGACGCGGCGATGTCGTTCACCGGGCTCGCCTGGGACAAGATCTTCATGGGTAGCGCCGACGTCGCGATCCGAAAAAACCCCGGAAAACCGGCCGTGGTGACCAGTGAGCGGTTCTTTGACCGCTTCGAGCTCATGGGTGGGTCGCGGGTGCACTTCACACGCATCGTGCCGACCTGGATGCAGTTCAACCTGAAGACCGCGCGGCTCGACCCGATGGCCTTCCTCGGCCTCCCGCCGATGTCGGATCTGCGCATGCTGGCGACGGGAAAAGCCGAGTTTCGCTTGGATTTCCGGCCGGGTCACGACGTCTTCACCGTGCACACGGAGCTGCCCAAGGGCGGCGCGGAGCTGGAGTTGGGCAATGGCCTCGAGCCGATCTCGAATCTGCACCCAGCGACGATCGACATCTTCCCCGACCGGGTCAAGATCGGCAGCATGAGCCTGCCGTTTGGGCGCGACATCCTGGAGATGTGCGGCGAGTTCGTCTTCCCCAATGAGGCGAAGGGCGTACCGAGCATCTTGCGGATGTACCTCGCTGGCACCCTGGATGTGCCGCGTTTTGGCGCCCTCGCCGAGAGCATGGCGGCGCTCGATATGCGGCTGCGCATCGACAAGGACCCGCTGGTGGAGCTCGACAAGCGCTCGCGCTGCCTCACCACGGCGGCGGCGCAGGGCGGGATCATGCGGCTCGCCGGCCCGCTCGATGCCCTCGCGGCGCAGGGCCAGCTGCGTCTGCTGCAGTCGCGGATGACGCCGCGTGGTTACGGCAAAGAGGTGGTGCTGGCAGAGGGCGCCCAGCTGGAGTTGAGCACGTTGGCGAAGGGGCGGCTGCGTGTGCGCATCCCGGTGGACAGTCGCCTCCAGGGCCAGATCGAAGAGAGCACCTTCTCCACCTGGGGCACGCTGCACGTCATCGGCTACACACCCCAAGACGTCGATTGGCACTTCGAGGCCGTGGATCTGGCGCACACGGTCCCCAAGGAATACTCGGTGGTGATGTCGACCCAGCTGCGCTTGCTCGGCGACCGGCTCGCCGACGAAAAACGCCGGAATCTCAAGCTGAGCGGCAAGATCACGGTCACGGAGGGCAGCTACTCCAAGAGCTTCGACCGACTCGGCAAGGTCATCAGCGGCGTGCGGGGTCGCGAGCTGGAGGCGTATTCGGAGCCGCTCATGGAGCGCATGCCGTGGATTGGTCGCATCGGCATGGATCTCAAGGTCAACGGCAGCAACTTCTTGGTGCTGTCCCGCTTCCCCTTCGGCAAGACCGATCTGGAGCTGAGCATGGATCTGCGGGTGCGCGGCACGTTTGCGCAGCCCAAGATCTACGACCGGGTAGTCATCGAACCGGGCAGCATTCTGACCTATTCGGTGGTCAAACGAGACTTCGAAGTCACGCGCGGAACCATTGATTTCCGGGGTGATCCGGCGAAGGGCGTGCTCGATCTGGAGGCGAAAGATGACGTCGAAGTGAACAACACCGACTCGGCGTCCGCCAGCACCACGATGAGCGTCGGCCCAAACCTGTCGGGCACGAGCAGCTCGGGGTATGCCCAGATCGTGACGGTGATCATCCGGGTCTCGGGTCCGCTGGACGATCCCAGCAAGCTGGTGATCGATTTCAGCTCGGTGCCGCCCTATCAGCAGGGTGACATCCAATCCCTGATCCTGACCGGGCAGCTGCTCACCTCGAGCAGCGCGTCGGGATCGCTCGGCTCGCGGGCCAGCATCAACTTGCTGACGGACGATCTGGCCCAGGCCTTCAGCGACATGCTGCTGTCGGCGTTTGTGGACAAGGTCACCATCGGTATCCCCGTGGCCGGCGGCGTGTCCGCGACGGTCACAACGAAGCTCGGCAAGTACCTGACCCTGCGCGGCGAGTACAAGTCGCAGCCAGGCGTCCGCGAGATGATCGGGCGTTTTGCGTTCAATTTGCCGCTGGAGAGCCTCTATCTGGAGTCGCTGCTGCTCTCGAGAGAAGTGGACAGCAACAATGCGCTCAACACCAACATCTTCGAAGGCCGCATTCGCTACCGCCTCACGTTGGAGGACTGAGCGGATGCCTGCCTGCTTCGCGCCACGACGACTGCATGGTTGCCGGCTCCTCGCGGTCGTCTCGCTGGCGCTGTGGTGGTTTCCGCTGACGCTGCAAGCGGGGCCACCACGCCCGGTGTCGCGCCCCACATCGACGGAGACGCCAGACGCGGTGACGGTGCGCCCAGGCAGCGGCGCGACCCCAACCACGATCAAAACGAGCCAGGGCGCCGCGGCCCAACCGGCCAACACGACGGCGGCGTTGGAGAGCCACATCGTCGCCGCGGAGACCCGGTGCGGCGGCGCCCAGATCGAGCACACTGAGCTGAGCGGATGCCTTGGCACGCGGTGTCAGGATGAGACGGAGCGAGGCCGGTTTGTGCGCCTGACGGGCCTGCAACCAGGCGAAGTCCTGCGACCGGGCATGCTCGCGAACGCCCGTCTGCGGCTGGAGAAGACCCGCTTTTTTGGCGTGGTGTTCATCCGCTGCCAGCGTGTCGGAGACCGCGCGCGGCTCAGCGTGGGCGTGGTGGGTAACAGCGTCATTCGGCGCGTTCGATTTGTTGGCAATCAGGCGCTGTTTACGGCCGAGTTGCGCAACAAGGTGCAGCTGCAACCTGGCGACGTGCTCAACCCCAACACCGACGAGACGCGACGCACGCTGGAGCAGCAGACGCGGTCGATCCAGGGCGCCTATGCCCGCGAGGGGTTCGATGACGTGAAGGTCCAACTCGAGGTCACGACCGTCGGCGTGGGGCAAGTGGAGCTGGTGGTGCGTATCGACGAAGGCGAGCGAAAACGGGTGGTCCACCGCAATTTACAGGTGATCGATCCGCATCAACCGACGCCACGGGAGCGCGCTGCAGGGCTGGTTTGTCAGGATGTCAGCGAGCGCGCGCTGCTGCGGGTCAGCGGGTTGAACACCGTCGATGTGTTCACGCGACGCGCGGGTGTGCGCGCGCGCAGTCAGATCCGCGTGCGTCTGCGGCAGCTCGGCTATGGCAACCCACGGGTCAGCGTGACCCTCGTCGAGGCCGATCAGGTGGTGCAGGTGCGCGTGCAGTTGGGTCGGTGCAATGTCGTGCGCATTTTTGAGCGCGAGAGCGCCGCGGGCAGCAGCGAGGGCGGGGCCGGGGAGCGGGACGCTGAGAACTGGCGGATCACCGACGAGGATGACTACACCGCGGTGCTACCGTTCACGCAGAGCGGCGTGTTCGACGTCGACGAAGCCGATCGCGGCCGGCGAGCGCTCACCGCGTTGCTGGAGAATCGCGGCTACTTCTTCAGCGACGTGACGCTGGAGGTGCGTGACGTGCCGCAAGCGTGGACGAGTCGGGTGCGTCGCGCGATCACCTATCATGTGACCACCGGCTATCGCGCGCAGATTCGCGGGCTGCACTTTCCGGGCGCGAAACACTTCACCCGGGCCGAGCTACTCGAAGGCATCGTCACGCGCCCCTACGACTTCTTCGACGACGGCGGCTACCTGCAGACCGCGCAGCTGCTGGGCGATCTGGACCGGCTGCGCGCCCAATACCGGAGCGCCGGGTTCTTCGAGTTTCGCTTCGACATGGCGGCGACCGAATCCACGAACGGCGCTGGACTGCGCCACGGCCGCAAAACGGTGCGTGGCGAGGAGATCATCGACATCTTGCTGGGCGACCACGGGTTTCGGGTGCGGCGTCCGGTCGATGAGCACTTCATCTACATCGACGTGCCGTTGACGGAAGGCCGCCGCACCCGCTTGGGCACGCTGGTCGTCGATGGCCCGGGCCAGGAGGGTAGACGCCGTGTTCGCGGGCTCTTCGGCCTAAAAAACGGCGAGGTGCTGTCCTTCACACGCATGGTCGCTGGCGTGCGCAAGGTGGAGGATTGGTACCAGGATCGCGGCTTCTTTCAGGCGAAGGTCGAGGTGCAGTGCCGGGTTCGCGGCGCCGCAGCCGAGAGCCTGACCGCGGCGGTGATGACGCCAGTCGACCCGTGCCTGGGCCCGGTGCCGCCCGAGAGCGCCAAGTGTCCGCCGCGGCCCGGCGCCACGACGCAGTGCGAGGACACCGCTGCGGCAAAGGCAGCCCCGGTGGAGCCCGTCGCGATGCGGCGCTGCAGGCCGGACGACTGGTGCGCGTGCACCGAGCAACGCATCCTTGGCGCGTCTGTGGATGTGCGACTGCAGATCCAGGAGGGGCCGCGTGTGCGTATCGGCGAGGTCTTCGTCTCGGGTAACTTCATCACCAACGGTGAGCTGTTGACCGGATACATGCCGAAGTACGACGCACTCTACTCGGGCCAGGTGCTGTTCGAGGCGCTGCGAAAAATCCGCAATCTCGGGGTATTTCGCTCCGTCTCGATCCAACAGATCGGCGCCGACGAGTGCCCGCCGCGCCGGCATGTCGCCCTGGTGGTGCGGGTGGTGGAGAACGACCGCACCACCATCGATCTCGACGCCGGCTTTCAGACCGCCAACGTCAACCGTGACGCCTCCAACACCAGCGTCGGCGAGCCTCCGCTGCTCCTGGTTGACGCGCTCGAGCACCTCGTCGCGGCCGGGGCGCGGCTCAACACCGGCTCGGGCCAACGAGTCGGGGCGACGCTACCGAAGCTGGTGCTGACCATGAGCGCGGACTGGCGCAACCGGAACTTCCGCGGCGAGGGCGAGGAGCTGCGGGGTGTGTTTCGGGTCGGTGTCTCGTCAGATCTGAGAGACCTAGCCACCCAACCCTTCTCGCTGGGCCTGCTCGCCGCCTCCTGGACCAACTCGCACCTGCCCTACGACGTCTCGCTCAAGGTGATCCCGTTTGCCTCCCGCGATTTCGTCACCACGATCGTCGATGTCGACAAGATCGGCGTCGCCACAGAGATCTCCAAGCGCTTCCTGCAGCACCTCTCCCTCTCCCTCGGCGCGGAGGGCGGGTTCGTGAGCTATCGGCCGCTGCCGTCGGACCCCATGACTGGCTTCAACAAGCAGCTGAAGGTGATCCCGCGAGGCACCTGGGATCGCCTCAACAGCCCCATCAACCCGACCCGCGGCGTTTTTGCGACGACGTCTATCGCCTACATCAACGCGATTATTGAGGATGGCGACAAACCGACCGCGAATCAGGGCAACTTTCTCAAGTTCGAGGCGCAGCTGAAGTGGTACGGCACGCTGCGCGACACCTTCACGCTGGCGCTGACGGTGCGCGGCGGCACGGCGATGCGCCTGGGCGACAAGGGCGCGACCGCCGGCGCCGGCCTGCCCTCCAACGAGACGTTCCGCTTAGGCGGTCAGCTCGGGCTGCGCGGCGTGACGGATAACGGCGTGCTGCAATACGGCCGAGATGGTGCCCCGTTGCCGCTGCTCGACACCCACGGCGACCCGGTCTGCGCGGGCGAAAACGACACCCCGCCCTGCAGTGATCTCAGCGCGGGCATCCGCACACGCGCGGACGGCTCGATGCTGCTGGCGGGAACGGTGGAGGGCCGCTTCCCGTTGATCCGTCGCGCCGGTCTCTGGGGTGCCGCGTTCTGGGACTGGGGTGTCATCTCGGACGACCTGAACGGCCTGTCCTACGGCAAGGCCTTCCGGCACGGCGTCGGTCTCGGGCTGCGTTATCTGATCTCGGGTCAGATCCCCGTCCGCATCGACTACGGCGTCGCGGTCGATCGGCGGTGCACGCAACCCTTCAAGGCGATGGGCCAGCGCACCTGCGCGAAGATCGAGGAGTTTGGTCAGCTACAGGTCGGCCTGCTCTACGCCTTCTAGCCCGGTTTTGCGCGGCCACAGTTGGGTCGGGGTCCCGTGGTGGCTTCGCGTCACCACCTCACTGCGCGGCTGCGTTCAGCAGGGTCCGCAGCTCGTCGATGTCGTGGGGTCCACGCAGCTCTTGTTGCACCACACCCAGCTTGTCGATGACGAAATCGACCGGGATCGCGTTGACGCGGTAGCTGCCGTGAGCGCGACCGTCAGCGTCGTGCAGCACCGGGTAGCTGTGACCCGTTTCGCGGAGGAAGGCACGGATATCTGGCACGTCCTCGGCGGAGATGGTGATCACCTCAAACGCCCCGCTCTTGACGCCTTCCTGGTGCAGCGCCGCCACGGCAGGGGCCTGCTTCACGCAGGGGGCGCACGAGGGGCCCCAGAAGTGCAGCAGCGTCGCCTTGCCCAGCACCGGCTTGACCCACCGCGCCGGCGCGCGGGCGGGCTGCAGCGCCAAGATGGGCAGATCGATCTGTGGCGCGCGCTGCCCCTCCAGGCCACTCGGCGGCGGCGTGTTCTGGCGCAGGCCGACCGCGGCGAGCGCCAGCGCGATGGCGAGGCCGACGGCCAGGATCGCCGCGGGTTTGCGGCCTAATCGCTCGTTGATCGTGCCGCTCACGGGGCCCCTCGCTGTGGTTGTTTGGGCGTCCCTGCGCCGTCACGGGCGGCGTGGGTTTTGCCTGCGGCGTTCGCATGGTTTGTTTTGGTGTGGTGAGCCCTGTTGTGGCCAGCCCTGTTGTGGTCAGCCTTGCCTTCTTTCGCGCGCTCCTCCAGCTGCCGCAGCGACCGCTCGAGGCTGCGAATCCGCTCCTCCACCGGCAGCTTGCTGCCAAGCCCCTTGGCCGCGTCGCGCATGCGCAGCGCCATGCGAAAACTGGGTTCGCGGCCCGCTGCGGCGAGCAGCGCTGTACGCGAGGCCGGCAGGCTCAGCGTCTTCAAGGCCGTGACGGCGTGGGCGCGCAGGCGAGCGCTGTCTTCCTGCAACATCGCCTCCAGGTGCTCACGCGCCGGATCTCGGGCTGCGCGCACACGGACGGCAAACGTGGCGAGCGCGGCGGCGGCGGGGCCACGGACGGTCTTGCGACGCCCAACCTCCGTGGCGGCCCAGATTTGGTGCAGATCGCGTGGATCTGCGAGCTTGGCGAGCAGCAACAACGCCGCGCCGGTGAGCCGGTCCCGCCACGTTGGCCAGGTGGTCGCCTCCAGCAAGAGCGGGCGTGCCTTGGCGCGATCGATGACAAAGACCGCGCGCAGGCTCGCCTCCCGCACAGCGTCGCTGGCGTCGTTGCGCGCCGATCGCGTCAGCAGGTCGACGCTGTCATGGTCGCGCAGCTCGCCTAGCGCGGCCGCCGCGGCGCCCCGCACCTTCGATTCCGCGTCAGACTGCGCCGCGCGCTGCAACCCAGCGCGCACCGTGGCGCGCGGCGCGGCGCCGAGGACCTTCGCCGCCGCAGCCCGCACGTGGCGTGCCTTGTCGTCTCGCAGCACCGTCAGCAGCGTCTGCACCACGACGTCGCGATGCAGCGCGCCCCGCAACGCCAGCACCGCCCGCAAGCGCGCGTCGGGGTGAGGCGCCAGCCGGGCCGTGCCACGCATCAAATCGGCGTCTGCGCGCAGCTTCCAGCCGACCAGCAGCGCCATCTGCGGATCGACCATGACCCACGCCGGCGCGTCGGGCAGCTGGACCGACCAACGCTCGTGGCGAGCGTTGAGGTCCATCACGTGCCGCATCACCTTGCCACCGCTCGCATAGGCGACCTGAACCGGCAGCTCGAAGGCCGGGCGCTGACCGTCGATCTTCTGCGTCTGGCGCAGCGTCACCTGCAGGCGCTTGTGGCGGGCATCCCAGGCGATCTGCGCCTCGACCTTCGCCGCGCCGGGTTGCCGCAGCCAGCGCCGAAAGAAGCCACGCAGGCTCTGTCCGGACACGTGCTCCATGGCGCGCCGCAGGTCGGCGGTCTCGACGCTCTGGTGGCCGTGACGCTGGAGATACGCCTTGATCCCGGCGTCGAACACAGCGTGCCCGAGCTGCTCGCGCAGCATGTGCAGCACCCAGGCGCCCTTCCGATAGGCGTGTCCGTCAAAGAGCGCCATTGGGTGGCGATAGCGATCGGACACCACCGGCCGCGGCGCGGTGGCGTCGGCCGCGAGCGCAGCGCTCCTGGCGTCCGCCATCTCTTCCGCGAAGCGGTTGATCCCATGGGCCTGCAGGGTCCAGAGCTTCTGATAAAATGTCGCGAACCCCTCGTTGAGCCAGAGATCGGCCCAGGTGCGACACGTCACCAAATCGCCGAACCACTGATGCGCCAGCTCGTGGGCCAGCAGCCCATCGATGGTGCGGTCCCGATCGCTACGTTTGGTGCCGATCGCGCGGGTTGTCAGGGTCGTGAGGGTGATGTTCTCCATGCCGCCGGCCATGAACTCGTCCACGTACACATGGCCATAGGTCGCGTGCGGATAGGCGGTGCCCGTCAGCTGCTCAAAGTGGTCGAGCATCTCGCCTGTGCGACGACCGATCGCCCCGATCCGGGCTTGGTGCTGCGGAAACGCCCAGCTCTCGATCCGCACGCGTTTGTGCGGGTGCCGCTGCGCCTGAAAAGGTCCGATGGCGAGGGTCAGCAGATACAGCGGATAGGGCTTGGTGAGGGTGTACTGCGCCGTGTGGCGGCCCCCCTTGGTGGTGGTAGGACCGGCCTCGCCGTTGCTGAGCACCCGCAGCCCCTTCGGCACGTTGACGCGCACACGCCACGTCATGCGCTCGTCGGGGTCGTCGGGCGAGGGCAACCAGTGTCGCGCGCCGCGGGGCTCGCCCTGGGTCCACACGTGCACCGGGCGCTTCGGTTCGTCGCGATCAGGCCCCACGAAGTAGAGGCCCATCGCCGGTCGCGTCACCGCCCACGTCAGGCGCACCGAGAAGCTGGCCCCAGCGCTAGCACCCCGTAAAACCAGGCGCAGCTGACCCTTGCTGACCGGATGCGGGCCCGGGATCACCGCACCTGCGACCGTCAAGACGACCTCGGTGACGTTCAGATCGGTCGCGTACAGCACCAGCGTTGGCGCCGCGCTGCGCGTCACGCCCGTGTACGTCACCACCCCATGCGCGGCGTGCTGTTGCGGCTGCACCGTCAAGGCGAGATCCATATGCTGAACATCGACGGTGCGGGACCGAGGCTCGTGCAAGGGGAGCCGCCCTGTCAGGTACCGGTCGCGGCCATCGGGCCCGTCGCTTGGGGGCGCGGCGGCGGCTGGCGTTGGCGCCATCATCACAAAGCAGATCAACAACAACAGCGATTGTATGGCGCGGCGGGGCGGTGAAGCTGGCATTGTTCCTCCTTAGAGAGCCTGCGGTTGGTACGCGGATCGCCAGCGCAAAGGAAGGGTCGTGAAGCGGTTTCCACTTTTGTAGGGCCTCCTGTATGGTCCGCCGCCCTCGAACGAACGGAGTGATCTTGAGCGGTATCAGGCGCATCCTTGTGGTCAGCAACAACCCGGACGTGCTGCAGGCCGTTGGGCGCGCGGCGCAGCCGAAGGGCTACCTGCTCTTTCAAGCCGACGACCACGATGAGCTCCGCCTACGGCTGCAAGACCTCAAGCCCGAGCTCGTCGTCCTCGACGCGACCCACCCCGCCTGCCAAGAAGTGGCGCTGCTGAGTCCGCTGCTGGCCTACGCGCACGCCGAGATCAGCGGTGAATCGTTGCGCGCCCAAGTGCTCGTGGTGGGCAGCAGCAAAGACGTGCATCGCCGCGTCCTCGCCGCCGCGATCAGCGTAGACGCCATGGTGGACCTGCCGCTCGATCCGCTCGAGATGGCCATCGAGGTGCGCACGCTGGTGCGAGTTCGGATGATGGCGGCCAAGTCGCTGCGCGATCGTGATCTGCTCAATCAGCTCTTCGAGTTGTCGACGTTCACCGATGGCTACGACAGCCCGGACGCGGTGCTGGCGAGCCTCGCTGGTCGGTTGGCGCAGTGGATGCAGATGCCGCACGTCGTCGTCACCCTGGGCACAGCGAATCATCCGAGGATCGCGGCGGGGCATCACCTGCCCGGCAACGCTGGCGGTCGTGGCCGCGCCTTGGTCGAGCGCCGCCATCATGAGCTGGTGGGCCTGGGCGAAGAGCTCTGCATCGACGAAGCCGACGGTGTGCTCGCGGGCGAAGATCCGAGCGGGCTGCCGTACGTCGGGCTGCCGCTCAAGGGTCAGCAGGGCGAGGTGCTCGGGGCGCTGCACGCCTGGGGGGCCGACCAGCTGCCGGACGACACCTATCTTCGGGTCCTGCGCGCTGCGGCGGCGCGGATCGGCGCGGAGATTCAGCTTGGCGATAGCCACCGGCGGCTCGAGGAGATGGTCGAGGCGCGGACCGCCGACCTCACCGCGCTGCTCGAGCGGCTCCGTGCGGTGAACAACCAGCTCGTCGAGGCCAGTCGAGAGACCATCATGCGCCTGGCCCGCGCCGCAGAGTTTCGCGACGGCGACACGGGTGAGCACGTCGACCGTATGTCCTCCTACGCCCAGATCATCGCCCGCCAGATGGGGATGGGCTCCGAAGAGCAGGCCCTGATCAAGCTCGCGGCGCCGATGCACGACATCGGCAAGATCGGCATTCCCGACAGCATCCTCCTGAAGAAGGGCAAGCTGACGACGGAAGAGTACGCCGTAATGAAGGCCCACCCGACCATCGGCGCGCGCATCCTCGCGGGCTCCGGCAGCAAGCTGCTGCAGATGGCCGAGAAGATCGCGGCGACACACCACGAGAAGTGGGATGGCACCGGCTACCCCAACGGCCTGGCCGGCAACGAGATCCCGCTCGCGGGCCGCGTTGTGGCGCTCGCAGACGTGTTCGACGCGCTGACGTCGCCGCGTGTCTACAAGGACGCCTGGAGCATCGACGAAGCGGTGACCTACATCCACGGCCTGGCGGGTCTGCACTTTGACCCGCGCGTGATTCAAGCCTTCGACCAATGCCTCGATCGCTTGCTGGCGGTGCGCGCCACCCACATGGGACATGACGCGCAACCGGCGGCGGCGCTCGACGCGGCGCGGAGCGAGGTTCAATGACGATGGCGGCCACGGATCGGCGCCGACAGCTGGCTGGCTTGGCGGTGAGCGGGGCGGCCATGCTGCTGCTCGGCGGCGGCTGCGATCGAGTTAACAGCGCCGCAGAACCGAGCGCGGCGACAGCCCCCGCAGAGGCGACCCCTTCAAAAACGAAGCCGGCGCTCACGTCAGCGCAGGCGGCCGCGGTCGAGGGCGCGCAGTACCAGCAACGCCGCAAACAGAAACCGGTGATAATCGGCGGCTGCGACGCCAGCTGCGAGACGCCGCAAAAAGCTGCGGCGGCGCTGTTCGATGGCTTGCTCAGCGCCGACGCGGGGGCGACATTGCGCCACCTCTTCGATTGGTCGCTGCTCGAGCTCGACGGTGACAAGCGTGGCGACCGGTGGTCCGACATGTGGGGCGATCGTCGGCAACACGCCAAGCGCAACCAGGAGATCCAGGCGTGGCTGGACGGCTGGATCGCGACGCTCAAGCAGGCCAAGGGCGACGAGCTGTTGCGGTCACGCGCGAGCGGGGTGCAGATCCGTGTGATCCCCAACCGTACCGACGTCGTGGAGATGCGCTGGCGCCACCCGCCGCTTCCGGCTCAGGGTGGCGACCGCGAGTGGCGGATCCTGTGGACGTTGCGTGGCTATGAGTGGCTGATCAGCCGTATCGATCGCCTGCCGAGCCAACGCCCGCTCGGCACGCCGCCGCTCGGCAGCGTCAGGAGAGGACGGCTATGACCCGTGCGCGCCGCGTTGTGGGTTCGCCCGTGGCGATTCGGATGCTCGGGACCTCCATGCCTCGGATCGGTCCGCTGGCAGCGCTGCTGATCGGGGGCCTGCTCGCCAGCGGCCTGGTCGGCTGCAGCCCATCCACAACGGAGCCGCCGGCGCCCAAGCCACTTGAGGGTTGGACGACGCTGGTCGACGGCTACACGGGCGGCGGCATCACTGCGGCGTGGAGCGCTGGCGCGGCCGGCGCGCAGCGCAGCTGGGCGCTGGTCGGCGGCGACGGCGCCAACGGGGTCATCCTGGAGCTCAGCGGCAGCACGTGGACACGCCACACCATCGCTGGGGTCGGCCTGCTGTGGTGGGTCCATGGCGACGCGGCTGGCAACCGCGCGGCGGTCGGAGATGGCGGCGCGCTCGTCACCTGGAAGGCCGGCGACAGCGCCCCCAAGGTCACGCGAATCAAAGCGCTGCAGGACGCCAACGTCGCGCTCTACGGCGTGTGGTTCGCGCCGGGAGCGACGGAGTACTGGGTCGTGGGCGGCAACCCGAAGGTCGGTGTGGGCACGGGCATCGCGTGGCAGATCCCCGCGTCCAGCCTCGACGCAGACCCAGCCGCCAGCGCGACGCGCGTCGACGTCGGCGACAAGCAGGGCATCCTCTTCAAGATCATCGGCGTCGGCGAGGAGCGCTGGGCGGTGGGGGACGGCGGCGTGATCTGGCATGGCAAGGGCGCCACGTGGGCCGTCGAGGCCACCATCGACACGGACGTGCTCATCGGCATCGCTGGCGACACGAGCGACCACCTCGTGACGGTTGGCGGACGCGGCGCGGGTGTCGTGGCGCGGCGCAGCGCCTCGGGCTGGGCGCAGGTCGCTGGCGGCAAAGACAGCTGGATCTCCGGGCTCTCCGCGGTGACGCTGCTGCCGAGCGGCGTGGCGCTGGTCGGCGGCACCTACGGATTCCTCGGCATGCAAGACGCCACCACCCCCAAGGATGATCTCCCTGGCTTGGATCCGCCGCTCACCACGCTGACGCTGCACGGCGCCTGGTCCGATGCGCACACCCAGGTGATGGTCGGGGGCAGCTTCGACAACCCTGCGGCGCCGATCGTGGGTTGCGTGTTGATGCGTGGCGCGGCCTTGCCTGCCCTGCCCTGACGCCAGCGCGGCTTCACGCTGCCCGCCCTCGCCTACCTTCGACCCTTCAGATCGTTGCCCTGCGGCCCCTTTCGCTTCAGCTTGGTACGCCGATGACGGCGATCGAGCTCGGACGGCACGCGGCCGCCGTCTTCCTCGAAAAACAACCGCATGTCGGTCGGGACCGGCGCGCGCAGGGTGAGGTGCTCGCCGGTCGTTGGGTGCGCGAGGTCGAGGCTGCGGGCGTGCAGAAACACACGCTTGGCGAGGCGCGACGAGCGACGCCCGCCGTACAGGAAGTCGCCGATGATCGGGGCGCCGAGGTCGGCGAGGGCGACGCGCACATGGTGCTTGCGGCCCTGCTGCGGCGTCACGCGGACGAGACCGTAGCGCCGACCGCGGGCCAAGACCTCGACCTCACTCTGGGCCAGCTGGCCGCCGTCAGCGACGACCTCCATGCACTCGCCACCGTTGATTCTACGGGGTTTGAGGCGATGTTCGACGTAGGCCCAGCGCACGGGCGGCACGGGATACGTGATCGCGATGTACAGCTTGTGCACGCTGCGCTCGGCAAACGCCGCCGTCAGCTTGGCGGCGACCGCGGGGCCCTTCGCCAGGATGATCACGCCAGTCGTGTCACGGTCGAGCCGGTGCACCAGGTGGAGGGGTAGCTCCGGCGCTGCCCCTGCTGCAGCGGCGTCGTCGGCGCGTTTCTGCGCCCAGGCGAGCACCGTGCGGTCGCGGCCATCTTCGGCCACCAGCCAACCAGCGGGCTTGTTCAGCACCAGCACGGCGTCGTCTTCAAGAAGTACAACCGGAGTGTCGTTGTCGCTCGCCATCGCCGTCCCTCGTGATCGCCGCGCGACGCAGGTGCCTGGGCGCCGATCAAGGTAGACGTCCCGGCGCGCTAGCCGCGTCGCGGCAAAAATGACGAGGGGCACTCAGCCATCAGGCCAAGTGCCCCTCCCAGTCGGGGTGACTGGATTCGAACCAGCGACCCCTTGCTCCCGAAGCAAGTGCGCTACCAGGCTGCGCTACACCCCGAACGATCCGCGCTCCTCGGGAAATCGGAGCACGGGCCGCGTTTATGCTGAAAGCCATTAAACGTGTCAATCCCCGTGGCCGGCGCCGCCTTCAATGAGCGCGAGCGCGGCGCAGAGTTGGGCGGGTAGGTCGGCCCGCGCGCCGGCAAACAGGCTGCGCAGGTCGAGCCACACGTCCAAATCCCGCGGTCGGGCTAGGACCGCGGGCTCGCCAAGGCGCAGCGCGGTGGCCAGCGCCGCAGCGGATCGACCGGGCTGTCGCAGGGTCAGGGCCCACGAGGGCAGCACCGCTCCCGGCTGCGCGCCGCCGCCGACGGTCGCTTCGCTGGGTGCGAGCGCCACATCCCAGTCGGCGCCTACCGTCAGCCGAACCCGATCGGCGAGACCTTCGCCCAGCTGCAGGAGCGCCGCCTGATCGAGATCCATGGCTTGCCACAGCGGCAGCTCCGCCGTCGCCCGGCCACGCAGGTGGCTGCGCAGGGTCGCCTCCAAGGCGGCGAGCACCATCCCGTCGACCCGCACAGCGCGGGCCATGGCGTTGGCGCCGATCTGCCGAAGCCACCGCCGCTTACCCACGATCAGCCCGGCCTGTGGCCCACCGAGCAGCTTGTCGCCCGAAAACGTCACGACATCGGCGCCTGCGGCCAGCGTCTCGCGCACCGTCGGCTCCGGCTGCAGGCCCCAACGTGTCAGATCGTCAACCACGCCCGAGCCGAGGTCGACGACGAGCGGCACGCCCCGCTCGTGGGCCAACGCGGCCAGCTCCGCGACCGTCGGGGTGTGCACAAATCCCTCGACACGAAAGTTGGAGCGATGCACCTGCAAGACCACGGCTGCGGGCGTCGAGGCTGCTTGGGCCAGGGCGGCGTGAGGCTGGGCGGCGTGCGTCTGGGCAGCGTGAGTCTGGGCGGCGACGTGCGCGTCTAGGGCCGTCCCATAGTCACGCGGCCAGGTGCGGTTGGTCGTGCCGACCTCAACGAGGATCGCGCCAGCGGCGCTCATGACGTCTGGCACACGAAACGAGCCGCCGATCTCGACGAGCTCACCGCGTGACACAAACGTCGGCCGCCCAGCGCTGAGCGCGTGCAAAACCAGCATGATCGCGGCGGCGCCGTTGTTGACGACCAGGGCATCTTCGGCGTCGAACAACCAGCGCATGGGGTCGCGGAGCAGATCTTGCCGCGAGCCGCGCAGCCCAGTCTCCAGGGACAGCTCCAGGTTGCAGTAGGCCCCCGTCGTCTCGACCACTCGGGCCAGCGCCGCGTCCGAGAGCGGCGCGCGACCGGCGTTGGTGTGCACCAGCACGCCGAGACCATTGAGCACACGTCGGAGGATCGGGCCGCGCAGCTGGGCCACCGCGCGGGCCAGCGCCGTGTCGACGTGCGCTAGCAGAGACGCCGCGTCGGTGATCTGACCTGAATCCACGGCCGCACGTGCCTGCGCGATCACGTCGCGGCACATCGCCGTGCGGGTCGCGTCGCTCGTCGCGACGGGCTGCCAGCAGGCACGCTGCTTGAGGTGATCGATCGCGGGCAGGTGGCGTAGCAGGGACCTATCGACTTGCACGGGCGACTCCAACCGGGACCAACGCCGCAGCCCCAGCATCGGGACTTCGGCGCCACAGGTCTTGACTCTGGCGCCGCAGCGGACAAGTTGGCGCCATGGCCAGTCCCGCTGCTCCCCACACCATGCCCCGCTCACCGCGCAGCGCAACCGTCGGCCCGCTACCACCTGCGCCGCCCGGCCCGACACTCGTGGCGCGCTTCATCCAGCGCTACGCCCGTCGCTACGCCGGCGTCTACGTATTGGGCGTCGCCTTTCTGCTCGCGACCAACGGCCTGACCGTCCTCATCCCGCGGCTGATCAAGACGGTCTTCGACAACCTCGCTGAAGGCTCCAGTGAAGTCGACATCTACGCCCGGTACATCGGCGTCGCAGCGCTCGGGGTCATCGTCGTGCGCACGCTGTCACGTGTGCTGTTTTTCAATCCAGGCCGCACCATTGAGTACCGTGTTCGCAACGACATGCTGGCGACGCTGCTCTCCATGTCGACGACTTTTTTTCACCGTGCGGGCGTTGGCGATCTGGTCAGCCGCGCGATCAACGACGCGACTTTTGTGCGCGCGATCGTTGGTTTTGCAGTGCTCAACCTGCTCAATCTCTGCATCGCCAGCGCTACCGCGATCTGGCAGATGCTGCTGATCGATCCGTGGCTCACGCTGTGGTGCACCCTGCCCTTGGCCGCGTCGACGTGGTTGATGCGCGTCAGCATCAAGTGGATGTACGGCCGGATGAAGGCGGCGCAGGCGGAGTTGGGGCAGCTCAGCGTCCATATCCTGGAGTCGTATGGCGGCGTGGCCGTCATCCAGGGCGGCGCCGCGACGGACGCTTTTGTGCGGCGTTTTGACGGTTTTAACGACCGCTACACCGAGCTCAATCTGCAGGTGGCGGCGGTGCGGTGCTTTGTGATGCCCGTCGCCCGCGCCATCGGCAGCGTCTGCATCTTCTTGCTGCTGCTCATCGGCGGCCAACGCACGATCGAGGGGGAGCTGAGCGTCGGCGACCTCGCGGCGTACGCGAGCTTCGTCAGCATGCTGGTCGCCGCGCTCGCCATGTCGGGCTGGCTGCTCAACTCCCTGCAACGCGGCTACGTCTCCTTGCAGCGGGTGTGGCAGGTGTTGGATCTTGAGACCGATCGTCCGCAGGGCGACGAAGCGCTGCCTGTCCGCGGCGGTGGTCTGAGCGTTGAGGTGTCGGGGCTGAGCTGGCGTTTCGGTGACGCGGAGCTAGCGCTGCACGACCTCTCGTTTTCGCTACCGGCGGGCCAAGTTCTCGGCGTCTACGGTCCCGTTGGCAGCGGTAAATCGACGCTCGTGAACCTGCTCAGTGGGCTGTTCGCGCCGCCACCGGGCACGATCGCGCTCGACGGGGTGGACCTCCGCAGCATCGACGCCGACAGCCTGCGGCGCGACGTGGCGGTGGTGCCCCAGGAGAGCTTTCTGTTCTCACGCAGCCTGCGCGACAACATTGGCTACGTGGATCCGGTCGACGACATCGATGACGCCCGGGTGCACGCCGCGGCCATCGCGGCGGCGCTAACGGAGGACATCGAGCGGCTCGATGACGGCCTGGACACCGTGGTCGGCGAACGCGGGTTGATGCTGTCGGGCGGGCAACGTCAGCGCGCCCAGATCGCGCGCGCGCTCTACGCCGGGGCGCGACTGCTGATCCTGGACGACGTGCTCAGCGCCGTGGACCACGACACCGAAGCGCAGCTGCTGGCCGCCTTGCGAGCTGAGATCACGGGGACATCTGGGCGAGGCGGTGGCTGCTCTGCGATCATCATCAGCAGCCGCTTGAGTGCGCTGGCCGGCTGTGACGAGATCCTGGTCTTGGACCAAGGTGGCATCGTCGAGCGCGGCGATCACGCCACCTTGGCGGCATCTGGCGGGCTGTATGCGCAAGCGTGGGCCGTGCAGCGCGATGATGACGACGCTGGCGACGGCGACGACGACGACGACGACAACGACCGCGTGGCCAACGCAGCGCCGCGCGCGGGGGACTCATGAGCCAACTTGGCAAATCGATGCGAGCCGGCCTACTCGAAGCGGCGAAGGGCGCGCTGCGGGTGGCGGACTATGAACGCCACATGGCCGAGCACCCCGTGGCGAGCCAGGCCGCGGGATTGGCGTTGCTGCGAGCGCATGGCGACCTGCAAGCGCGGGGTTGGTTTCGTAGCTTCGTCACGCGGCGCCCCATCGACGCGGACGGCGCGCCGCTACCCTGGTTCACCTACGGGGCGATCAACTTCCTGCAGCGCCGCGTGCGCTCGGAGTGGCGCGTGTTCGAGTACGGCAGCGGCCACTCGACGCTCTGGTGGGCGCACCGAGTCAGCGAGGTCGTCGCCGCGGAGCACCACCCCGGCTGGGCGAAAGAGATGAGCGACAAGGCGCCCGCGAACGCCCGCATCGTGCACCGCCCGTTGAGCGAGGGCACGGCCTACCCCGACGCGCCGAACCTGGAAGGCGGCGGGTTCGACGTCATCGTCATCGACGGCCGCGAGCGCGTCTGGTGCGCCGAGCGTTGCTTGAGCGCGTTGAAACCGAGCGGGATCATCGTGTGGGATAACAGCGAGCGGGAACGCTACGTCCCTGGCCTCACGGCCCTCGCCGCGGCGGATTTTCGCAGCGTCGAGTTCGACGGCATGGGGCCGATCAACACGTACGGCTGGCGGACCACGATCCTCTACCGCGATGACAACGTGCTCGGCCTGTAGCCCGCCCGCATCAGCAGACCGTCGCCACAGCGGTGGCCACAGACCCGGAGTCGCGCCATGTCAGACCGAACCGACCGCCTGTCGCACACGTGGGTTACACCCCGCAGTCCCGCCACCGTGCTGGTGCTGTGCGTCGTGACGTGCGGCCTGTACCAGCTGTTTTGGTACCACCACATCTACGAGGAGACGGTGGCGGTCGCAGGCGAAACGCCGACGGGCAACGGCTACTGGCTCGACCTGCTGCTGACGGTCATCACCTGCGGCGTGTACGGCGTCTTCGTCGACTATAAGCTCTGCAACCTGCTCAACGGGGTGCTGCAGGAGCTGGGCCATCGCGTCGACAAGAACGAGAGCACGGTGGTCGTGGTGCTCGATGTCTCCGCCTACCTGACCGGCTGGATGGCCAACTTGGTGACGACGGCGCTCGCCCAAGATCAGCTCAACAAGATCCTCAGCGGACCCCTGGTGCAGCCGGCGCCGCGGTAGGCGCGACCGCCTCTGCTGCCGTCCCGGCGGGCTTTTCGGCGAGTTTGTCCCCAGGGTTACCCGGTGTCGCCGTCGGCGGCGCCGCGCGTGCGCGAACCGCAGCGAGCAGCTCCGCTGGCTCGGCGCGACGGCGATAGTCTGCGTCGAGGAAGGCGTACCGAATCCGACCATCGGGATGTATGACATACGCCGCGGCGAGGGGCAGCTCGCCCTTGTCGGTGCCGCCCCAGGCTTTCAGGTCGAACGCCTTGTCATAGCGCGCTTTGAGCTCTGGCGGCAGCTGGTAGACGAGCCCATACGACCGCGCGACCTTGAGTCCGGCGTCGCTCAGCACCACCATGGGCAGCTTGTGTTTCTGCACCGTGCTCAGCGATTTGTCCGGTGTATCCGGGCTGACAGCGACGAGCGTCGCGCCCACCTTGGCCAACTCGGGCACCAGCTTAGCGTAGCGACGCAGCGTGATGTTGCAGTACGGACACCAGCCGCCGCGGTACCACGTCAGCACGACGGGCCCCTTCTTCAGTAGATCAGACAGCTTCACCAGCTTGCCGGTCGCGTCTGGCAGCGTGAAATCGGGGGCGACATCATCGATGTTCTTGGCGTCGCGCAGCATGGTGCCGGCGCCGAGCGCTGCGATCGCCTTGTCGGTGACCGCCTGCGATTCTTTCGGCGCCCGGGCCCGATACGCGGCCAGCTTCGCGCGCAGCTCGGCGGCGAGAGAGTCGGCCGGCACAGGCGGCGACCTCGGGTCGACGTCGGGCGAAGGCGGTACCGGGGGTGCGTCGGGGATTCTAGCGGCCTCCACCGGGTCGACGGTGGGCTTCGCGGTGGCGGCGCCCGCAGCCGGGCCTGCAGGGGCAGCGGCCTTGGTTACGGCCGCGGCGCTGGGCGATGTTGTCGTCTTGTCGCCGCAAGCGAAGCCGCAGGTCGTGGCCAGCAGCAGGATGGGAACGTGCAATCGCATGGTGTCTCCAAAGGTCGGTCGCGCGGGCGAGTCGACCGTCGTGGTCCGCAAACAGGTCCCCGATCGCATAGCACATCGGCGGCCCGGCAGGCACCCTCGCGCACATGACAGAATCGACCCAGTTCAAGCACAAGATCTCCGCCCAGACCATCGCCGCGCTGGCGCCCCGCTTCGCCGAGCTGCTGCCTGGGTTCGACGCCGACGCCTTTCGCACACACGCCCTCGACGGCCTGGAGACGCTGGCGCTCAAGGCCCGCCTCAAGCAGGTCGCTCGCGCAGCGCGTGGCGCATGGTCGGGCCCGCTGACCGAGCTGATCGAGGCCCTGCCCGAGATCGCCGCTCAGTCCCCCGCGCTGACCGGCTTCGCGGCGTGGCCGCTGCTGCAGGTGATCGAAGACCACGGCCTCCCTGCGCGGGACGCGAGCCTCGCCGCGATGCGCGCGCTGACGGCGCGTTGGTCCGCGGAGTTCGCGATTCGGCCATTTTTGCGGGCTGATCCGGTGGGGACCCTCGCCGTCCTGCAGCGCTGGGCGACGGATCCTGACGCGCACCTGCGGCGCTTGGTCAGCGAGGGATCGCGGCCTCGACTGCCATGGGGCGGCCGCCTGGCACGCTTCGACGCCGACCCCAACCACACCCTCCCCTTGCTTGAACAGCTGCGATCCGATCCGTCGTTATACGTGCGACGATCCGTGGCCAATCATCTGGGCGACCTCGCCAAGACGCATCCCGATCGCGTCGTTGCAGTGCTGAGCCGCTGGCAGCGCGAAGTCCCGGGCCCGGAGACGACATGGCTGGTGCGTCACGCCGCGCGGTCACTCATCAAACAAGGCCATCGCGGCGCCCTGACGCTGCGTGGGTTTGAACCACCCGCCATCGTGGTCGACGCGTTCGCTGCGAACCCGGCCGTGCTGCGGTTTGGCGGCCAGCTGCAGCTTCACGCCACGCTGCGGTCGACGGCGCCTAACGCCCAGCGGTGGGCGGTCGATTTTGTGGTCCATCACGTCAAAGCGAAAGGCGATCGGGCGCCGAAAGTGTTCAAGTGGCGCGAGGTCCGGGCTGCGCCGGGAGCGGTCGTCCAGCTCAAAAAAAACCACGCCATTCGGCCGATCACGACGCGTCGGTACTACCCCGGACTGCACCGGGTGGAGCTGCAGGTCAACGGCGTGGTGCTCGCGGGCGCCGACTTCACGCTCGTGATGTGAGCGCTGCGGTCAGGGCGACACGGCGCTATGACAAGGTCAGCTTAAAGCGCTGCCGCCGCGCCCGATACACCTCCAGGTCCACCTGCAAGCCCGCTGCGCCGGCCACCGCGATCGCGTCGGCGATGGCGACGGGCAGCGTCTGCGGCAAGCGCGGATCGACCACCGAGGGCAGCAGGTACTTCGGACCAAACGTGTGCGGTACACCAGCATCCCCCGAGCCCACAGCCCGCGCCAACGCGGCGAGGCCCGTCGCTGCGGCGCACAGAGCCGCCATGGGCAAGTGGGTGGCGCGACAGTCGAGCAGCGCCCGCAACAGGTGCGGAAACACCAAGAGCGTCGTCGCGTGGTTGCAGTGGGTACCCGAGCTGGTCGCCATGATCACGTCGTTGCGGGTGCGCATCGCGTCGGGCCACGACATCTCTGGTTCGGGCACGCCCAGGCACACGACGACCGGCTGGGGCGCCATGGTGCGCAGCTCGGCCGTGGACAGGGGGGCGGCGGCGCCACAGCCGACGTAGACGTCAGCGCCGGCGATAGCCTCGGCCCGCGTCGCAGGACACGGTGACGCGGCGAGGTCGAGAAACCAGGTCCGCAGCGATCGACCCGGGTGCATGGGCCCATCGCGGTCGATCACGACGAGGTGACTGTGGTCGACCTTCAGGGCGCGCAGCAGCTGGCCAACTCCGACGGCGGCAGGCCCAGCGCCCGAGATGACGATGCGCGCGCTGTGCAGCGGTTTTCGCGCCAGCAGCAGGCCGTTGAGCAGCGCCGCGACGGCCACGACCCCGACGCAGTGCTGCTCGTCGTGGACGATGGGGATCTGCATGCGTCGGGTGCAGGCGTCGACGACGGCGAGACTCGCGGGCGAGACGAGATGCTCCAGCGCTAACGCACCAAACGTCGGCTCCACCGCGCACAGCAGATCGACCAGCCGGGTCGGATCGAGCTCGGCGAGCTCGAGATCAAAAGCATCCAGCCCTGCGAAACGCTTGAGCAACACGACCTTTCCCTCAAGCAGGGGCTTGACGGACTCCGGGCCGAGGGCGCCTTTACCCAAGACGCTGGTGCCGTTGCTCACCACACCGACCAGCCGACCGCGCGCGGTGTACTCCCACACGGCGTGCGGGTCTCGGTGGATGGCCACGCAGGGGGCGATGGCGCCAGGCGCATACGCCACCGCGATGTCGGCGATGGTGCCGACCGTGCGGGTTGGCTGCACCTCGATCTTTCCGGGCTTGCCGAGGGCGTGGTAGCGCAGCGCCCACTCCCTGAGCATGCGTCGACGCACCTGAGCGCTGGGGTCGTCCTCGCCCTGTGGACCCAGAGAATGGGCGCGTTCGGCGAGTTGTACCCGCGCGATCATGCTGCTGCCGAGGCGCTCCATGATCGCGATGGCGGCCGCGTCGCCGCGATGCACATGCTGCAGAAATGACCGCGCCGCCAGCTGCACCAGCTTGCACTCGGTCAGCGCGCGCACCGTGGAGAGGCGCCGCTTAGCGTTGAACAGGGCCATCTCGCCGACGATCCCGCCTGTCGTGATCAACCCGATGCGGCGGCCCCCTCCTCGGCCTCAAGCTCTCCGGCGAGCACGAGGTAAAACGCGTCACCGGCGTCGCCCTCGGCGATCAGGAGGTGGCCCGCGGGCACGACCTGTGTCTCGCCGATGCGGGCTAACAGCGCCCGCTCCGCCTGCGGGATGGCGAAGACGCGCCGTGCTTCCGCTGCGGCCGCGGCGAGATCGAGCATGGGGTCAACTCCTGGGGAGGGTCGCGACCCGTGCACCGCGCGAGGCGGCGGCGGGGGCAGCGACGACGGTGGGGCGCGCTGGAGCGGGCCCGCCATGGACAGGGGGAGCGGCAGGCTACCACTTCGGCCGGCGGTGCATAGGACGGATGGCAGTGCGCGCGCCCCAGCCTGACTATCCAAAGCTCTGCCGCGCGAGACAGACCTCCCTACGGTCGGATCTGTCGCTTGCACTCCCCCACCGCGTACGGGCTCCGCCCTTTTGTCTGTTTCTCGCTGCCGAGTTGTCCAAAATTGGTCGGTTTTGGATTAGTCCCTTGGCGGCCAGGTACACGCCATCCAGGCCCGTCGAGATGGCACGACCACGACGGTGTCGTTTACGCCCGAAGGCGGCGGCCCGGTCCAGTCGGCGACGACCAGACATGAGAAGACGTTCGCCGCCAATGACGTCACAGGCCAAACGGTTGGCAGTAAGGTCGGCATTCCAAGCGTCGAACGGCCATATTCGCAGCTTTTCGCCGATCTGCGTTGGGCCATCACGGTCGGCTATCGATTCTGATCGCCGCGCTACCGGACGACGCGCGGAGTCTGGAGGGTCGGGTGTTCATCGTTTGCATTTTGAAGAGACCCAACGGTAACGCCTGACCCCAGTGTCCTGCTCCTTGTCCAGCAACGTGTCACTCCGCACGCGGCGCGGCGCCTCAACCGACCTCGGATTGAACGATGAAACATGCGCATTCGCGCCTCATCGCCGGAGTCGTGACGCGCTTGTTCGCGGCATGCTGCATGACCTGACGCGTCACACCTGGTGGCTTATCCGCACCAAGCTGCGGAAGTGCACACAGTCCGAGCCTTCATGGTCTGGGCGCGTATGGCACATTCCGCCAATACCCCATCAGAACTAGACGCCTATCTCATCGTTTTTGGGTGTCGGCATGACCGTTGCATTGAAGGCGGGCGTGGTGGTGCTTCCGAGCGGCTTGTTCCGACACGTTTGGCACACGCTACAGCGGATCTCCATCGCGCCACGCTTGCAACACCCGACAGGCCGATATTATTGGCCATAAAGGACCACGACAATGAGGATGACTGAGGAGCTACAGATGGCCGGCTTGAACGGCGGCACAAAGACAATCGGAGCCAGCGAATTCGCCGAATTCGCGGTGTCGCTTCGCGGCGACTTGCTGACTAAGGATGTCGAGGGCTACGACGAAGCCCGCTCCGTCTGGAACGCGATGATCGACAAGAAACCTGCGATGATCGTCCAGTGTTTCGGCGTCGCAGACGTCATCGCGTCGGTGAAGTTCGCTGCGAAACACCAGATCGTTCTGGCCGTTCGGGGCGCCGGGCATAACATCGCGGGCACGGCGATCTGCGACGATGGCCTGCTGATCGACTTGTCGGGGTGGCGTTCGATTCATGTGGATCCCGAAGGCAAGCGCGCGCGCGTCGAACCGGGGGCCACCCTGGGCGATTTGGACCATGAGACGCAGGCCTTTGGGCTCGCCACCCCAACAGGCATCAACTCCACGACGGGCATCGCCGGTCTCACGCTGGGAGGCGGATTTGGCTGGTTGAGCCGAAAGTACGGGCTCACCGTCGACAACTTGCACGCGGTAGACATCGTCACCGCAGACGGAGCGCTGCGGCATTGCAGCCTGACGGAGAATCGTGACCTCTTCTGGGCGATTCGCGGCGGCGGTGGCAACTTCGGTGTCATCACCTCATTCGAGTTCGATCTCCATCTCGTCGGACCGACCGTGATGGCGGGCCTCGTGATTCACCCCTTCGAGAAGGCTCAGGAGGTCCTCCAGCACTACCGCCACTGCGTCGAGCGCATGTCCGATGAGATGTGCGTCTGGATGGTGGCCCGCAAGGCGCCGCCGCTGCCTTTTCTTCCTGCCGAGTGGCACGGCAAGCCGGTCATCGTGTTGGCGGCGTGTCACATCGGTACGAAGGCCGTCGCCGAGAAAGAGCTGCGCGAGCTGCGCGAATGGGGCCAGCCCATCGCCGATGTGATCGGGCCACAGCCGTATAGCACGTGGCAGACCGCGTTCGATCCCCTACTCACGCCCGGCGCTCGGAATTACTGGAAATCTCACAATCTCACGGAGATGAACGACGCCGTCATCGCCTTGGTCGAGGAGTACGGCGGTCGCCTGCCGACGACGGACACCGAGATCTTTTTTGCCAGAGTTGGGGGCGCGATCAACCGAGTCTCACCGCAGTACACGGCGTATCCGCACAGAGACACGAAGTTCATCATGAATGTTCATACCCGCTGGAGCAGCCCGAAGGACGACGACCGCTGCATGGCCTGGGCACGAGAGTTCTTCACGGCGATTGAGCCTCACGCGACGGGCGGCGTCTACGTCAACTTCATCCCAAGCGATGAGAATCGTGTGGCCAACGCGTACGGCCCAAACATGGCGCGACTCAGCGAGATCAAACGCGAGTACGACCCGCAGAACCTCTTCCGCATCAACCAGAACATCAAGGCGCGCCATGTCACATTTCACGCACCTAGCGCTGCACGTCCGTGATCTCGACGCCTGCGTCCGTTTCTACGAGGCGTTCTGTGGCCTCGTCGTGACCCACCGGCGCGGAACGGGACCGCATCGCGTCGTCTGGTTGGCCGAGGTGGGGCGCGAAACAGCGTTCGTCTTCGTGCTGCTCGAAGGGGGGCCAGGCCGCAAGCAAGCCGAGGGAGACTTTAGTCACCTTGGCTTCGCTTGCGGCAGCCGCGAGGCGGTCGATCAAGTGGCCCGGCGAGGACAGGAAGCGGGCTGTTTGGCCTGGCCCCCGCGGCAAGAGCCCTACCCCGTCGGTTACTACTGTGGCTTGAACGATCCCGACGGCAACTTCATCGAGATGAGCTTTGGTCAATCGATCGATCCGGTTCAGCCGGTCTAGCCGGTCCAGCCGGTTCAGCCGGTCCAGCCTGTCAAATTGGCCGTAATTCCGCCGATGGGCTCGCTCAAACCCTACAATCCCGGCCTCTGAGGGCTCCGCATCAACGTTGGCTTCGGCATCAACGTTGGCTGCCGCATCAACGTTGGCTGCCGCATCAACGTTGGCTGCCGCATCAACGTTGGCTGCCG
>ERZ889078.445-NODE-445-length-37600-cov-7.714369_pt1 | contig 37600 bp, 22 predicted proteins | sample MGYA00521266_ERZ889078 | MGnify/ENA primary metagenome ERZ889078 (study PRJEB32303, sample SAMEA104408618) | aquatic metagenome | biome: Brackish water; feature: Pelagic; material: water | place: Baltic Sea | collected 2014-06-16T06:34:00 | depth 76,534 m ...
GCCGCCGAGCGGTAGCCCCTCGAGCGCAGCGCCAATCTCATACCCGACATAGCCCGCCACGACGAGGCCGCGCGCCGTCATGTCATCGATCCAGGTGAGGGCGGCAGTCGCAGTGGCCGTCGCGGCGGGGCGGGTCTGCGGCAACCGGCATCGATGTCGCGCCACGATCGCCGAAGAGGGCACCTCCGCGCCGCCGTCGGTCGCGCGAAGCAGCCGCCATCCGCGGCCCATGATCGCAAGCGAGACAGGTGGTTCGGACGGATGAGAGCGCGCGACGGGCGGCATGACTTGGAGCTCCTGGCGCACACGCAACCCTCGGCGTGAACCCCATCGTTGCGCCGATCCGCCTCTCGACACAAGATGATGACGAGACGCACGAGGAAGATGCAGACCACCATGCTCGACGCACCGCCCACCGCCGTACAACCCCACTCGCCCGGCGCAGATCCGGCCTTGTGCCGCTACGTGCAGGGGTTGGAAGCGCTGTTTGTCGACGTCCGCGGTCGCGGCGTGCAGTGGAGTCCGAGCGATGGCGATCTCGCGATGCGCTGGTATCGCGCTGGCGTGGAGCTGGCCACTGTTGCGCGGCTGTTGGCCGAGGCGAGCGATACGTGGCGTTATCACAACGGCCAGACCGCCCTGCCCCAGTCGCTGTCGTGGATTCAGAAAGCGGTTGAGCGCGCCAGCAGCGGCGTGCCGACACGACAGCTGGAGTCCGCCGCGGCACACACGCTGCCAGACGATGATGCAGTCCTGGCGGGGTTGATCTCGGAGGGGCGCCAAGTGGCGCAGGCGCACTCAGATCCAGCGGTGCAGCGCGCCACATCGAAGGCGATCGCCGCGTTGGTGCGGTTGCGGGCGGAGGCGTCGTCGGACGATCTCCTCGACAAGCTCACCGCAATTCGACCGCGGCTCATCAAGGCTATTTTGACTGGCGTCGGCACCACGGCTGCCGCTAAGGTGCGGGCCGATGCAGAGTCCCGTCTACCGACGGGGCTCGGCGGCCGCGCGAGGGTCGCCACCCTGCAACATGAACTCGCCTGCGCAATCGACCGCGCCCACCACGTCGCGCTGCCCTATTGGGAGGGCTGGCGACGCCCTTCGGTGGATCGGAGCGACACGGCGTTGATCGCCAGACACTCCCACGTCGCCGAGAGCGCGGAGCCCCTCGCATGACCCCCCTACCCTGCCCGCGTTGCCACGATGAAGGCTTCCTCACCAAGCCGGGCGCCCGCTACGCTGAGGCGGTCGTATGCCGTCATCTGCAAGCCTGCCCTTGCTGCGAAGGCACCGGCCGCGAAGTTGTCGCCACGCCCAGCGGGGAACAGCTGCTGCAGCCTTGTAGTTGCGGCCTGCTCGCGCTCGCCCGTCGCGTCCACCTCTACAATCAAGCCAAGATTCCGGGCTTATTTCACTGTTCGAAGATCTCCGAGTTCCGCTGCCAGACCAGCAGCCAGCGTGTCACCCGCTCGCACTTTGAGCGGATTCGTGACGCGTTCGAGCCCGGCAGCAAGGGCGCCGCCCTGTTCGGTAGTCCCGGCGTGGGCAAGACCCATCTGATGACCGCGCTCGCCGGTTGGATGACGCTGACGCGCGGGATCGAGGTGCGCTACGCGGATTTCTCAAACCTGATCGCAGAGCTGAAGGCGGGCTATGACCAAGGTCACGGCGAGGTCCATGTCCTCGGTCCGGTGACGGAGGTGCCGGTGCTCATGATCGATGAGCTCGGCAAAGGCCGCGGCAGCGAGTGGGAGCGGGGCGTGATCGACAGCATCATCTCGCGTCGCTACAACGCTGGCCTGTCCACGTTCTTCGCCACCAACTACCTCAACGAGGCGCCAGAGGGCGCGCCTCGTCGGGGCCCTGCATCCGAGGCGCAGTACCAGGAGAGCCTGAGAGCTCGGCTTGGGCCACGGGTGTGGTCGCGGCTGCAGGCGATGTGCACGCTGATGGAGCTCCAGGGTCCAGATGCGCGCGTGCCAGCGCTGCCCAAGTACCAAAGCCCACCCGTCGTCGCGGCGCCGCGCGGCTTGCAGCGTGTCGTCCCGAGGGGCTGACATGCGATGCCCCAAGTGCGCGTTCGAGCAGCCACACGGCCGCGAGTGTATGCGGTGTGGGGTCATCTTCGCGAAGGTCACGTCGTCACGCGCTCCGGCCGCTGGCGCGCTGGCACCGTCAACACTACCCGAAAGACCGCGCGAATCCCCCGCAACGACGGCACAGCCAGGCGTTGTCCCGCAATCGCACACGTCGCGGGCAGCCCCAGAGGCGGCCAAGGCTAGCCCTCCCAGCCAAGCGACGGGTGCGGCCGCTGCACGCGGTCAGATCGCCAAACTGGCCCGTCGCGCCAACGCTCGCCCGCGTCGACGCCGCACGCGCCGGCGGGCGCTCATCCTGCGCGAATTGGCGATCATGACCTCCGCGGGCACCGCGCTCGACGAAGCGCTTGAGACCCTGGCCCAAGCCCTCCGGGGCGGCGACGGGCGGGCCCTGCGCGCTGCGGCGAAGCTGCTGCGAGCGGGACATCCGCTGAGCGACGCGTTGTCGCGTGGCGCGGGGCTGGAGGCGGTCGAGGTCGCGCTGCTCGTCACCGCCGAGCGAACCGGGCGTCTACCTGAGCTCCTCGCCCAGCTCGCCGACCGCGCCGAGGCGCTCGAGGAGGTGAGCGGCAAAGTGGTGACGTCACTCGCTTGGCCGATCATGACCCTGGTGATGGCGGCGTTGATGATGCCGATCCCTGCCCTCGTGAAGAGCGGCGTCGGTGCCTACCTCGCACAGAGCGCCGCGTGGCTATCCGGCCTCGCTGGCGCAGGGCTGTTCGTTGTCGTTGGGGTGCCAACGATCCTTCGCGTTCCGGCGATACGAGACCTCGTGTTGATGGTGGTTGACCCACTGCCCGGGATCGGCCGATTCACCCGGACTCGCCGCATGAGTCTGCTGTTTGGCGCGCTCGGTCCTGCGCTCGATTGCGGCTTGCCACTCGCCGAGGCGTTAGACCTCGCGGCCGGCGCGACGGGCGAGCGCCGCGTGCGTGTGATCATGGCCCGCATCGCACCCAGCCTCGCCGCCGGCGGCGACTTGGCGCTGCTGCTGGCGCCGATCCCTGGCATGGACTCGGCGTGTCGCGCGCGCATCGCCAGCGGAGCCCGCAGCGGCCGCCTCGCAGACGCCTGCCTGCGCTTGGCGACAGAGCAGGGGCGCGCCTATCGGCAGTCGGTCGAGTGGATGGGCGCGGCCGTACGGTTGTCGCTGACGCTGCTGATCACCCTGGTGGTCGGAGCGTCCGTGATGGACCAAATGATGGAGTTGATGAGCAACCCGCTGTCGATGGTTCCCGGGCCGGAGGGGCGAGAATTGGAGCGCGAGCTCTTCAAGGTGCTGCCGTCTCTGCGGCCTTAACGCTTGAATCCGAGCCCTATTGGGGTGTATCGCAAGCAACGTGGCATCGTCGCCGCCTAGCCCGCCCCTGGCGCAAGTGAGCCCCATGTCCACGGTACTTCGCATCCTGTTGACGTTCGCCCTGGCCGTCCTGGCCGGCTCAGTTGTCGGTTGGGCATGGCTAGCGCCTCGCAATCGTCCGCCCGCGCTGCCCCACGCCGCCACGCCGAGCGTTGGCACCGTGACGCAGACGACGCACGACGACGCAGAACGCCCGAAAAACAAGGCCGCTGGCGGCGTCACGCGAGGCGATGGCTCAGACGAATCAGATGAGCGAGGCGAGCGGGACGCGCCGAGCCCGGGCGCCGAGACCGCGGTGCGCGGTGGTGACGCGTCAACGGCCGATCCGGCCAGACGCGCCGGGACCAAAGCCGCGGCGAACTCCGCTCGACCCACCGCCAAACCAGCCGAGGAAACCGGGCTGGCCGCGGCCACGGTCCTCGTACCAGCGGGAACAGATCGCCACGGCGATGACGACGTCGATCTGCTGCCGCGCGGGCCGAACGCCTGGATCGACATCGACCTCGCCGGCGCCCAGACGTCGGCGATCACGATTCGGGCAGGCGGCTTGGCACGCGATGGCGCAGGCGCGTGGCGGCGGTTTGCGAAGGCGAGGCGCGTGGGTGTGCTGCGCGGTGACACCGCCAGGGTCGCGCTGCTGCATCTTGGCTTCGATCGCGGTGGTCAGCCCGTCGTCGCACACATCCGGACCAGCGGTTCCCCGCCCGTGGAAGGCATGATCCCGCTCCAGATCGGCGACCATCGTCTCCGGCTCCGAAAGGCGCCATCGGACCTCGGCGGCGCAGCTTTCGCGCCGTAGCGGCCGCTTAACGGGACCGCAGGGCTGTAGGGCTGCAAGGCGCCGGGCCGACCACGTGACCGCGACCGGGTCTAGTTCCGCGCCCCTGGCCCGCGCTGGGCGCCGCCAGGTCGCTGGTCCTGCGGGTTGAACTAGATAAACAGCTATTCATGGCCTCCGATCCCGGGCATTTGGCGCTCTGAACACCTGTTCAGGTGCGATCTGGACCGATCTGAGCAATCAGGCCGCAGTCCCACACTTGCCGATCGACAAGTAGACTACTTCGGCGGTTCACAGTAGATTATCTGTGTATTTTCAGGCTATTATCTAACCTACCCCCTCAGACCTACCGCCATCGTGATCACGTTTTTAGAACTCACGCGACGATCGCCAACTAGATAATTGTCGCGCTGTGGACCCATCATCTTCTTCAATGACCTCGGATGGTTGCCGATATGCGTCCACAGGAACGACACAGGCAGAACGGCATAACTTCATGCGGTTAATTGCGGTTTACATAGGCTCGATGGTTGTCAATTTCGCGGCCGCTGGACATAGTCGGGACGTCAACAGCGACGAGTCGTTTGTACCGGGGCGATGCCTTCCATGGTCCTGTTCATCAAGCCCGGGAGTCCTCCGTGTCTATTAACACTGCGCTAAAATCGAGGAACCCCATGTCTGCCCGCCCCCCGAAAGACAAGCGCGCCCCGAAGCGCACCCGCTCGCTCACGATTCCGATGCGTCGCCTGACACGTGAGGAAATCGCTGAGGGAATCGCCCTCGCCGAGGACATGGACTATCGCCGGCCCCAGCGGCGCTCGGACTGCGCGAGCGGCCCGCGACCCTGTCCATTTGTGTCGTGCACGCACCACTTGTATCTAGATGTCAACCCGAACACTGGGTCGATCAAGATCAACTTCCCGGAAGTTGAGGTGTGGGAGATGAGCCACACGTGTGCACTCGACATCGCTGAGCGTGGTGGTATCACGTTGGAAGAAGTAGGCTCCATTATGAACCTCACCCGCGAGCGCATTCGGCAGGTTGAGGTGAACGGCCTCGACAAGCTGCAGCAGGAGCGCTTCGCCGCCGAGGTTAGTGAGCTGGAGAGTCTCGACTCCTAGCCTGGGCTGAACCCGGAGAGAACGCATGACGGCTCCGTTGGCGCTGCTGGCACTAGACGACACAACTGGGGTCGAGGACTTGGTCCGGTCGCTGCAAGCCGCTGGCGTGCGTGTCGTGGTCTCGGGCGGAGCGTTCGACGCCATCGCTGGACACGGGCTAGCCGTCGAGCCGCTCTCCGCGCTGATCGGCCGCAGCATGGCGCTCGGTGAGGCCGTCGATCTGGGCCACACCGCGCTGACGGGCGGGCTGTCGGTGCGTTGGCTGGAGCCGCAGGAGCATGCAGACGCTGCAGCCGCCGGGCTAGCACGGCTCGACTTGCTTGTCGTGCAGCTGCCAACAGACGCCGCGAGCCTGGGCGATTTCTCGCGGCTCAGCCATGGCCCGTATCAAGCGCGCGCTCATTTGCTTCGACTCGCCGCGACGCACGATCAAGCGGTCGGCGCGGTGGTGGTCGACCCGGGCGACTATTCTGGCGTGTTGGCGGCCGTCATCGGCGATGCGATCGGCACCGAACTTCGGGCGGCGCTCCGCGTAAAGGCGCTGCAGCACGTCGCGGCATTTGACGATCTCACGAACCAAGCCCACGGCTTCACGACACGGGCGCCGACGCAACAAGGTCTCATGCTCGCGCCCTGGCCGGTGCCGAGTTCGCAACGTGTGGCCCGCTTGCACGACCCAAGCGGATGGTTATGTGGCGTCCAACCGATTGAGCTCGTGAGCGGTCCGTTGCCCGACGCTCAGACGCTCCTGACCCTCGACGCCGCGCTGCAAATGATGCGTTGGCCGGGCGGCGGCGCCAGCGCAGCGACGGCGATCAACGGCCAGCCGTGCGCGTTCGCGGTCTCCGAGTCAAATCTACCGAGAGCGGCGGCGCGCGCGCTCGGCGCCGATCCGGTGGCGGCGCAAGGCGGGGTGCTCGCGTGCAACGGCGCTGTGGACATCACGGCCGCGCGTGCGCTGATTCGCCACGCCGGTGTCGGCGGGCTGCGGGTGTTGGCCGCGACTGAGTTTAGTCAGGAAGCGACGGCCCTGCTGGGCGCAAACGAAGGCCTGTTGCTGCTGCGTCTTGTTGGCGAGGGGCCGTATGGCGGCCACGTGCAGCTTCGTTCCACTCATTTTGGCGTGTTCACCCGCGACGTCGCGGACCCGTATGGCGCCGAGATGCCGCCGCTGACCCAGCTCGGCAAGGTCGCGCTCTCGGCAGAGCTGGCGTCGATGGGGCCAGTGGCGCTGCACGTCTGTCGACAACTGACTGGCCAAGCCGTCGCGCTGTGCGACGCTGAGGGCTCGATCGCCGTCTGCGGTGGCCAGGCGCACGCGATGGATGGCGTTCAGGTCGCGACGGCAAAGGCGCGACGCGTGGCCCGCCCCTGCGTGGCCGTGGTCAACGGCGTCATCGGGATGCCCCAGGCGATCACCGCGCTGCAGCGTGCCAAAGTCCAGGCCCTGATCGTCCGCGGTCTCGGGGCCGGCGCCGAAGCCATCGTCTCGGCCGCTGATGCGATCGGTGTGTCGCTCCTGCAGCTTCCTGATGACTGGGCCTCTGCGACGCTTTGATCTAGATCGCGCACCGCCTTTCGGGGCCCTGCGCCAGCCCTTTGGGGCATGGAGCGACCACGCAGCAGCGCTACGTCCCGCGCTCGGCTTGACGGCGTTCCTGGCCTCGGCGGAAGCTGCCGTTGGCTCGGGCTAACTTCCATAGCTGTGACCTGGGTCTGGAGTTGAAAGGAATGCGGGTCACTTGTGGCAACTGCCAGGCGGGCTACACCGTCCCAGATGACAAGCTCAGCGCAGGTCGCCGGCTGCAATTCAACTGCCGCCACTGCGGTGAGCGCGTCGTTGTCGAGCCGATCGTCGCGAAACGTCCGGCGTCTGGGGCCATCGCTCCGACGGCGGCTTCGCGCGAGCCCCGTTGGTTCGTCGCCGGCGCAGATGGCAGCTATCAGAAGCTCGCGGAGAGTGAAGCTCGCAGCCTCATTGAGGCGGGCGCGCTCTCTGGCGAGACCTTGGTGTGGCGCAAGGGGTTTGGAGAGTGGGCCCCTGCATCGCAGACGGAGCCTTGGGCCAGCCTGCTGATCGAGCGGCAACGGATGGCACAGCCGCCGGCAGCCCAGCCACAGCCGCCCGCGGCGCGCGCACCTCAACCCCAGGTCGCATCGGCGCACGCCGCTGCACCACGACCGGCGACGCAGCAGCCCGCATCGCCGCGTCAATCTTCGGTCCGCGCCGGAGTAGCCCCCGTCGCAGTCGCGCCTCACGCAGCCGCGCCTCACGCGATCGCGCCTCACGCGATCGCGCCTGCCGCCTCCGCGGTGCCAGCGGGGACCGCGCCAGACATCGGCGAACCGATGAGCCGCGCCGAGGCTGGCGCGGCGAGCCCACGGCCAGACGCAAGCTTGGGACGGCGGCGGCGGCGAATCACCGATCGTGGCTTGGCGGCCCCGAGCGCTGGCGCCAACGCTGGGGAGGCCGGTGATGAGGTGGCGGGCCGCTCTGTCGTCGGCATGACCGCGCAACGCGGCGCACAAAGAGCCGTCTCGCTGCCTATCGTGCGGCCGAGTCGAGGGCCGTCCGGCTCGCACATGGCCCAAGTCAGCCAGGCCAGCCAAGCCGGCCAAGCCGGCCCAGCGAACCGGGCAAACCCGGCGAATCACGGCCGTTCCGCGCAGAGATTCTCGCCAAGCGCGCAGGCGCACGGCACGCCAATGGACGCCAACCAAGCCGACGATGGCACAGCGTGGGCACCAGCGACCGACACGTACATCGGACCGCGCGATCGATTCACCCGCAGGCTGGGTTCCGAGCTGGAGCGCGAAGCGCTGCTCGGGCAGGTCGATCGCGAGACAAAGCTTCGACGCGATCTAAGACGGTGGCAGTGGGTCGCCCTCGGAACCGCATGCATCGCGACCTTGGCCTTTTCGCTGGCCATCTTTGCGTTGATGAATCAGCGCGACGCGGAGCAGGTCGCGGCCGCATGCACGGCGCCGGTGGAGGTTCAGCCGGAGGCACACAGTAGCGGGAGCGCGAGCGGCCAGCTCCCTGGGGCACTTGACCGCGCTGCAGATCCCCCTGCGCCGGCGGTCCCGGGCGCGGACGACCCGGCAGCGCCGTCCGATCCGCTCTCCGACTAGCCCAAAGCCCACCACACACCAGGAAGCGCAATGACAACACTACGCATGGACTACGGGCGGTTGCTCGGAGATTTTACAGACCGAGATGTCTACCTGCACCCGTTTGAGTTGACGGTCGACGAGAGCATCGTCGGCCCGTACATGGCCAGCTTCATTGACGCCACGCCAACGTGGACGTCCACCCCCTACGCCGCGGCCCTTGGCCTCTCCGGCCGGCCGGTTCCGCCGCATCTCCTGCTGAATCTGGGGCTGTCCTTCTCCGTGCATGACGTGTCACAGCAAGCGATCGCGCACCTCGCCTACGTGCGCGTCGACTTTCCCAAGCCATTGCCGATCGGCGGCACCATCCGCGCTGCGTCCCGGGTCATGTCGACGCGCCCCTCTTCCTCTGGCGACAAGGGTGTCGTGCACGTGCACACCGTCTTGGTCGACGAGCACGGCGATCGCGTGCTCGACTTCGAGCGCAAAGCGCTGATTCGAGGCGGGGAGCTCGCCGCGCGCCCCTCCCAGCCGCTCGGCGTGGCCAACTTGGACGCGGGTCCGACAGCGGAGGCGTGGTTGGGACGCCTCCCTGAGGTCACATTCGCCGAGCGACTGGCGGATTGGTCCCCGCCGACTGGCATGTTTTGCCCGCCACTCTGGGGTCGTTTCGAGGACTTTGAGGCCGGGATCACGCTCGTACACGCCAACGGCCGCACGGTCGGCGACACGGAGCACATGCGTGTCTCTGCGGTCTGTCGCAACAGCCATCCGCTGCACTGGGACAAGGTCTACTCCGAGACAAACAGCTTCGCCAAGGAGCGAGTCGTCTACGGAGGGCTCGTCTTGGCTTGGACCCTGACGCAATCGAGCCTCGATGTGGGCGGTCACGTGATCTGGGAGCAGCGGTGGCAAGACGGCGCCCATCCAGCGCCCATCTTGGCCGGAGACACCGTCTTCGCCGCCTCGCAGGTGATCTCAAAACAAGCGATCAGCGCACATCTGGGCGAGGTGACGCTGCGTGTGGTCGGGATCAAGAACACGCGCCCTGAAGCGCTAATCGCCGATGGACACGCCCTGTTCACGCCTGAACGCGACAAGGATCGCGGCGACCGGATCGCCAGCAAGGTCGTCGAGATCACCCGCACGATCTTAGTGCGCAGGCGCTAGCGAGCGCGTCAGACCGCACAGGATGACGGCCGGGGCCGAGGCCTTCACTCACCGGCGCGCAGATCCAACTCGCCGGGCATCAGCACACCCTGCCGAGACCACGACACCCGGCCGTTCTTGCCGATGGCGAAGGTTGTCGGATAGGCGCTGATGCCATACGTCTTGGCGATGGTGCCGTCGTCGATCACTGTGGTGAAGCTGCGCGGTGTGGACTTCAGGTACGCGGCAACCGCCGCCGAATCGTCCACGGCGACACCGATCACCTCCACCTCAGGATGGCGCGCGGCGTAGTTGCTGACCGTTGGCGACGTCAGCGTGCAGGCCGAACACCACGTCGCCCAGAAGTAGAGCACGACCGGCCTGTTGGGCGCCGCAGCGAGATGCACGTCAGCGCCGGTCACGGTCTTCGCGGTGAACAGCGGCGCTGGCGCAGTCGAGGGACCTCGCGCCATCAACACCGCCATGCCGGCCATCAGCAGCGCCGTCAGTCCGAGTGTGGTCAAGACAGAGCGCGTCGGGCCCCAAATGGCGTGCCATCGACTGGACGGGACCTTGTCGGGGCCTGTTTCCTGGGTCGCAGGGGTCGCCGGGGTCGCCGGGGTTGCAGGGGTGGCTGCCATCATGCCTCCATCAACCCGCCGATCGGGCCGTGTCACACAGAGACGCCGGCGCGGCCCAACGTTACGAATTCAACCGTTGACGATGCCGTGGCGGGCGCTACTTCACGCCACCGCGCATGTTGATGTGCCCCGATTCGCCAGAGACCTTCTTCACATCCAGAGCCAGCACAGTGCCCTTGGGGATCGTGGTCGTCATGACTGACAGGTCGAGCTCAGGCAGCGGGAAGCTCGCGAGGGTCCCCTGGAGCTGTCCGACCAGCAACCCGGTCACGGCCGGCAGCAGCTTCTCGAAGAACCCGACCGTCCCCTCACCCGCAGACACGCCGCCAAGCAAGACGGAGTCGATATCTGACTCTAGCGTCGCGATCTTGCCAACCGTAAGGCTGATTTCCTTGCCTTTCAGCCCGGTCGTCGCCTCGATCTCCACCTTCGCCGCGGCCGAGATGTAGGCCCGAACCACCAGGGGTTTCCCGCCCATCTTGGCCGTGATGTCCATGCGGATGTCGCCCATCTGCAGCTCAGGTTTGCCATCGGCCACGCAGTCGTTCAGCACCGGCGGCAGCAAGAAATCGGTCTTCACCTTGAGCTCTGTGACCCCATACGCCTTCAAATCCAGCCCCGCCAGGGCCCCGGGATCGACGAGCAACACCATCGCGCCGCTCTGCCACATGGCCGCCAAAAGCTGGTTGGCGCTGTCGAAGTGCATCGCCACCTCCATCGGATCGACCTTGCTCATGACCGCGAGCGTCTGCACCGTCTTCAAGCACGTGCGACGCGCCAGCGATCCGTGGATGACGTGCGCGACCTTCTTCGTGCTCGTCAGCCCCATTTTCAGGCGAATAAGCGCGCCGCCGGGATGCGCCGACGTCGGCGCCTGGAAGTACAGCTTGTAGAGGCTCGAGGCCATCTTCAGCGGCGTCGGCGCACCACCAAAGAAGCCGGGCACGTTGAACGTGGTGTCGAGCGCAAAACCCTGCAGCATCTTCGCCAACGGCGCGTTGATTTTGGTCTTAATCTGATCTTCAAGCGTGCTCTGCAGCGACTTCGTGATCACGCCGCTGAACAAGTCGATCAGCCAGTTCACCAAGAATCCCCAGCCATTGGTGATCTTCACGTCCAGATTGTACAGCTTCACGGTCACGTTCTTAGTCGTGACGACGACCGTGCCGTCCGTCTTGAGGCTCACATACAAGTCGCCGGTGATGGCCATCGACGACGCGGAGACGGTGATGTTCAGGTTCGGCGACACGCCGTTTTGCCCGGCCGCATAGACCTGGGCCACCATGTTGTAGAGCGAGCCGCTCAGCCCGAGCGCGCCGGTTTTCGAGGTCAACTTGATCTTTGGATAGCCGCCGTTGATCCCCGAGTTGCCAAACTTGATCGACTTGATCGAGACCACAAACTTGAAGAACGCCCAACCGACCGGAAAGGTGGTCGACAGCAACGCCTTGGTGTCGAAGTTCTTGAGGATGATCTCAATCACAGTGGCGATGTCTTTGGGCTTGGTGTGGTTTCGATACCCTGAGTCCAACATCTTCTGACCCAACCAAGCCTCGACGCCATTGTTGATAGTCGTCGAGCTGCCGTCTTTGGTCTCCGTCTTGTAGTACGCCATGGCCGAGTAGAAGGACTGCACATGGGTGGAGACGTTGCCCCACTTGTCCTTGGCCACGATCTGAATGAGGTTCAGCCCCTGCACCGCGTTCATGACGGCCTTGATGCCGATCCCGTCGCCGGCTTTCACGATCTTGCCGTTGAAGGTGACGCTGGCCAGCGCGCTGAGTTCGTCCACTGCGCTGAACGTGACGGTCACCGTGCTGGTGTGCAGACGTGTGCTGCCGCGCTTGGGCGTGCTCACGTTGATCAGCGGCCCGCTCGAATCGGACAGAATCGTGCGGGAGGCGCTGAGCTTCGGGTAGCCCTTGAGGGTCGCCGTGACGGTGTAGAGCCCGTCCTGCTCACACGTCACCTGCGCGTTGGCGGCGTCGAGCGTGTACCCGGCCGGCTTCATCGTGATCGGCGCGAGCGTCAGGTCCGTGACCACGTTGCCATACGCATCCTTCGCGTCGGCGCTGAGCCCGATCTTCTGACCGGTCCCATAGTTCTGCTGCTCCGGGTCGAGCTTGAGCTTGAACGAGATCGGCGCCGCGGCTGTGATCACGACGCTGAACGCCACAAAATCCAGCGGCTTTGCGTCGACCGTCTGCGTCTGCGTCTCGCACGACAGGGTGTGTTTCGCGGCCTTCGTACAGGTGACGCTCGTCGTACCACCGACCGTGCATCCAGCGGAAACCTTGATCTTCCAGTCTTTCGGCTGATCCGTCACCGCGTTGCCAAAGGCGTCATACGCCACGCAGGCGACGGCGAACGCCTTGCCAGCCGTGGTGGTCTGCGGCGTGGCGGTGCCCTTGGTGAACGCGGGGGACCCTGGCTGAACGACCAGCGGGGTCGGCACCTGTGTCAGCTTCGCGCCCGTCGCCGTGCACGTCATGTCGTGAGTGCCAGCGACCTTGCTGCTGACGATCCCGCCAATGACGCTCCATTTCGCGCCGGCGTCGACGGTGGCCGCGGCGTCTTTGGGCGCCGTGGCGGGGTTGCCATACGCGTCGAGGAACGTGCAGGTGGCCTTGGCCCCGGCTTCGCCAGCCACGATCACAGCGGGATTCAGCGCGACCCCGATGGCGGTGGCCGGCCCAGCGACATAGCGCACCGTGACCGGCTCCGACGTCAGGGCGGGCGCAGCGAGCGTACAGCGCACCGGCCACTCGCCAGCCTCGGTGGTCACTACGCCAAGGCCTCCCGTCGCGATGACATTCAGCGGCTTCTCGACTTTCAGGCCGAGCTCCGCGGCACCGACGGCGACGACATTGCCACCCGCGTCTTGGGCCTCGCAGACGATGCTCGCGACGTCGCCCACGACGGTGGCTGCGCTGGGCCCCTTGGCGACGACGCGGGTGACGACGCCCGCTGCGACGGTGATCTTGGCGCTCTTGGCCTTGGTCTGGTCCAACCCCTCCGCGAGACAGATCACGTCTGCAGCGCCAATTTTGCTGCCTGTCAGCTGCAACGCGTCGACCGCGACGACGCCAGCCGGTGCCGCAGAGACCGTGAACGTACCGCCCTCAACCGCGTTGCCAAAGGCGTCGACGCGCCGGCACACGACGTCGGCGGTGTCGCCCGCTTCGATGGTGTCTGTGCTCAAGCTGGCGATGGTCGACACCGCGGCGCCGCCAGTGACAGTCCAAGTCGGCGGCTTGGGATCGACCGCGCTCTGGCCAACATCAGAACACGTGACGGTCCAGCTTCCGGCCACCTCCGCGCTGAGGTCAAACCGGCCGCCGCTGAGGTCCACCGGTGTCGCCTTCGCCTCAGCCGGGACCGCGATCGCGGCCAGCGCGATGGGTTTGCCAGTGTCACTCCACGTGCACGTCACCACGACTTTTTCGCCCGCCGGTGTGCTCGCCGCGCCGAGCGTTGTGCGGGGTACGTGGCCGGCGCCGCCGCCCGTCACGGTGCCGCCGCCGCTGCTGCCGCCGCCGCCTGAGGCCGCGCTGCCGCCGACAGTGTTTGGGTCGGAGCCGCAAGCGCTCAGCAGGACCGAGAGCAGACACAGCGGAACGACGGTTTTAGATGCACGCATGACGGTTGCCTCCAAGCGCGGTCACGGTAGCGGAGTCCGTCGTCATTTGGCGAGTCGAGCGATCAAAACGGCGAGTTATCCGGGGCCTTTGCGCCACGGCCCAAGGTTCCGATCTTTGGCGCCACGGGCGACACGGAGCTTTGGCGCAGCAACGTCGCGAGGATCGCGCTGCAGGCCACGGTGCAGATGCGAAACACGGTCTCAAAGCCATCGTCCACGTCGTAGTAGGGGTCAGGGACATCGGCGGTGACACACATGTCGGGTCCGTCGTGCTCAGGTCGCCATTGCCGCAACAGGCTGAGGCGGGCCAGATCAGCAGGTCCACGGGCCAGCCGGCGCAGATTCCTCAGATTTTGGCCGTCCATCGCGATGATGTGATCAAAACGTTCAAAGTCCTCGACCGTAAACTGCCGCGACTGGCCATCGAGTCGAACGCCATGTCGCGCGGCGGCCGCCGTCGAGCGACGATCTGGCGGATCTCCGGCGTGATAGGCCGACGTCCCCGCCGAGTCGATGACGACAAACGGCCCCACATCGGCGTTCGCGACGAGATGCCGCATGATGGCCTCGGCGGTCGGCGACCTGCAGATGTTGCCGAGGCAAACGAAGCACAGTCGCACGCCGCGTTCTTGGCCGTGTGGATGACGCCCACCGGTCTCATCGTGCCCGGTTACATCAGCCACGGACGTCGTCGTCCCCGGCGTTGGTAGTCCAGACCCTGTCGCGTCAGATGTGGGCGCGTCGGCGCTCGTCGCTTCAGACATCGCTGCCTCCAACCATCGTCGCTCTGCGCCGGTGGCGCTGAGAGGACCTACGTTGGCTGCAGATCTATCAGTTGGCTGGCAACTTTTCGAGGGAATTTACGGCCGCCTCAAGCCGTTCGCCACGACGCGTGCGCGAAGTGCCGTTGGCTGCTAGACGAACGATGACGGCGCCGTTCTCCACACTGATCGCCACGTTGGCGCCCGGATCGATACCCGCTTTTCGGAGCATCGGGCGATCGATGATGACGCCGAAGCTGTTGCCGATCGTTGCGAGCTTCTTAACGGTCATGAGGAACTCCATTGGATTGCCGGGGGGCCAAGGACGGGGTCTCTGTCCACCCCCATCGCGCCGCGACCATGGCATCACCGACGCCGGAAGTGGGTGAAGAATCGTGTGATGACCGCCACCGGCCGCCGCCAGCGACGGCGCTTGACGTCGCCGGCCGACGCCTGGACCCTGGCGGCCCATGAAGCGAACGCTGACTTTGACGCTCCTGCCGCTGCTCCTCCCCTTGTTGATCACGGCAGGGCTCGCTTTCAGTTGTCCGACGTTCATCCAGAGTGGCCACGCGGCAGAGCGGCGCACCAAGCCACACGCTGCGCCTAGACGGAGCGCCGGCAAGGCGGCGAAGCGCAGCGGCGGCACGAGCCGAAAGCGAACAGGCCAGAAACCAACGACGAAAAAACGGACTCGCAGACCCGAAGCCCGTCGGCGCTCGGCCGGACGCGCTGGTTCGCGCAAAACAACAGCGCGGGCAGGCCATTCGAAGCGTTCGACACCGACAAAGCGCGGTGTCCTCGCCCGCAAGACCAAGCGGGGCCGCGCCAGGGCGCACGAGGGCGGGGCCTCCAAGCGTAACCACCGCGCTGGGCCGCCCCGGCGTAGCAGGCGGTACCACGCGCAGATGGCGAAGCGCTGCAAGCGACACGGTCGAAGCCATGTCTGTCGAGTTTGGCAAGCCGAGCGCAAGGACGCCGCCAAAGCCCGCGAACGGGACAAACTCGCGCGCAAATGTCGGGGGCGACGGTTCCGAAAGACGCTCGCGTGCCGGCGTCTGGCCAAGATCCTCAAGCGCGAAGGCAAGGCCAAGTCGATCTGCGGCGTGAAGCGCGCGCGCGCGCGCCGACACGACACAGTGGCGAGAATGGCCAAGCGCCACCGCATCAGCACCGACGCGTTTCGCCGCTACAACAAGCTGGGCGCGAAGACACGAAAGCTCCGGCGGCGGAGCTACGTCGTCTATCAGTCCCCCTTTCACAACGTGCGCCTCCAGGGCGGCGTCTTGCTCACGGCCATCGACGGCGTCGTCGAGATCCAACGCCCGCAACGCGGCTGGGGACGGCCCATCCTGGTCAGCTCGCTGCGTGTGGCGTCCTTGGCGGTGCAGCGCGCATTTCCGCTACAACCGTGGTTGATCATGGGAGACCTAAGCAAGGAAGGCGGCGGTTGCCTGCCACCGCACCGCTCGCACCGCGGAGGACTCGACGTGGATGTCGGCTACTACCACCTCGGCGGTAAACAACGCGGCTGGCTCGATCACGCGTCGACGGGCGACATCGACGCCGACCGGACCTGGGCCTACGTGTCAGCGCTGATGCAGACTGGCGCCATGCAGTTCGCGTTCGTCGACTATTCGCTGCAGCCGCAGCTCTACGCAGCGGCGCTCCGATCGGGCGAGACCACTGAGAGCCTGCGGCCGGTGTTTCAGTTCCCGCGCCCCAAGGAACAGACGAAGGCGAGTATCATTCGGCATCTGGACGGCCACGCAGATCACATCCATCTGCGGCTGCGCTGCCTCGATCCGAGCTGCGACCTCCCAGAGGAGGCCGCCGCGCGCATCGTTCGGGCGATCGGAGCGGAGCGTGGCGGTCCTGTGCGAGAAGGCCGCCGCGCCGTCCGCCACAGCGCGCGTCGACGCCCGCGCACGCTCCGTAGCTACTGAATCCGACCTGCGTGTCCCACGACGCTTGACAGCACGCCCGCTGATGTTCGATTGTCGCGCGGCAAGGGCAGCTGCCCATGCCGAAGTGGCGGAATCGGTAGACGCGACGGATTCAAAATCCGTTGGGCTTATGCTCGTGAGGGTTCGATTCCCTCCTTCGGTACCCTGCCCCTCCCGCGATCTTCGGGAGGTGGCCCGCTCGTCAAAGGAGAGCTTTGTGCGAGCCCTGGACGCTGCGCCCACGCTCATGCTGCGGTGTCTGCTGGCGCCGTGCCTGCTAACGGCCGTGATGGCGGTCGCTCACGCCAGCCCCCGTGCCACACCCAGTGCCCCCCCGCGCGCCCCCCCCCGCGCCACACCACACATCGCCGCCACCCTACCCAGCGCGGCGACCCCAGTCAGAACCGGCGCCACAACCCGCGTCGCTCCCCTGCTCGCTCCCCTGCCCGCTCCCCCGCTCGCTGACGTGGGTTCGCCGCGCGCGACCGAGCTGCGATGGGACGCGAACCTGCGTTTTCGCGCCGCGGCCGGCATCCATCTCCACGATCTGCAGGCCGGCCAAGACGATAGAATCGAAGGGCTGTTTCAGCGTGTTCGCCTCGGCGCGCGTTTTGCGACCCCCGATCTTGAAGCCCGTCTGCAGCTCCAGGTCTCCGGGGCGTTCGGCGCCAAAGGGCCGGGGGAGCAACCTGTTGGCGTCGGTATGCAAGCCGGCAGCCTGCGATGGAAGCTGCCGGCCGCAAAGGGGCTCACCGCGGAGATCGGTCGGATGACCCTCGAATACGGCTCGGGGCGCCACATCGCGCGCTATGACTTCCACGATGAAGGCAACGCGTACGACGGCGTCCGCGTGAGTTACCGCGTCAAACCGTACCTGCGACTCGATGGCCTGGGTGTGAAACTGAGACGCAACTCTGCGCAGCCCGAGCAGGAGCGCACGCTGTTCGGCCTCTATCTGGTCGGACGCCCTTTCAAACCGCTCACCACCGATGTGTACCTGCTCGTCCTGCGAGACGGCAGCGACGACGACCGCGCCGATCTTCAGACGATGGGACTGCGGGTCGACTATCGGCCGATCGCCGCCGTGCGCGTCGAGTTTGAGGGCGCGATCCAGTTCGGGACGCGTCAGCCCAACGCGGCGCAGGCGGCGCTCGATCACCTCGCCTCGGCCGTCGCCGGCGAGGTGTCCTTCTCGGGCACCCTGGGTGTGCCGTTCGGCCTCGGCCTCCGTGGCCAGCAGTACTCAGGCGATGATGGCACCGAAGCGGACACCAGCCGCGCCTGGCGGCAGCTTTACCCCGACGTCGTGCGCCACATCGGCCTGCTGCAGCTCTTCGCTCAGACCGGCCTGCGACAGCTCGGTGCGTGGTTGCGAGTCGGGGCATCCGAGGCGCTTCACGTCGAAATCGACTGGCGCAGCAACGCGTCGCTCGCCGGCGCGCACGTGCCAGGGTTCAGCCGGCCGAAGCTCGGTCTGCCAGGCGGTGGCTGGTCGCCGCTTGGTGCGGAGCTCGACGCGCGCTTGATCTGGCCCGCGCTGCCCGGCTCCACGGTGTTGATCGCGGCGGGTCTGTTTGCCCCATCCGACGAGCTCGCCGCCAAACTGGGCGACCGCCTCGCTCGGCAGCTCATCGTGCAGTGGACGTCGCGATTCTAACCCCCCCCTCGAACCGCCTTTCGCCTTGACTTCGCGGCCGAAAAGCGGGAAGGGGGGGGAGCCAATCACGACGGCCCTAGGAGATAGACATGGCTCAGCTTCAGCTTGTGCACGCCGGCCGGACCGATGTGGGAATCGTTCGCAGCAACAATCAAGACGCCTACCTCATCGACGAAGCCACGCAGCTGTATGTGGTCTGCGACGGCGTGGGCGGACGAAACGGCGGTGAGGAGGCGAGTCGCATCGCCTGCGAGTTCATCGGAACGCGCATGCGAGAGTACGAGCAGGAGCTGCGGCTCTTCTCAGAACGCAAGGGCTCGCTGACACGCCGCATGATCGGATCGATCGTTGAGAACGCGGTCTCCGACGCCAGCGGCGCGATTCGCACGTATTCTCAGGAGCACCCCGAGCTCTCCGGTATGGCGACCACCGTCTGCCTGTTGCTCGTCGCCGGTCAGCGCGCGTTCGTGGCCCACGTCGGTGACTCGCGTGTGTATCTGGTGCGCCACAAGACCATGCACCTGCTGACCGAGGATCACAGCCTGATGAACGATCTGCGGCGCCGTGGCCGCGATCCGGATGGCAGCCAGCTGGGCGCGGCCTACCAAGGCGCGCTGACGCGGGCGCTTGGCGTGCTGAACACCGCACGCGTCGATCTGCTGGACCTAGAGCTGCTCGCGGGTGACCGCATCGTGCTGTGCTCAGATGGCGTCCACGGCGTGGTCGGGGACAACGCGATGCAGGCGATCGCCCCCCACGCCGACCCCGCGACGGCAGCCCACATGTTCATTGACAGCGCGCTGCAAAACGGTGCGCCAGACAACGCCACGGTCGTGGTCGTCGACGTGCAGGAGGACGCAGACGGCGATCGTTCCTCGCGCGTCCGTCGCCGCCTCGAAGCGCTCCAGGCCGTGTCGATGTTCCGCTACTTGCCGTACCCGGATCTCATCCGAGTCGCGAGCATCGCCAAAGAGGTCAAAGTGGCCGCTGGGACCGCGATCTTCCACGAAGACGACGTCGGCGAGAGCTTGTTTGTCATCCTCGATGGCCGGGCGGGTGTGCTCAAGCGCGGTAGCCAGATCGCCGAGCTCGGGCTTGGCGCGCACTTCGGGGAGATGAGCCTGATCGAACGTGCCCCCCGTTCTGCGGGCATCGTCGCCAATTCACAGCTGGAGGCGTTGGTCATCGAGCGTGACGCGTTCTTCTCGCTCCTGCGCGAGGAGGTGACCGCCGTGAAGTTGCTGTGGGGCATGGTGCGCATGCTGAACGCGCGTCTCCGCAAGACCAGCGATGAGCTCACGCTGATGAAGACCGGTCAGGCCTGATGCGTCAGGGTCCAGAAGTCAGCGTCCCAGCGGTCAGCGTTTCGGCAGTCAGCTCTCCGGCAGTCAGCTCTCCGGCAGTCCACATTCGGGCGGTCAGCTCTCCGGCAGTCCACATTCGGGCGGTCACCGTTCGTGGCGCCGCTGCAGTCTTGCTCAGCCTGCTCACGGCGCTCACGTCGGCGTGTGTTCCGCCGCAACCGCCGCCGCCTCGCCCGACCGAGAGCCAGGTCGCGGCGCGCATCGCTGCGCAGGAACACTCCGCCCGTGCCCGCGAAAACACCCTGTTGAGCGACCCCAACGCGAAGAGAACCGATGGCCTCACCGGCGGCACGTTGGTCTTCAGCGATGACTTTGAGCGGGCCGAGCTGGGCGCGGACTGGGACGTCAAACACGCCGGTGAATGGCAGATCGAGAAGGGCGGGCTCGTCGCAAAGACCGTCAAGGTCTACGGCGACCGCAACAAGGGCGTCTGGCTCCTCCGCAAACTCCCGAAGAAAGCGCGCATTGAGTTCGTCGGCGAAGTGCGATCGGTCACGGGCGACATCAAGTGTGAGGCGTTCGCAAAGAGCGCCGCGCACGAGTCCGGCTACTCGTTCATCTTCGGCGGCTGGGACAACACCATCAACACCATCGCGCGACTCGGTGAGCACGAACCCAACCGGGTGGTGCAGCGGCCGCACGTGCCGGTTCAGCGCAATAAGGCCTATAAATGGACCATTGTACGGACCGACCAAGCGGTGCGTTGGTATGTCGATGGCAAGTTCATGGCGTCCTACAACGACACCGCGCCGGTGCACGGACCCTATTTTGCGTTCAACAACTGGCTCAGCGACGTACGGTTCGACGACCTGAAGGTCTTCAAGCTACCGTGACAGTTTGACCGACCCCCGACAGGTGACTATCCTCCGTGCCTTCAAGTCGACGCTACGGCGGTGTCGAAGCGAGCCGGATCGGGCGAGCCCCTAAGCCGAAGAAAGAGGTGCAGCGTGGCGATTCAGGTAACGTCCTACGGAGAGACCAACGTCGGTCGAAAGCGCGCTCATAACGAGGACAACTTTCTCTCGTTCCCCGAGCGCATGCTTTTTGTCGTCGCCGACGGTATGGGCGGCCACGGGTACGGCGAGGTCGCGAGCCAAATGGTCGTCGAGACCATGCGCAAGTTTTACGATCACGCCCTGGGCAACGAAGAGGCGACCTGGCCGAACCGCGATGAGCGCGGCCGGACGCTGAGCGAGAACATGCTGAACGCGGGTTTTCGGTATTCGAACTACGCCATTTGGGAGCGTGGTCACTCCGACGCCAAGTACAAGAACATGGGCACGACCGTCGTCGGGATCCACTTCGACAACGGCGAGGTCGCGGTCGCGCACATCGGCGACTCGCGTGTGTATCGCCTGCGCGATGGCGAGCTCTTTCAGTTGACAGAGGACCACTCGCTGCTCAACGACTACAAGAAGATGGCCGTGCTGACGCCCGAAGAGGAAGAGAACTTCCCGCACAAGAACATCATCGTTCGCGCCTGCGGCCTCAAAGACGAGGTGGTGGTCGACGTAATGCGAGAGACGCCGCAGGTTGGCGACATCTACATGCTCTGCAGCGACGGGCTGAATGGCGAGCTCACCAACCCGCAGATTCGCGACGTGATGGTGCGGCACAATGGCGACGTCACCGGGATGGCGCAGCAGCTCATCAAGGATGCGTGCGACGCGGGTGGCAAGGACAACGTGACGGCGTTGTGTGTACGCGTGGACGCGCTGTAATGAGCAGCAAGGGCGACCGTTTGTGGGGCGGTGGGTACGAGCAGGCGACCCATCCACTCGTCCAACGGATGAACGCTAGCGTGGCGTATGACCGCCGCATGGCGCGTGAAGACATCATCGGCTCGGTGGCGCACGCGACGATGCTGCGCGATCAGGGCATCCTCGAAGAGGCCGACTACGCCGCGATTTTGGTGGGATTGCGGGCGATTCTCGCTGAGATCGAGGTCGGCACCTTCGAGTGGATCGAGGCGCGTGAAGACGTGCACATGAACATCGAGGCCGCCCTGCGGGACCGGATCGGCGCTCCCGCTGGGCGACTGCACACCGCGCGTTCACGCAACGATCAGGTGGCGCTCGACGAGCGTCTGTGGCTACGGCGGCGCCTGCTTGGCATCGCCCAACACCTGCTGGCCTTCATGAGCGCCGTCGCCGAGCAGGCGTGGCAGCACCGCGACTGGCCGATGTGCGGCTACACGCACCTGCAGCGCGCGCAACCGGTGACGGTCGGCCATCACCTCCTGGCCCACGTCGAGGCCTTCGAGCGCGACCTGGACCGTGTCCTGAGCCTGCTGGCCCGCATGGATGTCTGCCCGCTGGGCGCGGGCGCGCTGGCGGGCACGACCCTACCCATCGACCGCGTGCGCACCGCCGCGCTGCTCGGGTTTTCCCGCGTCGCCCGCAACAGCCTCGACGCCGTCAGCGACCGCGACCACCTGCTCGACACGCTCATGGCCGCCGCCACCGGGATGACCCACATCAGCCGGATCGGTGAGGAGCTGGTGTTATTTGCCAGCGCCGAGTTTGGCTACGTGCGGCTGCCCGACGCGTTCACGACCGGCTCAAGCCTCATGCCGCAGAAGAAAAACCCCGACATGGCCGAGCTCATCCGCGGTAAATCCGGGCGTGTCGCAGGTGATCTGGTGAGCTTGCTGATGACCTTGAAGGGGCTGCCGCTCGCCTACAACAAGGACATGCAGGAAGACAAAGAGCCGCTGTTTGACGCGGTCGACACCTGGGATGACTGCCTGGTGCTGCTGCGTGACATGCTCCCGGCGGCCGAATGGCAGAAGAAGCCGTTGAGCGACGCCCTGGACAAGGGCTTTCTGCTGGCCACCGACCTTGCCGATGTGCTGGTGCGCAATGGCGTGCCGTTTCGAGACTCGCATGAGCGCATCGCCGTGCTGGTCAATCGCCTCGTGAAGGAGCGCACAACCTTCCGGCGCCTCGGCGCTGCCCGGGTCGCTGAGGCACTCGACGTGCCGCAGGAAGACGTAGCCGACGCGCTCAACATCAAGCGCGCGCTGCGTAAACGCGATGTCATCGGCGCGCCGCACCCGACGCGTGTGGGCCGTGAGGCTCGGGCGGTTGAGCGCCGGGTGCAGGCGTATCGCGCGCGCATCACCAAGCTGCAGCAGCCTTGCGAAGCTGAGTTGATGCTCACGCGCTAGCTGCAAGCGCCAGCTTCGCCACCGGGACTACAGCCCCAGCGCGCTCTTGAGCCCCTCGATGCTCATGTCCGGCGGCTCATAGTCGGGGCTCATCGTGCCCGAGAAGCCATCCGGACCAGCGTGCACGTGACCCTTGGCGCCGATGCTCATGGACGCCAACTCCAGCGGATCAGGCGAGGTCTCGTAGCGCCAGACGGTCTTCATGATCGAGAACAACCCGACATCGATACCGACCCGCACCTTCGCGAAGAACGTGAGGATCAGACGCAGCGCTGCCGATAGCTCCGCGGTGATGGGCATGTCGAAGCTCAAGCCGGTGCGATTCGCCGTGATCGTCGGACGCGCCGAGATCGCCGCCTCCAAGTGCAAGTTCAGCGCCGCGCGAAGGCCCGCCTCCACCTTCACGACCGCCGCAGAGACCGACACAGAGCCGGACACCCACGCGTTCAGGTCTGCATAGGCGGACGAACTCAGGTCCGCGGCGATGCTCATCTCAGCGAAGCTCGGCTCCATGAGGTCGCACTCACCCGCCAGGATGATGTTCGCGATGGTCAGCGGCTTGATACCGCACTCCATGCCCAAGCCAGCGCCGGCTTTCACCTCCACCATGGGCGGCGTGTAGACCAGGAAGCTGGCGTCGAGCAGCGTGACGTCCTTCTTGTAGGGATCCATCTTGAAGAGCTCGAACGGACCCGGGACGCTGACCTCGCCCTTCAGCACCACATGCTCGTCTTCCCGCAGGATAACTTGCGCTTTTCCGGTGATTTCATCGGTGATTTTGACGATAACCGCCGCCTCGCCGATGAACTTCTTGTCCTCCGTCAGCTCGGCCTTGAGGATGCCTGTCATCCGATCGTGGGGCTGGAACGCCACCTCGGCCTTGCCGTAGATGATGTTCTCGTCACCACGCTGGATGAGGTTGACCTCGATGCTGCCCTTACCGAAGCGGCCAGCGTCGATGTCCGCGCTACCCGACGCGCTGCGCAGCTCATTGGCGACCACGTTGGCCTCCAGCTTGCCGTTGGAGATCTTGGCGACGCCGACGCCCCACTCCTTGATCTGCTCAACCTTGCCCTGGCCGGAGAACTCTTCCTTCTCCACGTCCAACGTACCGCTGACCTCGCCGCGGGCGACGTCCTTCAGCTCGATGCCGATCTTGCCGCCCAGCTCGGTCAGCGAGGAGTCCTTCACGCGCGCGCTCGCCTCGCCGTGGGTGATGATGAGTCTGCCCTCGGCGAACTCCTTCGGTCCTTCCAAGGTGACCGTCGCGATGCCGCTGATGAGCTCCATCGTCGAGCCCGGATCGACCTCGACGCGGCCCTTGCCCCAGCCAAAGATGTTGATCTCGGCGTAGCCACCGAAGCTCTTGAGGTCGTTGGCCTCAAAATTCGCCAGCACCTCACCGCCAGACAGCTCCGCGAATTCCCCGATTTTCTGGGGTTCTGTGAGCGCCAAGCCGGCCTGACCGTCGAAGCTCTCCAACGTGCTCGACTTGTAGACACGCACCCAGCCCTTGCCCATGTCCTTCAGCTCGGCCTCGACCTCGCCGTAGATGCCCTTGAGCTCGCTCGCCTCGACGCGGGCGCCGATGCTGCCCTTGGTCAGCGTGAGGACCGAGCCCATCTCCTTGGGCTGGTCGAGCTTCACCAAGCCCTCGCCGGTGATGGCGTCCAGGGTGCTGCCCTCTTTCACAGAGAGCTCGCCGCTGCCCCACTCATCGACCCGCAGCTTGACCAAGCCGCCGAAGTCTTTGAGGTCGCTGTTGGCGATGTTGGCCGTGACGTAGCTGCCCTGGAGCAGATGCAGCGGGCCGGTGAGGTTCTTGTCTTCCTCCACGCGCAGGCTGCCGACACCGCTGATGTCGTTCAGGTCCGTCGCCGTGAAGCTGACGGAGCCCTTCAGCCAGTCCTGGAACGTCACGTCGATGTTGCCAGCGAACTTCGTCGGTGCGCCGCCTGCGAACTCGACCACCAAGGAGCTGTCTTTCTCCAGCGCGATGCCGCCGTTGAACTCCTTGCGCGCGATGACCTGCACCGTCGCGCTGCCCTGGAACGAATCCAGGGTGCTCGCGCCCGCCATGACACCCATGCCGCGCAGCCAGCCGTCGTACTCCAACGCCACTTGGCCCTGAACCGACTGCATGCCGTCGCCGTCAAACGTACCGCTGACGCTGCCGCCTTCCTTCAAGATGAGCGCGCTGCCAGCGACCGGGATGTCCTTCATCAGACCGACAGACGCGAAGCCGCTGACCTTGTTGAGGTCCGATCCGCCGTCCAAGTCGAGTTGACCCTTGACGGTGTCGTCGTACTCAAACGCCACCGTGCCGGCCCAGCGGTTGACCTTCGACTGGTTCACCGTCGCCGTCAGGAAGCTGTCTTTCTTGAGCTTCGCCTTGCCGACCTGCTTGTCGTCCAGCAGCCGCAGCGCACCCTGGCCGTTGACCTTGTCCAGATCACCAGGCGCGTCCACCGCGATGGAGCCGGTCGCCCAGTCCTCGTAGTTGACGAGCAGTGAGCCACCGATCTTCTTGATGTCCGAAGCCTCAACCTGCACCAGGGCCGCGCTGCCCGTCTTGAGGGTGATGCCGCCGCCGAGATCCTTGGGCGCCTGCGTGGAGGCGGCGCCTTGGCCGTAAAAGGTGTCCTTCGTCGTGCGGTCGTCGAGCGCCATTGAGCCGGAGATCCAGCCTCCTGACTCCCACAACACGGTCCCGCTGAACTTGCCAAGCGTGCTCTGATTGACGTCCAGGTTGACGCCGCTGCCCTGCTTGATGCTGAAGTTGTCGAAGTCCTTCTTCTTCTTGATCTGGCCATTCGCCGATCCGGTGACGGAGTCCATGTTGCTGCCAGGCACCACGTTGAGCGTGCCCTCCAGCCAGTCCTCGTAGCGCCAGCGCACCAAGCCATCGAAGCCGGTGAGCTCGTTGCTCGCCATGTGGAAGTTCGCGGTGCTGCCCTTGAGCAGCTTGATGCCGCTGTCGCCGACGTCTTTGCCCGCCAACAGCTGCAGCTTGGCGTCGCCCGTGAGGCTGCTGAACGTCGAACCCTTCGAGGTGATCCAGCCCTTGAGCCAATTCTCGTATTGCAGGCCAACCCGACCGTCGAACGTGCTGTTCTCCAAGCCAGCCGCGCTGTCGAACGCCAGCTTCATGTGGCCGCCCTTGAGCAGCTTGGCCTTGTCGCCCATCGGCTTGGCTTTGAGGACCTTCGCTTCGGCTTCGCCCGCGTAGGGGCCGTCAAACCCGCTGCCCGAGGCCAGCTTCAACGAGCCCTGCAGCCAGTTGTCGTACTGCCAGTTGACGCGACCGCTGAACGTGCCGGGCTTGCTCGCCTCGACCCGCAACGCCAGCTCGCCGCCCTTGAGCAGCTTGATGTTGTTGCCGGCGTCCAACGGCGCGGTGAGGTGCGCCTTGGCTTCACCGGTGATGGAGTCCAGGTCGCTCGGCTCCAAGCGCAGCGAGCCCGCGACCTTGGCCTTGTCTCCCTCGTACTTCCAGTTGACCTGGCCGCTGAGCTTGTCGAATCCGCTGTCTTTGAAGGCTGCCGTGAGGCTACCGCCCTTGCGCAGCGTGAACTGCCCGCCGCCGGGGGCGTGGTCCTTCGAGAGCTGCGCCTGCACATCGCCGGAGATCTTGCTGATGGTGCTGGTCGGATCGATGGTGACCGCGCCGATCAGCCAGTCCTTGTACTCAAAGCGCGCCAACCCGCTGATGGTGTCGACCTTGGCGCCGGCGAACCCGGCCTTGAGCTGTGCGCCAGCCAACACCTTGAAGTCGCCGATCTCCTTGGTCTGCAAGAGCGAGCCGCTGATCTCACCCGTGATGGACGAGAGCGGACCCTTCGACGCGATCTTCAGGTTGCCCTCGAGCCAATCCTGGTACTGGACCCGAACCGAGCCGCCCCATTCGGTGATGTCGCCGCCCGCGATGCTGATGTTCGCGGCGCCGCCGGGCTTGAGCGTCAAGTCGCCGCCGATGGGCTTATCGCCCACGATCTGGACCTTTGCGTCGCCTTCGATGGACTCCAGCTTGCTCGCCTTGACCGAGATGGCGCCTTCGACCCAGTCCTCGTAGCCGAACTTCACGCTACCGGTGAGGCCTTCGAAGCTGTTGTTCGCGACCTTCAACGAGGCGCTTGAGCCAGCGCGGATCCGGAACTTGCCGTCGCCGATGGCCTTGTCGGTGATGACGCTGGCGCTGCCCGTGCCGCTGATCTTTTTGAGCCCAGAGCCCTGGTCGATGTTGATGCCGCCCTCAAGCCAATCCTCGTAACCGAAGTTGAGGTGGCCGTGGATGCCGTCGATGCCAGAGTTGGTGAACTTGACCGTCGGGCTGCCGCCGCTGAGCAGCTTGAACGCGCCATCCCCGACCTGCTTGGCTTTACGCAGATGCGCGTTGGCCTCGCCGCTGATGGCGGTGAGCTGGCTCCCGTCCTTCACGGTGATCTCGCCAGCGATCCAATCCTCGTACTGCCACTGAACGCTGCCGCCGAAGGTGGTTGGCTTGCTCGACTGCAGATCAACCGAGAGGTTGCCGCCGGTCTTGAGCACCAGCCCGTTGCCCACGTCCTTGTCAGCGATGAGCCGCGCCGTCGCGAGCCCCTGCACACCCTTGAAGCTGCCGCCCGCGCCCACGGTGACCGTGCCGTCGAGCCAATCCTGATACTGCCAAGCCACGTCGCCCATGAACGTCTGCGCAGCGAGGTCCTGGGTCGTGTCGAAGTCAATGAACACAGACCCACCGGGCTTCAACGAGAAGTCGCCGTTGATCTGTTTGTGCTGCAACAACGTCGCCGTCGCGGAGCCTTTCAGCGCCGTGAGCGGCGAGGGCGTCAGGTCCACAGTACCGCCGAGCCACTGCCCGTAGCGCCAGGCGCCCTTGCCCTGGAGTTGGGTGACGTCGCCGCCAGCGAGGGTCGCCTCGAGCGAGCCGCCTTGCTTGAGCTGCAGCTCACCCGACACCACCTTGGCGTGCCGTACACTGGTCGACGCTTTGCCGTCGACGCTGTCGAGCTGGCTGTACGCCTTGATGTCGATCTGGCCACCGAGCCACGTGTCGTAGATCCAGCCGACGCTGCCGCCGACGCCTTTGAACTCACTGCCCGCGAACTTGGCCTTCAAGTTGCCGCCGCGCTCCAACTCCAGCTTCTCGCCGACGCGCTTGCGCTCACGCAACGTGGCGCTCGCGTCGCCCGCGATGGAGTCGAGCGTGCTGCCAGCGCTCACCTCAATGCTGCCCTCCAGCCACTCGTCGAGCTGCCAGCCGAAGTTGCCGGCGAAACCCACCAGCGCGTTGTTGGCGAAGTCCGCCTTGATCGACGCGCCCGGCTTCAGGAACGCGCCGCCCTTGAGCTCCTTTCGCACCATGGTGGTGGCGGAGACCTCGCCCTCGAGCTTGGTCAGCTCGCCGCCCGAGATCTTGGCCGATCCGTCGATCCAGCCGTCGTAGACCACGCCGATGTTGCCGGTGAACCCCGTCAAGTTCGTGCCGTCAAAGTCCGCCGTGAAGCTGCCGCCCTTCTTCAGGCGCAGCTTCTCGTCGAGGAACTTCTCAATCGCGATGGAGCCCGTCGCCTTGCCGCTGACGTCATCCAGGTTGCCGCTCTGCGCGAGGATCGTGCCCTTCAGCCAGCCCAGGTCGCCGTAGGCCCAGTTCACCACGCCGCGCACGTCGGCGATCTGATTCTGATTGACCGCCGCGATGAGGCTTCCGCCCGGCTCCAGCGTGAGCGATGTGCCCGCGATCTGGTGTTGCTTCATCAACGTCGCGGCGCCAACACCGTCGACCTGATTGCTGGTCATGTCCCAGACGCCGAGCAGCGAGCCCGAGATGTCGCCCATCTCGAAGCTGACCGCGCCCGCGACGACACCGATCTCGTTCGACGTGATCACGCCAAAGCCTGCGGTGCCCTCTTTGACGATGAGGCCGCCGCCGATGTCCATGTCCGCCACAACGATGACCGCAGCGGCGCCTGTGACGACCGGTGGATCGCCCTCTGAGCGCTCGATCTCGACCGAGCCCTCGATGTTCTCGTCCCGCTTGAACCCAACCGTGCCCGTCGCACCCTTGAGCTCGCTCGCCTCAAACTTCGCGTCGAGCGAGCTGCCTTCCAGCATCCGCAAGCCCGCAGACATGGGCAAATCGCGCGTCAGGGCGCCGACACCCTCGCCGTTAAAGCCGCCCTCGGAGTCGCTAAAGTTCAGGTCACCCTTGATGGTGATGACGCCGCCGAGCCAATCGCTGTAGCCGTAGTTGAACGTGCCACCCTTGAGCCGAACGTCGTTGGGGTTAACTAGGTCACCGTGAACATCGCCGCCCTTCTTGATGGTCAGCTTGCCCTTGGTCTGCTCCTCGTTGATCGACGCGGTCGTGATCTTGCCAGCCAATGTGCCCGGGTTGGTCTGGTTCACGACGTCGACAGACCCGGCCAGATAGTTCTTGTTCTCGCCGCCCCAACCGAAGTTGAAGTTACCGGTGAACGGCGCGTTGCCGCCGTCGATCATGACCTCGATGTCGCCGCCAGACTTGAGCTGGAGCTTCGGCTCGACGTTGAGCTTGGTCATCAGACCGCCCTTCACCGAGCCCTTGAACGAGGCGCCCTTCACGGCGTCGGCCGTGCCGCCCTTGCCGATGTGCAGCGTCTCGCCGTTGTCCAAGCCAAACTCAGCCTGCACGGAGCCGCTGTAGGTGACCGTGCCCTCCGCGTCGAGCGCCACGTCCGTGAGGCCCGCGCCGGGGTGGACTTTGACCTGCTTGGGCGAGGTCTCGGAGTACACCTTGCCGGGTCCAACGATCGCGCCGGGTCCGGAGCCGACGATGCGGTCCGTCGTGCCGCCGGTCACATCCGCCACGCCCTTGATCCAATCCTCTGAGCGCCACGGCACCTTGCCGCTGATAGTCGTGACGGCGCTATCGGCCATCTGCGCATCGAACGTGCCGCCGGGGGTGATGAACACGTTGCCCTGCGCGTGATGCTCCTTGCCCGCCTTCACCGCGACCTTCGCCATGCCCGACAATTTGGTCGGCGAGGTGTCGGCCTGGATGTCGATGACGCCGCCCAACCACTGGTCGAGCTCCCACGCGATCTGGCCGCGCACCGTCTTGACTCGGTTATTCTCCACCTTGCCCGCGAGACCAGCGCCCGGCATGAGCTTCAAACCCGCCGTGACGGGCGTCTCCTTCGTGATCCTGCCGGTGAAGTCGCCAGCCATGGTGAAGGGGTTGGCCTGCCCGTCGATCGCCAACGCGCCAGCGATCCACGAGGTGCCCTTGTCGCCCCACTCAAAGTTGACCGAGCCGCCGATCTTGTTGATCAGCGAGGCCTGCATCGGCGTGTTCACCGAGCCGCCCTCTTTGATGACGAAGCCGCCGCCGGTCGCCTTGTCGCCGATGACCGTCGCGCCCGTGACCTGACCGTTAATCGCCTGCAAACGCTGGCTCTCTGTCGCCTTCACGACACCACCGAGCTCGATCTGCTCGCCGCGATACTCGAACGGGATGTCGCCCTTGATGAAGCGCGGGTTGTTCGCCTGCACGTCCACGCTCACCGCGCCGCCGGCGACGAGCTTGAGCTTGCCCATCTCCTTCTCGCCGACCAGCGCACCGACAAGCTTGCCGCTGAACGTGTCGCCAGCCGCGACGCCGTCGATCGTCAACGTGCCTTCGACCCAGTCCGCCACCTTCGCTTTCGCGGAGCCGGTGTAGTTCATGAGCGTGTTGTTCGCCCACGTCACGTTCAGCCCTTTGCTCGGCAACAGCGTCACCGGAGGCGAGCCGTTCGGCAGGGTCTTCTCCTTCTTCACCGTCGCCGCTGAGGGTCCGCTGATCGAGCCAAACGGCGTCTTCGCCGTGATCTTCATCGCGCCTTCGAGCCACTTGTCGCTACCAAACTCCCAGTTGACCTCGGAGCCCACTTCAAACGCCGTGGGGGTGTTGCCCGTGACGAAGTCGACGACGCCGGTGCCGCCCTTCGTCATCTTCAGGTCGCCGCTGCTCTGCTCGGCTGGTGTGCCCGTAAGCGGACCCTTGACGCGTCCCGTCACGCCATCTGCGAAGCTTGAGCCAGCCTTGGCGTCAACCGTGCCCTCCAGCCAGCCGGCGTATTTGACGTTGGTCTTGCCGGTGAAGCTCTCAATCGTGCTGTTCTCAACCGTCACCGCGAGCGCGCCGCCAGCCGTCAGACTCGTGTTGCTCTGCCCTGGAAAGGTGTAGTCCTTGACGACTTTGAGCACCGAAGCGCCGGCCAGATTGTCGAAATCCAGCATCTCGCCGCCGACCGTGGCTTGGCCTTCCGCGAAGTCCTTGAAGCTGAACTCGACCGTGCCGCTGTACTGGTGCGGCTTGCCGTCCTGCAGCGTCACCGTCAGCGCACCCTCGGCGCCCGGGAGCAGCTTGATGTCGTCACTCAGCTTCTTTGGCGCGATGATCTGGGCCTTCAAGTTGCCCGAGAGCTCCTCGAAGCTGACCGCCTGCACGGGGTCGCCGATGCTCGCGGTGCCGGCCAACCACTGGTGGTACTGCCAGTTCAGCGTGCCCGAGATGCCCTGAAACAGCCCAGACTGGATGTGCCCTGTGAGCTTGGAGCCCGGCATGCCGTAGAGCTGGCTGCCGTTGCTCTCGCCGATGCGGAAGCGCGCTTTGGCGTCGGCCGGGCCCGTGCCTGTGATTTGGTTGAGGTCCGCGGTCCAGGTCTTGACGTTGACGTCGCCCTTGAACTTGCCCTGCTCCCACGCCATCGGCCCCTTCACCTGGGTGATGCGGCTCGCTTCGACTTTGCCGGAGAACTGTTTGGCCTCGTCGGCCATGAGGTTGAGGTCGCCGCCGAGCGACGCGCCCGTGCGCAGCCAAGTCGTCGCTGTGCCGCTCAATGTCGCGAAGTTGTCCCGCGCGTCGAACGCCAGCGTGCCGCCGTAGTTGGCGCCGGACTCAAACTTCATGTTGCCCTGAGCGCTCTTGAGTCGATTGCTCGCGACGTCGATGTCGACCGCGCCCTCTTTGACGTTCAGCTCGCCCCACGTCTGGCCGGCCTTCAGCTTTGCCTTGCCGCTGCCGCTCAGCTTCTCCCACTGTGCGCTCTCCGCTAGATCCAACTTGCCGGTCGCCGCGCCGTCACGGAAATCCATCGCGACATGGCCGCCGATGATCTTCACGCTCGTGCCACGCACCTGCACGGTCGCCGCGCCTTTGCTCAGCGTCAGCTCGTCGAACAGCTTCGGCGTCACCAGCTCGGCCGTGGCCGTGGCGTTGATGGTCTCCTTGTTGGTGCCCGTCTCCAGAACGGCCTTGCCCTTCATGAAGTCGGCCAGCTCGAAGTCCACTTCACCGCTCGTGCTCGTCAGCTTGCTGTCTGCGATCTGAATCGTGAGCGTGCCGCCCGAGACCTTGACTGGAGACCGATCGAGTGGCGCCTTGAGGCCGCCTGACAGCGTGAAGCTGGCCTTGCTCGTGAGCAGATCCAGCCCACCGCCTGCCCAATCGCCGGCGAACAGGTTGTCGTAGATCGCGCCGCCGCTGCCGTCGAGCCGCTTGAGTTGGCCTTCTTCCACCGCGCCGGAGAGGGTCGCGCGGGTGAACACCACCGGATCGACCCGATTCTCGGCCTGGAAGCTGAACGCTGCCTTGCCGCCAAGGACCGCGGTGTCGCTGTCCCAGCTGAGGTTGACGCTGCCCGAGCCGCTTGGTAGCGGCACGACCGTGAGGCCCAAGTTGCCGCCGATCGTGACCTTGGTGCTGTCGGTGAGGGTACCGGTGAGGGTGCCCTTCGCCGCGGTCGCGGCCGGACCGAGGTCGAGGTCCGCGGTCTGCTTGATCGTGAGCGTTCCTGCCAGCTTCTCGTTCGTGATCGTCGCGGCGAGCTTGCCCGGCATGAAGGGCGCGATCTCAAAATCGAGGCTACCGCTGCCGCTGACGGCGCCGGTGTTGTCGATGTTGACCCCCAATCGGCCGCCCTTGAGCCACTGACTGAGCTTGTCCCCCTTGAGATCGGCGACGCCGAGCTGGCCTGTCGCGCTGATGCCGGCCTTGCCGACCGACGCGTCAATCCTGGCGTCGATGAGGTCGCCCACCTTAAGGCTGGCGTCGCTGAAGGTCGCGGTCATGTTGCCGGACTTGGCGATCTGAATGTCGCGCGACTCGGTGGTCAGCACTGAACCGACCTTCACCGTGCCAGTCGTGCGACCGCTCTTGAATTCACCGGTCGTCGTGTCGAAAAACAGCGTCGCGTTCGGGCTCAGCTCGAGGCCGGGCACGTCCATCGACGGCAGGGTGACGAGCTTGCTGGCTTCGACCGGCGCGGTCGGAAGGTTGATGGTGACCGTGCGGCCGGCCAGGCTGACGGTGACCCGGTCTGGGAACATGGCAGCCGAGGTTTCGGAGCCCTCGTTGCGGTAGACCGCGCGGCGCTCCTCGTCGGCGGCGAGGCCTTCGACCTTCGCGCCAGCCTGAATCTGCTCCGCCGCAGCTTTGGCCTGCTTTTCGGACTTGTCAGCCGACTGGGACACACCGCCGCGACCACCGCCGCCGCCTTTGCCCATCTGCACGGTGTGCGCGATCTCCTCGTAGAGGACCTTCTCGCGCTTGGACTCGACGAACTTGTCCGCCTCGCCCATGACGATGGTTTTGCCCTGCGCGAACGCCGTGGCTCCGACGGCGTTCGCGACCTTCTCGGCGCCGTCGCCGCGGTACAGCTTCACGTCGTCGAGGCTCACGCCGAGGGACTTCTCCGCCTTGCCGCGAATCGAGCCTGTCAGCTTCTCCGCGTCGTCGTCAGCGAGCAGCTCAAGGGCGTTCTGCACAGGATCTTGGCGCAGGGACTCGATCTCGCCGGCCTTCTTCTTGAGTTCGCCAACCCCTTCATCGAGATTCTGCGCCAAACGCTCGGTCTGCGCGCTCTGACCGGCCAGCTCTTGCTGGGCCGAGCCCATGGCCTCCATGGCCTCTTTCGCGCCGCCATCACCGAGCTCTGCGATCACGTCTCGCGTCGCGCCAGCGCGGGCTTGGTCGACGGCGCCGAGGTGTGCTGAGGGCGATCCGCCCGGCACCAGATCTGCGAGCGAGCCCGCAGCGTCCGCGTTTTTGCCGAAGATCTGCTCGCCTTCCAGCGTCGCCGCCTCGCGGCCCGAGAGCACATTGGCGCGGTCCGCCACCACGCCGGTATCGGCTGCGTCGGCCGCCACCTCTGCCACGGCGCCCGTACCACCGGGCGCGCCGGGGAGTTGTCCATTGACGGACTCGACGACGGCGTCGACCACATCAGCGACGCCGCCAGCGACGGCGCCGTCGGCGGTCTCATCCTGCAAGGCCTGCGTCGGCGCCACGGCCGCGACGGCCACCGGCGCTTCCGCCACCGCCACGGGAACCGCTGCAGCTGCGTCGCCAGGCACTGAATCCACGGCGCCTTCTTGCGCTTGCAGGCCGCCTTCGGCCACCGACGCGGTTGGCGCGGCGGCGACAGAGCCGCCCGCCGCCTGCGGCGCAGCAGCGCTGGGCGCCGCGAGCGCTGCCGGGTCCGCTGGCGCTGGCGCGGCGATGGCCTCGCCGACCGAAGGAGCCGCCACGGCAGCCACCTCCACTGCGCCACTTTGCACGTCCGTCGAGACCGCAGCGTCCGGCGCGGCGGGCTCAGCGACTTGCGCGATGCTCACGTCGGCGGCGGCGACCGTGGCCGGCGCGGCATCAGCCACCTGGAGCTCTGGTGCAGCTTCGACCTGGCCGACGTCGCCTGCGCTCTCGACCGCGACGACCCCTTCAGGGGTCGAGGGCGTGCCACCCGCGGCGGCTTCGTTCGGTACGATCTCAGGCGCGACGGTCGGCTCGGGATCGGCGAGGACCTCTTGCTCCGGCGCAGACGTGTCGACAGCCTGCTCTTGCGCGACCGTGGGCGCTTCGAGCGACGCTCCAGCGGCGGTATCCACGTCAAGCGACTCTTCGGTCTGGACCTCGGGCGCGGCCGGGGTCTCCGGCGCGATCTTCTCTGCTGCGACGACGCTTGCCTCGGCCCCGGACGGCGCGGCCGCCACCTCTTTAGGCGCTTCGGAGAGGGTTGGGACGCTGCCGCCGGCGCTGTTGGCGAGCGACGCGGCCTGGGCGGCGCCAGACTCACCATCGATGGTGCTCTTCGGATCAATGCCAGGGAGGGAGACGGACGCGCCAGGCAGCGCCGCGGACGTAGGTGCCCCAGCGCTTGGGCCGACGTCGCCGTCGGGTTGACTCTGCTCTTCGGGCGACAGGCTCTCCGCCTGCTTCGCCGCATCGCCAGACGCACCCTCACCGCTCGGCACGGAGGCTTCCAACGCGTCCGGGCTCTTAGCCGCTTCTAGGTCGGGATGCCCGGCCGGAAGCGCGCTCAAGCGAGCCAATTCGGCCTGCTGAGACGCCTTCATGGCCTCTTCGTTTTGCGGCGCAGCGCCGCTCGCGCCACCACTGAGGGAGGCGCCAGCGCCGGTCAGCTCCGGCATGTCCGCGGCGGGTGCTTGGGCGGGCGCGGGGGCATCCAGGTCGGGGACCTGTTTCTTGGCCTCCTTGTCCTGCACGTCGTCGCGATTCAGCTTTTGGGCATCGAACATAGTTCGCTCGCAGTCTTCCGCCGCTGAGCCGCGGACGGGGAGGCCGAAAGTCACGGACTCCACTATCGGTTCTAGTAGACTAGGGCCTGTTCAAGCAAGGATTGCTGTATCTGCGGCTGGGGGATCTGGGGTCCATGGACACCAACCACCGGCAGGGCCCGGAACCATGGGGCCCACGGGCCACGAAGATGTCTGAGAAGGGGGTCGCCATCGCGATCGCGGCCGCCCTCAGGAGCCCGCCAGATCAGTCGAGTTTGCCACCGAGATCAGCTCCGCGCATCAGCACCGCACATCAGCCACCAAGGATGCGCTTCATGTCGGAGGCGTCGTACTCGCCGTCCCGCTTCTTGGCCTTCGCGGCGAGCTGCATGGTCGTCTTGGCGAGCATGCGAACCACGTCGGACGTCGACTGACGAATCTGCTGACCGAGCTGGTCCGAGAGCGCGACAAAGAGCTTGATCCCCGCTGGCTGCCCCGCCTCGATCAATTTACGCAGCGTATCTGTGCGAAAACGTAGGGCTGCGGTCTTGTCCATCGCACGCGCTTGCATATGGTACTGACCGCCACCGAGCGCTGCGTCGATACCGGCCACATCGCCGTCATCCAGAAACCGCACCGTGTGGTAGATGCCCGGCCCCACCTGACAGCGCGCCTCCACGCGGCCCTGCAAAATGACGTAGAGATGGGAGCCAGCCTGCCCCGGTTCATAGAGCACCGTGCCACCTGGACACCGGACGATCTCGGCGATTTCGGCCAAAACGGTGCGTTCGCGTTCGTGGAGGTCTGCCAGCAAGGGCACCTCGGTGATCAGCCGCAGGACGTCCCGCACGCCGCGCGGCACGCGCTCCATGTTCTCGGGCATCCGTTGTAGCCCGGAGACGCGCGACGAACGCCTGTTGGCGCCGCTTGGCGACGATCCGCGGCTGTTGCGGCCTCGATTCTTCGGTCGTTCGGCCATGACACTGCTCTCCCGGTCTGACGACGCGCGTCCGATCTGGCAACCCGCGCCCGATCTAGCGGCGCGCTCTCGCCCTGTGGGTCAGCGACCGAGACCGCTGGCGCCCGCGAGGGTCCATCCATCCGCCGTCGCTCGCCAAACACGCGCCGAGCGACGTGGGGATGTTACAACCGTATCACGAAGATTTGGCGGTGAGCGAGCCGGAAATCAACCGACGTCGTGGATGTGCTGAATCTCGCCCGGGAAGGTGACAAAAAGCACGCAACCTTGCTCGGTTCGTGGTGCGTGGCGCGTCCCCGGCGCGACGAACGCGTACGCGCCGCGGAGAACGCGCTCATCGCCGAGCAACAGCTCGCCATCGACGACGAAGATGTCCTGGCCTTCCAGCGAGCGGTACTCGGGATAGCTCGTGTTCGCGCACATGTGGATCATCACGGCGCCAGACTTGTCATCCTGGTCATATCGCAGCGACTTGAAGGAGACGCCTTCTTGCGGGTGACAACTCCAAGCCATGTCTTCGGCGTGTACGTGGTAGCTGCTCATGGGACCTCTGACGTGTGGCGCGGGTGGCCGGATGCTGGGTTGCCTCGGCGGCAGGCGGGTTCAGGAGAAAGAAGAACCGCAGCCGCAGGTGCGCGTCGCCGATGGATTGTCGAAGTGAAAGCCCGAGAAATCCAGGCTCTCGACGTAGTCGACCGTCGTGCCGTCGAGGTAACACGAGCTCATGGAATCGACGTAGACTTTGAGGCCATGTTGCTCAGCCACGTCGTCGTCTTCACGGGCCGCTGTCTCAAAATCCATGTCGTAGGTGAAGCCAGCGCAGCCACCGCCGACGACCATGACACGCACGCCCTGCCCAGCGAACTCTTGAGAATCCGCCATCTCTTGGATTTTGGCGGCAGCCATTGGGGTAAATGTGACCATCGTGAGCCTCCTGTCGCCCGACTTCGGGCGGTACTTCACCCATGAAAGCTAGCTTGCGCACGCGCGCCTGTCCATGCGTGTGTGGCCCGGCGCCGGTGTTTGTGGTGTTTGATTCAGGGTTTGTCGCCCACCATGGCGCGCAGTCGGATGTGCCGTTCGTCGGCTATGGCCACCAATCGGGGCGGGGTCTGAAACGGGGCCGCGTGCCCCAGGACCTCCAGTGCGGGTGGGCGCAAGGTCAGGCGGTTAGGGTAGCGGCTTCGGTAGAACTCGGTGACCCGCGACAGGGGCACATCGGAGATGACACAGAGCGCGGCGTACTTGCCCCGGTCTGTGACGGCGCAACCGGCTGGGACTCGCC
>ERZ889078.446-NODE-446-length-37547-cov-20.185480_pt1 | contig 37547 bp, 37 predicted proteins | sample MGYA00521266_ERZ889078 | MGnify/ENA primary metagenome ERZ889078 (study PRJEB32303, sample SAMEA104408618) | aquatic metagenome | biome: Brackish water; feature: Pelagic; material: water | place: Baltic Sea | collected 2014-06-16T06:34:00 | depth 76,534 m ...
AAATATTAATCAAAGTATAAATTTATCTTTAGAAATAATAATCAATAATATTACTGGAGAATATTTTCAACAAATAGAACTATTTGCTTACAAATAATATAATTTTCCTGTTGACTTTTGCTCTCGGTCTAATTGAGAATTTAATTTGTTAGCTCTAGGCCTATTATTTTCATCATCTCTTCTGAAAGTTAATTCTATATCTTCTAAGAAATTATTCATTCCTTCTTCCATGTTAAATGGACCTTCAACTGACCCACTAATTGCTGGTTCTCCTTCAAAAACAATTAATTGGTCTGAAAGATAATCTGCAAATAATAAATCGTGATCAACTATTAATGCTGAACGGCCTGTTTGAAACATTATATCTTTAATTATTTTTGCAACTTCTAATCTTTGTTCGACGTCTAAGTAAGCTGATGGTTCGTCCATTAATATTAAGTCTGAATCTTCTGATAAACATTTTGCAATCATTACTCTTTGTAATTCTCCACCACTCAGCTCATTTAATTTTCGAGTCATAAAATCCTTTAAATTCAAAGGTTCAATAATTGTAGATTTATATTTGTCAAATGCTCTTTTTAAAAAAATCATGACTAATTCATCAGTTGGTTCTAAATATTGTGGTTTGTAGGCGACTTTTAATTCACCTATTTTATCTTTAGTTTCAATTTCTCCAGCTAAAATTTTTACGAAAGTTGTTTTTCCAATTCCATTCTCTCCTAAAATTCCAATTGTTTCATGTCTATAAATCATTCCTTTATTGACTTTAAGATTAAAGCTTCCTTGCTTATGTTCTAAAGCGTTCCATTCAGTAAGTTTGAACTCTGCTTTTTTTGTTAAAGGAGGTTTTTTTAAGAATTTTATTTGACCGGCTCTAAATCTTACATTTTCTTCTTTTAAGTAACCTGAAAGGTAAACATTAATGCCTGCTTTTGTTGATTTAACCATTGATACAATTCCAAAAGCACCTTCCTTTCCATACATTAAATGTACTAAATCAGTCATATAATCTAAGATTATCATGTCGTGCTCAATAACCATTACGGCTGTTTCTTCATTAGCTAACTCTCGTATAAATTTTGATATTTTTAGTCTTTGTTTTATATCTAAATATGATGTTGGCTCGTCAAAGAAATAAACATTAGCATCTTTCATTACAGTCGCAGCAATTGCTACTCTTTGTAATTCTCCGCCAGAAATATCTTTAATATCATGGTCTAAGAAATTTTTTAATTCTAATTTTTCAACAAGTTCATTAAAAGAATTTTTTTCATCAACTTTTTTTAACAATTCTTGAACAGTTCCATTAAATTGTTTTGGAATCATATCAACTTGTTGTGGTTTATATGCGACTTTTATCTCGCCTTTTTTTTGTTTTTCAAAAAAAGTTTGAGCTTCAGTTCCTTTAAAGTAATCAATTAGTTCTTCATGTGTTGCAATGTGGTCTTCTTCTACTCGTCCAAGGTTTGGTTTAAGAACATCTGCTAAAACTTTGATAGCAGTTGATTTTCCAATTCCGTTTCTTCCAATGATTCCTACAACTTTTCCAAAAATCGGAGTCGGCAAATTAAAAAGTGCAAATCCATTCTTTCCATATCTATGAATTGGTTCTTTATCAAGTTCTTCAGGTAAATTAACCATTTCTAAAGCATTAAATGGGCATTTGTTAGCAGCAATTCGGTCTCCGTCAGTTATTACTTCTTCGTTCACAGCTACTTTTCCATCATCAGATTTATAGATTGCTTCTTCTCCCATACGATTGCTAGGGCTCACCCTAATACAAAGGTATCCTCCACAACCTTCAGGATTGCATTTTGATTTCTTAACAATCATAATTCGATTTGCCATAGAAGCTGGTTAGAATCTTAAATATATAAAGCTATCCACTAGATTTAAATAAGCTTATTTCTTTTTCACATTATGAAATATGAAGTTGTCGAATCAAAATTAAAAACAAATAAAACTAGAAATTATTTGTGGAACAAAATTAATACTCCGCAAAAAATTATTAAAATCGAAGAGTTTGATAAGCATTCTAAAGTTCGTAAACTTTCAGAAAATAATTATGAACTTATTTCTAAAGAATATCATGTGTTGATTACTTTTATTCCGAAAAAAGGCACAAATCTGGTTTTTATTGGAAAAAGAAATTTTCCTATGACTTGGTTTGAAATAAGTGGAGAAGAAAATTGCACTATTGTTCATGGCGAACATAAACGAATGGATAGTGGTATGAATAAAACTAATCTTAAATTAGAAATTGAATGGTTAAAAAATCATTTTTTAGAAGAACTTAAAGAGATTGCAAAATAATGCGCTAACTTTAAATAATATCTTGGCTTTTTTTATTCTATGAAGGGGTTTGTTGTTTATCCAACTTATAGAATTAAAGATGATACGTCTTATGTTCATCTTTTTGGTAAATTAGAGAATGGAGATTCTTTTCTTTCAATTCACAAGTTCAGACCTTATTTTTTCATCAAAGAAACTGACTTAAAAAAAGCTCAAAAACTCGAATCTTTTGATCATGATAAATCTGATTTAAAAAATTTTAACAAAGAAAAAGTTGTTAAAATTCTTCTTAACGTTCCTAGACAACTTTCTGAATTTCGAAAGCTATTTGAAGAAGAAAACATTGTTTGTTATGAAGCAGATATTAAATTTCCTTATCGTTTCATGATGGATAATAATATTCTTGGAAGTCTTGATATTGAAGGTGAGTTCAAGAAAGGTGAACTCGTTGATAGAATTTATGAAGATCCTAAAATTAAATCTTCTGATTGGATTCCAAAACTTAAGATTTTATCTTTTGATATTGAAACAAGTATGAAAGGAGATTTATATTCTATCTCAATTGTTTGCGAAGATTATTCTAATGTTTTTATAATTTCTAATAAAAAATTAAAAAATGCTGAATGTGTAATTGATGAAAAACAATTAGTTCAAAGATTTAAAGAAACAGTTTTAGAACTAGACCCAGATATTATTACTGGTTGGAATGTTATAGATTTTGATTTAGACTTATTATTGCATAAATTCCAACAACATGAAATTCCTTTTAGAATTGGTCGAAATGATTGGGATTGTAAAGTTAGAAAAGAAGAATCTTTTTTCAGAGATTCAACCGCAAACATTCCTGGAAGAGTTGTACTTGACGGTATTACTTTAATGAAAATTTCTTTTGTTAAATTAACTGATTATAAACTTGATACTGCAGCTCAAGAATTACTTGGTGAAAAAAAACTTATTGGTTCAAAAAATAAAGGTGAAGAAATTGAAAATGCTTTTAAGAATAATCCTCAGAAATTAGCAGATTATAATTTGAAAGATTCTGAATTAGTTATCAAAATCTTAGAAAAAACTGGAGTTATTGGTTTAACCATTCAAAGAACAATGCTTACAGGTATTCAACTTGATAAAGTAAAGGGAAGTATTGCATCATTTGATTCTTTATATTTACGGGATTTAAGAAAAAAAGGTTATGTTGCTATTTCTGCAAGGTTTGGAAATCGTGAAGAAAGAATTACTGGCGGTTATGTTATGACTTCAAAGCCAGGTATTTATGATTACATTATTGTTTGTGATTTCAAAAGTCTATATCCTAGTATTATCAGAACTTTTAATATTGATCCTTTCACATTTGTTGAAGACGGTAAAGGTAAAGATTTGATTAAAGCTCCAAATGGTGCATGTTTTCGAAAAGAAGAAGGAATTTTATCTGGCATGCTTGAACGACTTTGGGCTGCTCGAGATGAAATTAAAAAACAAAATGATTCCATGGGAAGTTATGCTATTAAAGTTGTTATGAATTCCATGTTTGGAGTTATGGCCAATCCAGTTTTTAGATTTCACAGTATAGAAATGGCTAATGCAATAACTCATTTTGCACAACATTTTATTAAACTTACTAGTAAAAAAATTGAAGAAAAAGGTTATGAAGTAATCTATGGTGATACTGATTCTGTTTTTATTAATTTGAATGTTAAAAATAAAGAAGAAGCAGAAAAAGTTGGAAAAGAAATTGAAAATTATATGAATGTTTTCTTAACAAAACATATTACTGAAAAATATGGGGTTAAAAGTTTTTTAGAATTAGAATTTGAAAAAACTTACAAACGATTTTTAATGCCAAAAGCAAGGGGTTCAGAAGCAGGTAGTAAAAAAAGATATGCAGGTTTACTTTTAAAAAATGGAAAAGAAGAAATGGATTTTGTTGGTTTAGAATTTGTTCGAAGAGATTGGACTGATCTTGCAAAAAAATTTCAACTTGAATTACTTGAAAAAGTTTTCAAAAAAGAAGAAGTTGCAGATTATGTTAAAGAATTCGTTGATAATTTAAAAGAAGGCAATTGTGATGATTTGTTAATTTACAGAAGAGCCATTAGAAAAAATTTAGATGAATATACTAAAACAACTCCTCCTCATGTCAGGGCTGCAAGAATGTTAAAAGAAGTTAAAAGCAACATTATTGAATATGTTATGACAATAAATGGTCCTGAACCTTTAGAACTGTTGAAAAGTAAAATTGATTATGAACATTATATTGAAAAGCAAATTAAACCTTTAGCAGACTCTGTTCTTTTATTTTATGATACTAATTTTGATGACATTATAAATAATAGTTCACAAACAACTTTGTTTGGATATTAAAATATGAAAAAAAAAATTATTTTCGGAATTGCATTTGTAATACTGTTAGTTTTAGTTATTTTTGGAACTAAAACTTATCTTTATTTGAATTTCATGTTAGGAAATGATATTCTTATTAGATTACAAGCTGAAAAAGAGGATTTCTTGGTTGAAAGAGCCGAACCTTTTGATTTAGAATTTAAATCCAGTATCATTACTAATCCTTTTTGTGTTGCAGAATGTACAACTTCTTTTGAAGACTTAAGTGAAGAGAAAATCTTGAATCAAAATAGTATAATATTAAAGACTGGCAGTCCTTTTGATAAAAAGTATTCTTTGAAAATTGAAGATTTTGGTGAAGGTCAAAAGCTTTATCGTTATACTTTGGAGTGTGAAAGTAAGAAATCAGTTCTTTGTCATACAAATGAAGAAAAAACTAAAACCGACATGTTAGTTACTGTCGAATATTTTTTGAATGAAGAAGAAAAGATTTTGAAAAATGAACTTCATACAAAATTAATTAATTTAAAAACTTCATTAGAAGATCAAGAAGCAAAAATAACTTACATTAATAATATTAATGAAACGATGGGAAAAATTCTTAATATTGATTCACAAGAAGTTTCATTTATGAATTCTTTAGTTCTTGATAAAATAAAATTATTAGATGAAGCAGAATCTATTTGGGATAAACAAGACTATTCAAGTCTTGAAACTATGACTAATTCTATTTTAGAAGCTGATTTAAATGAAGAAATTAGTTCTTTATTTGAATTATTTTTAGAAAGAATTAATATTTATCAATCTCAATTAAATAATCTGTCTGAAATCAAAATAGTTTTAGAAGATTTACTTAAATTAAATTATTTGGATCAAACTGAAAAATTATTAATCAAAACTTTAATTATAAAATTTAATGATCATAAAAGTATTTTTGAAAGCACAGATACTTTTGAAAATAAAATTTTGTTTGTTGAAACTTTAAAAAATAATTCCAAGTCGACAAAAGATTTGATTTTATTAAATCATTATAATGCTGCAATAAAAAATATTGTTGATTTAGATATTCAATATTCTGTTCTTTGTAATCTTTCAAGCAATTGTTTAAAAAGACCAACTATTCTTAAACGAAGTGAACAAACAGATTATAATTTAGAGTCTGCTTGTTTGGATATTGAATTATTAAAATCTAGATATGAAGAAATTAATAATACTATTAATTTGACTAATCAAACAGAAGGAAATTCTGAAAAAATTCTTGGGTCTTTAATTTCTAAAACTGCAAGAACATTTTTATCTGAGCTTCCTGAAAACAAAACTAATACAAAAATAATAAAATCTTTTTTAAATGAACAAAATATTCTTGAAGAGGAATTAGAAATAGTTGGTTCGAATTTTGTTCTTCTTGAACTTATTAAAAACCAACCTATTAGTTGTCAAAATATTAATCTTAATTCAACTATTAAAAATATTGAATTAAAAAAAATTAGTTTTTCTGGCATAATATATAATGACTTACATGTTGATTTCAGTCAACCAGCTGATTCTTGTTGTGTTTTTAATGAATGTCGACCTTGTTGTCGAAATGATGAATGTAGAGTTAATTATCCTGTTATTTTTGTTCATGGACACGCTTTTAATAAGGGAACAGAAGCAGGTTATAGTTTAGAAGCTTTTAATTTCTTACAAGATAAATTAGAAGATGAAGGTTTCATTAATGCAGGTGCTCTTTCAATTTATGATCTTAAAACTATTAGAGATGGCTCTTGGGGCTTAATGTTTCAACCTATTAGTTTAAAGACGAGTTATTATTTTGATGTTTATCAAGAAGCTGAAGCTTATCATTGGGTTCAAACTAAAACTGAGAACATTGATACTTATTCTTTAAAATTAAATGATATTATTAATACTGTTCTTGAAAAAACCAGTTCTGATAAAGTTATTGTTATTGCTCATAGCATGGGCGGTCTTGTCACTAGAAGATACTTGCAAATTTTTGGCGAAGATAAAGTTGATAAACTAATTTTAGTTGGCACACCTAACCATGGTGTCATGGGTCGGGTTGCTGATTTTTGTTCTATTACTGGCGAAAAACTTGAATGTCGTGATTTAAAAGAAGACAGTTTATTTATGAATAAACTAAATCGAGAAGCTCTTCCAAATATTGAAATTTTTAATATTGTTGGTACTGGTTGTGACATGCAAGGAATGGACGGTGATGGAATTGTTGTTAAAGATAGTGCCAAACTTGAAGGTGTTGAAAATTTATTTGTTAAAGGTTCTTGTAATGGATTAAATTTATTTCACACAGAAATGTTTTCAAGCAAATATCCTGAAATTTATAATGCAATATTAAACGTTCTTAAAGAATAAATTATTATAATGATATATATCCTGGTTCTGGTTCTCTTACTAAATGATCTTTTTTTAGTTCATCAATTGTTGCCATAACTTCTGCTTCTGCTAAACCTTGAACATTTGCTTCTATAATTACTTCTTCAATTTGTACTTTTGGTTTTTTAAAAGAAGTAAGAGAGGTGATTATATCTAAAATTTTTATTTTATTATCTACTTCAGATTCCTGTCTAATTCTCGAAGCAGTCATCCTTTGGATTTGCATCAACCTATCGAAGTCAGTATCGTCCATTTTAAATCTTAGAAAAGTAAACTTTTCTATATCCCCCGCTAGTAGTATAGGATTGTGGGTATAAAAAGGTTTCGTAAAACAGGAGGAAAATTGTATATTACTATGAAAATCCCGAAACATTTATATTTTAACACCCATTTAGATTTAATAAGGGTGAATTATGAGTTTCCTAAAATTAATACTACCTTTATCAGCCACCAATAGAAAACATCTAAACAATATTAGATTATTTTTAGAAAAAGATGATTTAAAAAAAGTTAAAAAAATGTTAAAACTTGGTAAAATAGGCGTTTCTTATTCTTCATTAAAAATTTCTAATAAAATTGCTCAAGATCAAGCATTTCCTGTTTTTAACACGGCTGTTGAAGATAAAGAAATTATTGAAGTTGCTAAAAGTTTTAGCAGTCTTATTGAAGAGAAGGTTCGTGAACGAAAATATGAAGAATTTGCTAAAATCGCTGGGAAAAAAATTAAAGAGTTTATCGCGCCTCACATCGTTGGTATGGGTGAAGCAAAAGAAGCATCTACTTTACTTTTATTTGCAACAGATAAAGTTCATATTCTATTATTAGGAGATCCAAGTACTGGAAAAACAGATATTTTAAGGGCTGTGAGTGATTTAGCTCCTATTTCGGCTTTTGGTCTTGGGTCTGGTGTTAGTAGTGCTGGTTTAACAGCAACCATTAAAGGAAAAGAAGTTATGAAAGGATTATTGCCTATGGCTGATGAAGGTATTTGTTGTATTGACGAATTAAACTTGATGAAAACTAAAGATCGTGGTTCTTTATTGAATGCTATGGAAAAAGGTTTTGTAACTTATGATAAAGGCAGTAAGCACGTAAAGTTTGATGCCAGAGTAAGTATTCTTGCAACTGCTAACCCAACTGGTGACCAATTTGTTGGCAGGACTATTGACACTTTCAAAAAACAAATTCCTTTTGATCCTGCTTTACTTACAAGATTTCATTTAGTTTTTTTTATTAGAAGACCTGGAACTGAAGAATTTATGCATATCACTCAGAAAATAGTTAGTGAAAATCAGAAAAAAATGGAACTTAATGATGCTTTATTTATTAGAGATTATGTTGAATTCTCACATTTAATTGATGTTAAGTTTGATGATAAAATGAAGAAACAACTAGTTGATTTTGTTGCTAAACTTAAACAAGATGAAAATAAATTTATTGTTGATGTTAGTCCTAGAGTTGTTATTGGACTTATGAGATTTGCAAAGGCTTCTGCTAGACTCGAACTTAGAAATTCAGTTATTCAAGAAGACCTTGATAAAGTTTTTAAAATTTTTGAAAACGCGTTGTATGTGAGGAAATAAAAATGGCCGATATAAGAAGAGTATTAATAATATTTGTAATAGGTGTTTTATTTAGTATATTCGTTTTTAGTTTTATTGAAGCAGTTTATCCTAATCCTGATTATCAAGATTTTTGTCTTGAAGAAAGTCCTTACATGGCTAAGCCTTTAATTGATCGAGAAGAATGTGTTTATCTTGAACCAAGTACAGAATTAACCAATTCTTGTGAAGAAAAAGGAGATTTAAAACCTGTTTATGAAAATGGTTGTATTATTAATTATGAATGTGACTCTTGTCGTAGAGAATATGATGATGCTCGAAAGAAACAGCATTTATGGTTCTTTGTGATTTCCGCGTTATTTGGTTTGGCAGCTATTGCAGTTGGTATTTATCTTCCTGCAAGTAAAAATTCTTTACATGAATGGATTGGAACTGGTTTTATGCTTGGTGGATTAATCTCTTTATTTGGAGGAACTATCATTTACTTTAGTGATATGGAAAGATATTTACGACCTGTAACTATGTTGGTTGAACTAGTAATAATTATTTATATTGCTTATAAAAAATTAAATACAAAAAAATGATAATATTTTACGTACCTTGCAAAAACAAAGCAGAAGCTAAAACTATAGCTAAAACTCTTCTCGAAAAGAAATTAATTGCTTGTGCTAATGTTCTCCCTATTGATAGCATGTATTACTGGGAAGGTAAATTTAAAGAAAATAAAGAAGTTGTTCTTCTCTTAAAAACTTTAAACCATGTTGAAGAAGAAGTAAAACAAGAGATTAAAGAATTACATTCTTATGAAGTTCCAGCTATTATTCGAATTAATACCAGAGTTAACAGCGAATACCTTGCTTGGGCTGAAGAACAAGTTGAATAGACCGAAAAAGATATAAAAGAGAATTCTTTTTAAGCTTTAATGATTAATATATTTACTCAATCATATTTTGGTAATACTTTGTTTCAATACATAGTATTTTTAGGAATAATAATTATTTCTATTCTTATTGGAAAATTAATTTATTTAATTAGTAAACATAAAATTCGAAAGAGTGCTAAAGAATCAAAGAATCGGTTTGATGATTTATTGGTTGAGATTCTTGAAAAACCATTAGTGTTCTTGTTAGTTTTACTAGGTTTTTACTCAGCTTTTAATTTTATAACTCTTCCAATTAGAGCTTTAGAAATTGTCAATAATGTTTTAAAAATATTAGCTACTATTAATGTTGGTTGGTTCATAGTATATTTTTCAGATGCATTATTAGTTAATTATATTACGCCAGTTATTTCTGCTAAATCTAAAATAGATGATCATTTATTAACTTTTTTTAGACGATTAATAAAAACAGTTATTGTTTTAGTTGTAATTTTAGTTGTAATTGATAATTTTGGTTTTGATATAACTTCTTTAATTGCTGGTCTTGGTATTGGAGGTCTTGCTTTTGCTTTAGCTGCAAAAGATATGCTTGCAAATATTTTTGGTGGACTTACTGTTTTAATTGATAAACCTTTCAAACTTAATGATCGAATTAAAATTGAAGGTTATGATGGTTGGGTTCGGGATATTGGACTTAGATCCACTAAAATTGAAACTTTAGATGGATTTCAATTAATTGTTCCTAATGCCAAGATTACTGAAAACGTTGTTGAAAATGTTTCTCGTGAGAATTCTAGAAAAGTAAAAATGATTATTGGAGTTACATATGACACTTCAATGAAGAAGATGGAAGAAGCAAAAGTTATTATGGAAGACATTATTTTGAAAAATAAAGATACTGAAGATAAAAGTAATGTTTATTTTACAGAGTTTGGCGATTCATCTTTAAATTTCACAGTTATTTATTGGATTAAAAATTTGGATAATATTTTTGGAGCAAAACACATAATAAATATGGAACTTAAAAAACGATTTGATAAATCTAAAATTGAATTTGCTTTTCCAACACAAACAGTTTATTTACAAAAATAATATTTATATTCCTGGGTTAAAAAGGGGTGAGCCAGATTTTCTCAGGAATCTTTTATTTTTCTCCAGATTACCATATTAATGCATTATTTCTCCACACTATAAAGCAAAAGCTTTTTATACCTTGAAATAACCATCTAACTAAGGGGTATTATCTTTGGCTTTAATCAAATTTGCAAAAAAAAAGGAAATTGAAAAAAATCTTGGAAAAGAAGTTAAAGATATGTCTAAACAAGAAATTAAAGAACTTCTAATGATTAACACTTACAAGTTAGCTTTAGTTAGAAGTCAATTAGAAGCTTTATCCTCAATTCTCATAAAGAAAAAATTAGCTACTTATGAAGAAATTTGGAAACAAACTGAAGATAATCTTAAAGATTCTTCATTATAAAAAAAGAGGTATTTAATATGAAATTAAAAATTTTAAATAAATTTTTAGTCCATGAATTCGTGGAGGTGAATTTATGAAACGTGTCGCAATTAATGGTTTTGGTCGTATTGGCCGTATGGTTCTTAGAGCAAGTTTACTTAATCCTTTTGTCTCAGGCGAAGGTGAAGAGTTAGAATTTGTCGCTATCAATGATTTAACAGATACAAAGACTTTAGCACATTTATTCAAATATGATTCTGTGCATAAAACTTTTGAAAAAGATGTAAGACATACTGAAAATTCTCTTATTATCGATGATAAAGAAATTAAAGTGTTCTCAGAAAGAGATCCTGAAAAATTGCCTTGGAAAGAATTAGGTATTGATATTGTTGTTGAAAGTACTGGTTTTTTTAGAACTAAAGAGTCTGCTGAAAAACATATTACTGCAGGTGCTAAAAAAGTATTCTTAAGTGCACCACCTAAAGGCGATGGTGTTAAAATGTTTGTTCGAGGAGTTAATGAACATGAGTATAATAAAGAAACAGATCATATTGTTTCAAATGCTTCTTGTACTACTAACTGTTTAGCTCCAATGGTTAAAGTTTTGAATGATAACTTTGGTGTTGAAAGTGGATTCATGACTACTGTTCATGCTTATACTGGTGGTCAAAATCTTATTGACGGTCCTAATAAAGACCTTAGAAGAGCTAGAAGTGCTGCTGTAAGCATTGTTCCTACAACTACTGGTGCTGCTAAAGCTGTTGGTGTTGTTATTCCTGCAATGGCTGGTAAACTTGACGGTATGGCTATGAGAGTTCCTGTGCCTGATGGAAGTATTACTGACTTTGTATGTGTTCTTAGAAAAGAAACAACTGCTGAAGAGATTAATAAGCTGTTTAAAAGTGTTGCAGAGACTCATATGAAAGGTGTACTTCAATATTCAGAAGAACCGCTTGTCAGTGTTGATATATTAACTAATTCACATTCTTGTATATATGACGCACCTTTAACTAAAGTTGATCGAAAACTTGTCAAAGTTGTTGGTTGGTATGATAATGAATGGGGCTATTCTTGTAGAATGGTTGATATGTTGAAAATGATGTAGTTTTCAATAATTTTTTATAAAAAAAAAGCAAAGTTTTTCGGGTATAAAAACTTTTTATTCAAGAAAAGTTTTTTATACTCATTTATTTTTTCTTTATTCAAATGAAAACACTTAACAATTTCGATGTTTCTAAAAAAAAAGTTTTATTGAGAGTTGACTACAATGTTCCATTTGATAATAAAGGTGAAATCGCTGATGATTATCGTATAAAAAATTCTCTTCCAACTATAAAACATATTTTGAAATCTTGTGAACAATTAATTATTATGTCACATCTTGGTAGACCTAAAGGACAAGTTGTTGAAGAATTACGATTAGACAAGGTTGCAGTTAGATTAATGAAACTGTTAGGTAAAAATGTAGCTAAAGTTAATGATTGCGTTGATATTGTTCTTCCTGATGAAAAAATTGTTTTATTAGAAAATCTTCGTTTTAGAAGAGGTGAAAAAGAAAATGATAGGATGTTTGCTAAAAAATTAGCTTCACATGGTGATGTTTATGTAAATGATGCTTTTGGTACTTGTCATAGAGAACACGCTTCAATGGTTGGAATTCCTAAGTATTTACCTGGTTGTGTTGGTTTCTTGGTTGAAAAAGAAATTAAGTTTTTAAATTTTGATAATGCTCAAAGACCTTTTGTAGTTATTATGGGTGGCAGTAAACTTTCTACTAAATTTCCTGTTATGAACAAACTCTTACCTTTAGTTGACAAAATCCTTTTAGGTGGTGCTATGATTTTTAATTTTTATAAAGAACAAGGTTTAGAAATTGGAAACTCTTTGTTTGAAGAAGAACAAATGGTTACTGCTCGATTATTGTTAAATAACGAAAAAATTGTTGTGCCTACAGATGTTGTTGTTGCTGATGAGATTGATGAAAAAGCAAAATTTAAAACTGTGACTTGTGAAAAAATTCCTAAAGATTGGTTTGGATTAGATATCGGTTCAGAATCTGTTGATGAGTTCAAGAAGATTCTTAAAAAAGCTAAAACGGTTTTTTGGAATGGACCGCTTGGATATTTCGAAATTGATGAATTTGCTAAATCAACATTCGAGATTGCAGATTTTCTTTCTAAAATTGAAGCTAAAACAGTTATAGGTGGTGGAGATAGTGTTTCTGCTATTAGAAAACTTAAATTAGAAAATAAGTTTACTCATATTTCTACTGGTGGAGGAGCTGCCCTTGCTTATATTAAGAATAAGAACTTACCAGCTTTTGAAGCTTTAGAACTTTAATTCTACATTAAAATCTTTTAGAAGGTCTCTAATTTGTTGTTTTATTAATTTAGGATTTGTTCTTTCAATCTTATGTTCTATTTCTTCAAGTTCTTTGTTTTTAATAGAAATATTTTCTTGATTATTTTCAAGCCAAGATTCTTGTTCTGAAACACTCATTAAAGAAGTATTGCTTAGTAGCTTTCTTTTCAAATCTTTTTTTTCTGCTTCAATTTCATTTAATGCTGATTGTTTTTTTATAAGATAATCTTTAGTCATATCATTTATTGCTTGTAAAGTTTTTTCTTCTTTTTTATCTTTTAATTCTAATTTAGGAACTGCTTTTTTTAATTTAAATAACATTTCTAAAACTTTTAATTCAGTATCATCCATTAAAGCTTTAACTGAATTTTCTAAGTATTTATCAATTAATGATTCACTAAGTGATCCTCGTTTATACTTTTTCAAAGCTTTTTCTAGTGTTGAAAAATGTTCTATTATTTCTTGTGAAGCTTTCTTCATTTTATTTTGAGTTTTATCAATTTTATCTTTAGCATCATAATATTCTTTAAAACTAGAACTGTTCCTTAATTTGTCTATTTTTTCTTTTATTTTTGATTCTTTATTTTTTAATTCTGTTAGTTCTAATTTTTTTTCTTCTTGCACTTTTTTGAAATCTTCAAGTGCGTGTTCTGAATTATCAAATTGTACTTTTAGTTCAAGAACTTCATCTGTTTTGTCAAGGTTTTCATCTTCTATATCTTGTCTTAGTTTGATAGTCATATTCTCAATATCTTTGACTTTCATTGCAACGGCTGCTGCTTCTGTTTCTAAGAATTCTTTTAATACAAAAAATGATTTCTGAGTTTCTTCACTTAGTTTATCAATTTTTTCTGATAATCTTTCTGATAAAGGTTTAATTTCAGAATGTGACTCTGGAAATTTTATGTCTTCTAAGAATTGAGTTATTTTTTGGATGTAATTTTTTCTGTTTCCATCCATTATATGTCTAACTCTTTCAGGAATGTTGTCGTTTAGAAGAGATGCTTCTTCAAGTTTAACTAATACTGATTTTACTTCTTCAACTTTGACTTTTACGCCTTTTTCAAATTCGGATAATTTTTTAGTTATATTTTTACTTTCCATATATGAATCTAGCCATTTGTCTAAATTTTTGAAGTAGACTATCTTTGGTTCGATATCCTTTTTCTTGAAAAAATTGAAAAACCCCATTATCCTGTTCATAAGTATGATGTTTCTTTTTATAACGCTTTCTATTTGACAAAGCTTTTTATACTTCTTGGTCTTAATTAAGTTCATGGTTAAGAGAACTCATAGAAAAAAACCTAGCGACCAAATTAATATTGCTAAAGAAAGAATTGATAATCTTTTTTTACAAGCAGAAGAGATATATGGTGATGACCCTGCTCTTTCAGATAGGTATGTTGAACTTGCTAGAACTATTGCTATGAAGTTTAAAGTTAGGCTCACACCCCATAAAAAGAAGTTCTGTAAACATTGTTATAAGTATCTTAGACAAGGTGTTAATTGCCGTGTTAGAACTTTAAATGGTAAAGTTGTTTATTCTTGTTTCTCGTGTAAAAAGTTCATGCGTTTTCCTTATAAGTGAATTCTGAAATTCAATTTGTTTCTACTTAAAAGTAGTTATAAAACGAAACATTTAAATACTAGACATTACATTTTAACTACTAAAAAGAGGTGACTGACATGAATTTGGAAAAAGAGCTAAAAACAACACACGTCAACAAAACAATCGTACACAGCGAATATTTACTGGAGGCGTTTTAAATGGAACTCACAGAAATGGTCAAAAATCAAAAAGTTTCAGAAGAACTCCAAGATGAAGCCAAAACAACGGCGAAATATCAAGAAATATTAAGAACATACGAGTGAACTAAAAATGGAAGATAGTTTATTTATGGAAGAAGAACAAGAATTGCAGCAAATCAAAACTGCAAATCAAAAGAAAGGAATGGATGATCTTAACAGAAAAAGTCTTTCACCAGATGATTTGGATGAAATTTTCTGTGAGTTTTGAGAAAAAAACAATTTTTCTACAAAAATCTTTTAAACTCCCTTTCTTTCTATTTAAGATATGAAAGAATTAACATCCGGAGCAGAAGCAACAATTTTCTTAGATAAAAATCAGATTATTAAGAAAAGAGTTAAAAAAAATTATCGAATTGAAGAAATAGATTCTGTTTTAAGAAAATCAAGAACTAGAAGAGAAGCTAAAATTTTAGAAAAAATTCCAGTTAAAGCTCCAAAAATTCTTGGAACAAATAAAGAAGACACTATACAAATGGAGTTTATTAACGGTAAAAAAGTTCGTGATGTTTTAGATGAAAATGTTTCATTAGCAGAAGAAATTGGCACAAAAGTTGCCAAAATTCACGATGAAGGAATCATACACGGAGATCTTACAACTTCCAATATGATTTTAAAAGAAGAAATTTATTTTATTGATTTTGGTTTATCTTTTTTTTCAGAAAAAGTTGAAGACAAAGCAGTTGATATCCATTTATTAAAACAAGCTTTAGAAAGCAAACATCATAAAGTTGCCAAGAAAGCTTTTGAAGAATTCTTGAAAGGTTATAAAAAAGCAAATAAATTTAAAGAAATAATGACCCGATTTAAAATAGTTGAAGAACGAGGTCGTTACAAGAAAAAATGAAATTATTGAATATAATCATTTTTTTACTTCTGATAATACCACTAGTTTCTGCTAAATCTGGAGAAATTAGTTTATTATCAATCGTAGGTGAAGATGAAATTAAAGGCGGAATAGCAAATTTATACTTAGAAATCAGACCTGGAAATGGAGGAATATATATTGATTCATTTCCTTTAACAAAATTAGATACTCAAATAACAACTAGATTTTCAAATCAAATAGCTTGTAATTTTTTAGAAGTTGATTGTTCCAAATACGATTTTTTTTATACTATTAGAGCAGCTGCTTCAATTGTTGGCGGTCCAAGTGCAGGCGCCCCTACAACTATTTTAACTATTGCAGTATTAGATGGGTTAAAATTAGATGAGGCAGTTGTTATTACAGGAACCATTAATTCAGGTGGATTAATTGGACCTGTTGGTGGCGTTAATGAAAAAATTATTGCAGCTGCAAATAAAGGTTTTGAAAAAGTTATGATTTCTAAATGGCAATCATCTTTTAATTCCAGTTTAATTAAAGAAGAATTAGAAGATAAAATTACAGTCGTCAAAATAACTAATATAGAGGAAGCACTATTTCATTTTACAGGTAAAGAATTTAATAAAATAACTAATAATGAAATTGCAGTTCCTAGAAATTACGTTGATAAAATGGATCATGTTTCTAACATTTTATGTGACCGAACTAAATTATTAATGTTAGATGTTGATAATAAAAATAATTCTTTATATAATCAGTCTTCAAAATATTTATCTGATGCTATGAATTCACAAAAGAAAAGAGATTTTTATTCTACTGCAAGTCTTTGTTTTTCAGCAAATCTTCGATTAAAAGAATTAATTCTAAATGATAAAAACGATGAAGAATTATTTGAAGTAAAAATTGAAACTATTAGACAAATAAGTGAATTAGATGATGAAGTAGAAAATAAAACAATGAGAACTCTTGCAGATTTAGAAACTTATATGATTGTAAAAGAAAGACTCATAGAGGCTAATGAATACTTAAAAATAATGAATAAAACTAACATTTCTGTTTCCTCTTTAGCTTATTCTGTAGAACGAGCTTATAGTGCAAAATCTTGGTCTGAATTTTTTGGATTAGAAGGTAAAGAGCTGATTGTTAATAAAGAACATTTAGAGCAAGGTTGCTTAAAAAAATTGGCTGAAGCTGAGGAAAGAATTAATTATATTGAATTATATGCTCCTGGAATCATGTTCGCTACAAAAAAACAACTTAGTTATGCTAAAATAGATCACAAAAATGAAAATTACGCATTATGTCTTTTCAAAGCAAGTAAAGCAAAAGCCGAAGCAAATATTTTAATGACTGCTATTGGAATTAATGCTGAAGAAGAAATCGATTCTATTTTAGAAGAAAAATTTTTAGCTATAGAAAAAATAATTTTAAAAGAAGAACTTAAAAATATATTTCCTATACTTGGTTATAGTTATTATGAGTATGCTAAAACGTTAAAAGAAGAGGATCCTGCTTCAAGTTTAACTTTTTCAGAATATGCTTTAGAACTTAGCAATTTAGATATGTATTTTCCGCAAAAATATAAGAATACTTTTCCATCAATTAATTATCGTGAAATATTAATGCTTGGATTCGGAGCTATATTTGGATTCCTTGTCGGAATACTAGTTATATTAAGAAAGAAATGATAATAAACCCTGGAAGACTCCAAGAAATGTCGGAATCTTCCCGGGAAAAAGAGGTGAGTGTAAATTTAGGATATAAAGAATATGTTGCCTCTTTTTATCCCACTCCTTTTGATAATTATAGGGGAGGGAAAGTAAATATTTAAACCTTTCGTTTTTTATCCATTATAAAATGGTAACAAATCAAAAATGTTCGAATTGTAGTAAACAAGCAAAGATTAGATTAAGCTATACAAAACGAATATATTGTAACAACTGCTTTCTTAAAATAATTGAAAAAAGAGTTCGAAAAGAGCTTCGAATAAAAAAATATTTTAAACCTAATGAAAACATATTTTTGTTTAATGACAATTCTAAAGAATATTTTGTTGCTAAATATTTATTAAACAACATTTTTGAGAAACATCTGAATTTAAAAGAAACAAAAAATAAGAATATTAAAGGAAAATTATTAATTCCAACAAATCTTGATAGAGAAATAAAAAATAAATTAAATTCTTACTTAGAAAATACTGCTGTTGAAAAAACCAATATAAAAATTCTTTATAATATATTAGAAGAAGAAATTATTAACTTCTGTAAAATAAAAGGTTTCAAAATAAACAATAAAGATGAAACAAATAATTTAATTGAGGAGATTGAAAAAACCCATCCAGGATCAAAATTCTCATTATCTAAAAGTTTCGAAAATCTTTCGGAAAAATAGACGTCAAATATATAAATATTGATTCTGAATTTTAATCTATGAAAAAAATATTTTTAATATTAGTACTTTTATTAACATCTTGTTCAAATATTCCTGAAGAAAAAGGTCTTATTGAAATATATTTTTGTCTAGAAAATAATTGTGAAAATAAACTAATAGAACAAGCGTTATTGAGTGAAAAAATAAACTGTGCATTCTATGATTTAAATTTAAATAATTTAACACAAACATTAATAGAAAAGAAAGCCGAGATTTTAGTTTTTGAAGACAATTTTAAAGGTGTTGGAATAAGTGTCAAAAGCGAAGGATTAATGCACGACAAATTCTGTATATTTGACAAAAATGTAATTATGACAGGTTCATTTAACCCAACTTATAATGGTAATTTTAAAAATAATAACAATATTATTTTCATAGAATCAAAAACATTAGCTAACAATTATCTTAAGGAATTTGAAGAATTAAAAACAAGAAAAGAACAAAAAACAAAAGAAACAATTTTGAAGTATAACGGATTTATTATAAAGAATTATTTTTGTCCAGAAGATAATTGTAAACAAAAAGTTATAAAAGAACTAAAGCTTGCAAAAAAGAGCATTTATTTTATGACATTTTCATTTACAGATAAAGACATTGGAAATATTCTAATAACTAAAAATAAAGAGATTCTTGTTAAAGGTGTAATGGAAAAGAAAAGAATAAATATGAAATACAATTTATTTAACTATTTGAATCAATCAAGAATTAATGTGTTAACAGACAATAATCCTTACACAATGCATCATAAAGTATTCATAATAGATGAAGAAATTGTAATCACTGGAAGTTATAACCCTACAAAAAATGGTGATGAAAAAAATGATGAAAACATATTAATAATTCATGATAAGAATGTTGCTAAAGAATACTTGGAAGAATTTGAAAGAATAGCTTGAATTTTTGTAGATTTAAAATTAGAGATGGAAAAATATATATACACTCTTATAAAAATAAATTTATGAAACATAAAAAAATATTTTTTTATGATTATAAATTTAATGAGGAAAATTTATGAAACATGGACTTAATGTTACTTTAATTATAATTTCTATCTTTATACTTACACAAATTGTTGGATTATCTCTTATTAATGCAGATATTAAATCTGTTGAACAAATAAATGACACTATTGTAATTGAACATCAACAAACAAGCATTGGTGATCGACCAGAAACAGAAGGCTTTGGTTCATTTATTTATTTAGTAAGCGCAGTAATTATTGGAACAATACTTGTTTTGATATTAATGAGATTTAAAAAAGTTCGATTATGGAAGCTTTGGTTTTTCTTTGCAGTTTTTTTATCAGTTGGTGTTTCATTAGGAGTAATTATGAATAATAATTTGGCTTTATTACTTGGTTTTATACTTGCGTTATTAAAAATTTACAAGCCTAACATACTAGTTCATAATTTTACAGAAGTCTTAATGTATTCTGGAATCGCGGTTTTATTAGTTCCGATTTTTGATGTTAAATGGATGTTAATTTTATTGTTAGTAATTTCAGTTTATGATATGTATGCGGTTTGGAAAAGTAAACACATGGTAAAAATGGCTAAATTTCAAACTCAAAGTGAAGTTTTTGCAGGCATTATGATCCCATATGAAAAACACGGTTCAAAAGTTGAAATAAAAGCCCCAATAAAACCTGCTTCAATGGTTTCATCTAAAAAAGAATCCAAACATGAATTAAAAAACGCCATACTTGGTGGTGGTGATGTAGCTTTCCCATTATTATTTGCAGGTGTTGTAATGGAATCTTTAATTAGATCAGGACTTGGACAAGGAATTGCTTTAGCTCAATCATTAATAATCAGTTTTTTCGTAACTATATCTATTCTTGGATTATTCATTTTTGCAAAAAAAGACAAATTTTATCCTGCAATGCCTTTTGTAACAATTGGCTGCTTAATAGGATACGGCATAATTTTAATTCTATAATTATTTTGCTCTAGGAATTAACATTCTTGCAAAGAAGAACACTGCTGAAAATATAATAAAGAAAATTACTACTGCAGCTAATGTTGCCATATCTAATATTATACCAGAATAAATTAAAGTTACACCAATGTAAGCTAATAAATTCACAACCAAAAATGAAGAAACTCTAAAAGCAAAGAATTCAGGCCATAAATGTAAAAAATCTAGTATGAAAATTAACAATCCTTCTGCTAAAACTATAAACACTACAAATGTTGCTAAATCAGAATAAGTTATTAATTTCATAAACAAGAATGAAAGATTATTATTTTGATAAAGATTTCTCAATAAATCCATCGAGATTAAAATTAAAACTAAACTATTACCAGTTGCAGATCCCCAACCTAAACGTTCAGATTTATATCTTCCAAAATAAAACTCCATCACTATTAAAGTAAAAACTATAGGTATTAACATCCAAATCATGTCAGGATTTTGAGTTGGTGCTAGTATAAATTCTTGTAGTCTTAAAATTATTAACGAAAAGCTATTCTTCAAAAAAGAAAGCATCACCTCTAACATAAATTATCTTTTGAGAAAAGGCTATTTAAATTTTTTTAAAAAGCATTAAGTTTTCTTTGTTTGACAGACGAAGCATAAGAAACAGGATTAACAACCATTCCATCTTTTGCAATAATAATCTGAGATTTTGTCTGTTTTTGAATTTCTCTAGCTTGAAAAAGCGGATCTGAATCAAGCATTTTTATTCCAAAATGTGTTAATACAGCAAGTTTAGATTTTGTTTTATTAAGAAATTTAATAATATCTTCAGGATTCATATGACCTTCTTCAGTTATACCTGGAGGATTCTTACAATTAATTATTACAACATCAGAATCCTTATGGTCATCAGCTAATTCATCGAAATATTCTGTGTCTCCAACATAAGAAATTGAAACTTTATCATTGGAAAACTTAAAACCAAGAGATTTATCAGTATGCTTTGTTTTAGTTGCAACAATATTAACTTCATTAATTCCTATTTTCATACCAGGTGTTAAAGCAATGAACTTCTCAACCATTGCTTTATGTCCTTTATTAATTCCAGGATACTCTTTATCAGAACCATTAAGAGTTTCTTCGTCACAAACTAAAACTCCATGCTTATCAATGCCTGCATAAGTCATGGCATTGATTATAGCATTAAGCCCTCCCACGTGGTTTAAATGATTATGACTAACAAAGACTGCAGTGTTCTCTCGAGGATTAATATCGAATTGTTTTGCTCGAACAATCGCTCCAGGACCTGGGTCAAGATGAAATTGATTATTTCCAAATCTTAAGATGATTCCTCCAGAAGCCCTAATTTGCTTACCTACAACTAATGAATCGCCTCCTGTTCCTAGAAATAATATTGAGTTTTGCATTCTAATCCCCAAAGTTTAAAATGATATTTGAATTAATAAACTTTTCTAAAAGAATGTAATACATATGTATACTGCAATATAAACAGATAGCTTTAAAAAGAAAAATCTCTTCACTGTTTTTGCTAGACTGGGTGGTTCGCCCTCACCTATCACCGCAAACGGGATGCACGGCGGAGTCGAAGCCTAAAGGGCGGTATGCCTGATGTTCAACGGTCTTGTTTTGGACGTCGACGTCTTGTCCTCATTGATCGAAATTTTTATGAACTGAGTCAGATCAGGAATGAAGCAGCTCTAAATACTTATTTTGGTGCTTTGGGGGTTGCAGGACTGAGGAAGAAGCAAGGTAGCTGTTGTCTTTATGTATATCCACCTTTAGGCGCGCACTTTTTAATATGAATCAATTAACTGCAGAAATTCTATCAAGAGTATTAAGCTTAGTTCTTATTGGCAGTATAATTTATGTTATGTATTTAATTGCTAAGAGAAAACATAAGACCAAATCATTCTAAATTACATCTATTCAAAATATGTTTTTGCACGTACTCTTTAGAATCAGTTATTTTTTTATGATCTAACATCCAATGAACCGGGTAAACTAATGATTGGTATATTAAAATTCTAAGGTCAGACTTATCTTTTCTAAGATCTGCTCCTCTTTGGTTTAATTCATTAAACTCTTGAGTCATTTCTGGATAAACTAAATTCTCTAAATCATCTCTAGTAATCTTTTGTTCTTGACATTTGTAAAGAAAATTTGTTCCATCAACCATTGCTTCATAAGCTTTAACTAAATCTTGAATAAACATAAATAATAGAAACTTAATAATATTTATAAAACTATTCTACTCAACTAGTATTGCCGGTTTTCCTGGGTTTGCAACTCTTGCTTTTGCTTCTTTACTAATATCAGCCGCTTCAACTTCTATCTTGCACGAGAATTCTTCTTCTAATTTTTTGCTTACTTCGTTTAAGCTTTCTAATTCTGTTTTTTGATCAAGAACTTCTTTTGGTAATTTGGTAATATCTTTTGCAAGTACTGGAATCATTTTTACAACATCTTGTCCGTGAGCTTTCATTTCTTTTTCTTTTAAGATTACACCCATCAAAACTTTTACATCCCTAGTTTTTGCAATTTCACTTTTGAACAATTTAAAGAAATCATACTTCCATTTTGCTGAAACTATTAATTTAATTTTAGATGGTTTTTTCATTCCAATTAATTCTAATACTTTATTAATGTCGGCAGTTGTTTGACTTGCTATTTCTTCGTAAGCTTCTGCTTTTGTATCAATCTTTTTCTCATCGTAGCTAGGCCATTCTTCTAGTGATACAAAGTTTTTGTTTCCTGCTTTTTCCCATAGTTCTTCTGCAATATGTGGAACAAATGGTGAAACTAAAAGAATTAATTTTTCAACAACTTCTTTGTAAATAGATTCATTGACTAGGTCTTCTTTGTAAGAATTAATAGTATTTACTAATTCCATTATTTTTCCAATTGCAAGACTTAATTTGAATTCTTCCATGAATTCTGTGACTTCTTTAATAGTGCTGTGTAATTTTGAAATTAAATGTTTATCTTTATTATTTTTATCAGTTCGAGTTTTATAATCTGCTTCTAATAAATTATAAACTCTATTTAAGAATCGATAATTTCCTGCTACACCTTGTTCTGACCATTCTAATTCTTTTTCCGGAAGTGATGTAAATAACATAAATAATCTTGCTGTATCGGGTCCATATTCATCAATTATTGGTCCTGGGTCAACAACATTGCCAACACTCTTACTCATCTTAGTTCCGTCTTTTAAGACCATTCCTTGACATAGTAATCTTTGGAACGGCTCATTAACATTATGAAGTCCTAAATCTCGAAGTGCTTTTGTAAAAAATCTTGCATAAAGTAAATGTAAAATTGCATGTTCTATTCCACCAATATATTGATCTACTGGTAACCAATAATTTACTTTTTTAGCATCAAATGGTTTAGTTGAATTTTGTGGATCTGTATATCTTAAGAAATACCATGAACTGTCTACAAAAGTGTCCATCGTATCTGTTTCTCGTTTTGCAGAACCTTTACATTTAGGACATTTACAATTAACAAATGAATTGCTTGTTTCAAGCGGGTTTCCTTTTCCTGTGAACTTCACGTCTGAAGGTAAGTCTACTGGTAAATCAGATTCAGGAACTGGAACTATACCACATTTATCACAATAAATTATTGGTATTGGTGTACCCCAATATCTTTGTCTAGAAATAAGCCAATCTCTTAATTTGTATTCAATTGTTGGTCCGCCTTTTTTCTGTTTTTTTAACTCGTTAGAAATTTCACTAATTGCATCTCTATTTCTTAAACCATCAAAGTCTTCAGAATTAGTTAATGTTCCATCGCCAAGATATGCTCTTGACATTTTTTCTGAATCAATATCAAATGCATCTGGTTTGATTACAACTTTTATTGGAATATTAAATTTCTTTGCAAACATGAAATCTCTTTGATCATGTGCTGGTACTGCCATTACAGCTCCACCACCGTATTCATATAAAACAAAATTTCCAACGTAAATAGGGATTTTTTCTTCTGTTACTGGATTAATTGCATATTTTCCTGTAAACATTCCTTTCTTTTCTGATTCTTCAGATGTTCTTTGAAAAGGATCTTCTTTCATTACTTCTGTAAATAATTTTTTGAAATCTTTTTCGTATTTTGTTCCTTTTACCCATTCAGAAATTTTTGGATGTTCTGGTGCAAAAACCATGAATGTAACTCCGTAAAGAGTATCTGGTCTCGTCGTGAAAATCTTAATTGGGTCGTCATTTTCAATTTCGAAAATAATATTTGTTCCGTGACTTTTTCCAATCCAATTTGTTTGCATTGTTTTTACTCTTTCAGGCCAGTCTAAATCTTTTAAACCATCTAAAAGCTCATCTGCAAAGTCTCTAATTTTGAAATACCATTGATTAAGTTCTTTTTGTTCAACAACAGATTTACAACGGTCACAGGTTCCTCCTTGTGCTTGTTCATTTGCAAGAACAGTATTACAACTAGGACACCAGTTAACAAAAGATTCTTTTTTGTAAGCTAATCCTTCTTCGAATAATTTAGTAAAAATCCATTGGTTCCATTTAAAATAATTTGGGTCGTGACTTTTTACTTGTCTTGACCAATCATAACTTAATCCTAGCATTTCTTGTTGTTCTCTCATGGTTATAATATTTTTATCAGTCCACTCTCGAGGATTAGTCTTATTTTTAATAGCTGCATTTTCTGCAGGTAAACCAAATGAGTCATAACCCATTGGGTATAGAACATTAAATCCGCTCATTCTTTTATATCGAGCAAAAGCATCTCCAATAGCATAGTTTCTTACATGACCCATATGTAATTTTCCAGAAGGATAAGGATACATTTCTAGACAATAGAAGTTCTTTTTTTTAGCGTCTTCTTTAACTTCAAAGATTTTTGCTTCTTTCCATTTTTTTTGCCATTTATCGGCAATTTCTTTAAAAGTGCTCATAGTATAGTATTTGAATGAACTGCTAATTAATATATTTTTTCATAAAAAGCCAAATTCAAAGAATATTTCAAAAAAACTTAGAATTTTTTGAATTTAGCTGCTGTGTCAATCAGGTCAACATGACCTAAGAATAGAGTTCTACAACAATACCTTTCTAATCCTAAGTCGTCCATTGCTTTTTTAGCAGTTTCTTTCTTTTTTAGTTTTTGTTGGTATTCTTCCCATAAATGTGCTACTGGTTTTCCACAACTAAAACATCTGATTGGTATTATCATATTATCACCTTTAATAAACAGGAATCATCTATAAGATTTCTGTCTTTTTGACCTTGCTTTTCCTTGACTGTTTGGTTTTGAAGATTCTCTTCTTCTAACATCTGCAACTAATAGTTGTCGATCATATTCCATGAATACTTCTTTTAATTTTGTTTGATATCTTGAAAGTGCTCTTGCAACTGCTAATCTACAAGCTTCTGCTTGACTCATAAATCCGCCTCCTTTGACGCTAATTTTGATATCTACTTTATCTGCGAATTGATTTGCTAGTAAAAGTGGTTCACTTAGTTTCATTCTAGCCATTTCTGGTTCTACTTGATCAAGAGATTTTTTGTTAACAGTAACTTTTCCTGTTCCTTCTTTTAATGTAACTCTTGCAACGGCCATTTTTCTCTTTCCGCTTGTATGAATAGGCTTTTTCATCTTACAAATTTCCTCCTAAGTTTAAACAGATTTCTTTTACTGTGACAAAGTTTAAGTTTGCTAATTTTGAAATGTTTGCTTCTTCGATTGTTTCTGCTTTTTTATCTTTAAATTCTTCAGGTACTCCTGAATAACACATTAATCTTTTTAACGCTGCAACTCCTTTTGGTTGTTTATAAGGAATCATTCCTCTAAGTGCTCTTTTTACAAATTTATCAGGCATTCTTGCAATATATGGACCTGTACTTGGCGATCCCATTGCACTTTTTCTTTGGTATTTTTCTAAGATTGTTTTTCGAAGACCAGTAATAACTGCTTTCTCGCAATTAATTATATCTACTGTTTCTCCTAATAGTGCTTTTTTAGCTGCAATAGTTGCGATTCGTCCTAATATTAAATTTGTTGCGTCAATTATCATTTTATCCTAGTATTCTAATTTTTTTACCCTGAGGGTTTTTTTTCATTAATTCTGTGATTGAAATTGCTGACCCTTTTTCTGAGATTTTTTTATATGCTTCATCTGAGAAATTGTAAGCTGCTACATCTACTTTTTTACTTAAAACACCTGTTCCTAGTACTTTTCCTGGAACAACTATGATTTCATTTGGTTTTGAGTATTGTTCAATTTTGAAAACATTAACAACTCTTCTTTGCCTAGATGGTTTTTCTAGATCTACTGCTAGTCTTTTCCAGATTTTTACATCATTATCTATCGCAGTCTTTTTGAGCTCTCGTATTAGGCTCTTCAATTGTTCGTTTTTATTGTTTTCTTTTTTCATTTTTCTGATTTTGATGCGAAGGACGGGATTTGAACCCGCGCAACCACTAAGGTCTACGGCCCTCAACCGTAGTCGATTGACCAGACTCCGACACCCTCGCGAACGTTAGTGAGTGAGGACTCAAAAACTTTGTTTTTGTTTGCCCTCGCATGAACGTTATGAGTATGTCTACTTGAGTTGCTTTGTAAACTCGTCTATTTGCTTGTTGTAAATTTCAAATGCTTTTACAACCATTTCTTTAGGATCTAGTTGACCCCACGATTCTACTGTAAATATGAATTCGTCTGAATTTTGAAGTTCTATTTGATCATTACTTAGTTCTACGCATTCATTACATAATATACATGCTGATTCATTTTTTGCGTTCACTGATAACTTATCTTTTTTTAAGTCAAAAACTCTTGCAGGACATTTTGCTTCAATTTCTTCAGCGTTGTCTGGATTTTTATTAATTTTAACTATTGGATTGTATTTGTAAAAGACTAGTCCTGGACTCCATTTTGCATGTTCTTTTCCTACTCCAAGAATTGCTGTTGCTTCAAATTGCATTTCTTGTTTATCAATTATTTTTGAAATTGGTGTTTTTGGATAAACTGGTTTGCAGTTTGGATCTTTTGACTTCATGTCTCCTGCGTATACATACCCTACGCCTTTTGTTTTCAAAGTTAATTTTAATTGACAATGTCCGCATCCTTTACCTTTACATTTGCATTCTTCTACGAAATTGTATGATTTTAAATCTGTTTTTATTGGTACTAATCCTAATCTATGAGCAACAATTTCATCGTATAAAATTGAATTGTTTGCTTTGAACTCTACGTCTTCAATTGCTAGTGTTGGCACTTCAGCCATCATTATTCTTCTTAGAGTATTAGCGTACGAAATATCTACTCCTTTTAATAAAAAAGTAATTTTATCTTTTCCTTTAGTAAGTAGTTTTAGTTCCATTTATACTCTCCTCCCTCTTCGTCCCCCTTTTTTCCTGCAACCACCGTGCGGAATAGGAGTTATGTCTTCGATGAAGCCTATTTTTAGACCTCTTCTTGATAATGATCTGATTGCTGCTTGTGCTCCTGGTCCTGGATTCATTGGTCCGTTATGTCCGCCTGGAGCTTTAATTTTAACATGAATTCCTCTAATTCCTTTATCAAGCGCAACTTCTGCTGCTTTTTTTGCTGCTGCCATTGCTGCTGTTGGCGAGGATTCTAATCTGTCTGCTTTTACAACTTGTCCACCTGAAGCTAATGTGATTGTTTCTGTCCCTGTTATGTCTGTGATGTGAATTATTGTGTTGTTGTATGATGCATAAATATGTGCAACTCCCCATCTTAATTGTTCACGCTGATCATTCATTTTTCTTTTCCCCAGGTTGTTTTTCAGATGTTTCTTCTTTAGCTTCTACTTTAGCTTTCTTCTTTAAGTCACCAAGTACTACTTCTTCTTCTGTTGGGACTTCATCAAATGCAGCCACTCCTTCAGTTTCTTCTTCTTTTTTCTTTTCTGCTAGCTTTGCTTCTTTCTTTTTATCTACTTTTGGAGCTACTGTTTCCGAATATCTCTCTGGATGGTCCGGACTTGATAATCCTGATTTCATTGCAAATGAGATTAATCCTTCTTCTTTAACTTTAACTAAGTATGAAGGTGCAGTCATTTTTGTTCCATCAACAGTTACATGATGATGTACAATGAATTGTCTTGCTTGATTTACAGACTTTGCAAGATTTTTTTTGAACATGATTGTTTGTAATCTTCGTTCTAGAATATCTTTTACTGTTAAACCCAATACTTTATCTAAAGCATCATTTGATTCAATTAATCCGTATGATAATAATTTTAATCTTAATTGTTCTCTTTCAAGATCTGCTTGTGTATCAGTCATTGAAATTAATTTTTTAACTTGTGCTTTATAGTTTTTTAAAACTGTTTCCATCATCCATATTTCTTTTTTATTTTTTAAACCGTATTCTTTTGTTAATACTTTTTCTTCGTCGATTCTAAGTTTTTCCCACGGATGTCTAGGTCCTTGATATTTTTTCCTAATTTTTTTTGGATCTCCCATTTTATAACCTTATTTTTTTCTCTTTACTCCGAGTCCTTTTCCTTTTTTATTTCTGAAGTTTGATCTTGTTCTTTGTCCTCTTACAGGAACGCCCCATTGAAGTCTTAAACCTCTGTAAGATTTAATTTTTTTAAGTCTAGTAACATCAAGTTGTTGTGTTAATTGTAAATCGCCTGTTAACAAATGTTTATCTTCACCAGTTTCATAATCTTTTTTTCTATTAATCATCCAGTTTGGAGCTCCATGTTGTAATGGCTCTTTTAGAATTTCTTCTAATCTTTTTACTTCTGCATCAGTTAAATCTCCAGCTCTAGTATTTGTTGCTACACTTGCTAATTTACAAGCCATGTTTGCAAACATTTCTCCTACGCCTTTAATTTTTGTTAGTGCGAATAGAACTTGTTTTTTACCATCTAAGTCAGTGTTAACAATCCTTATTACGTGTTTAAATTCTTGAGTCATTTTTAATCAATTTTAATTATTCGAGAAATAGCTTTTACTTAACCCTATGCGCTATTCACTCGGGAATAAAGTACTGGAAAAATCATGCCTTTATAAAGCTTACTGAAATTGTTTGCAATTTCTGAAGTTCAAAGAAGAGTTTCTTTGTAACTTTGGGCTTATTATAATAATATTTAAATAAAATTTGAAACTTTTTTAACTATGGTCGAAAAAGAGCTTTTAGTTAAATGTGACTCAAAAGGAAATATTATTGGTCCTATAGAGAAAAATTTTGCACATACTGGTAATACCAGACTTAATACAGTTCATTATTCTACTTGGTCTATGATTTGGAATTCTAACTTAAAAAAATATGGTTTACAATTAAAGAATGCAAACAAATACGATTCAGAACAAATTCAAAAATGGGATATGAGTGTTGCAGGGCATAACTGCTATCAAAATAATAAACCAATGAACTTTAATGAAACTTTAATAAAAGAAACGGAAGAAGAAATAGGATTAGAACTTGAAATGTTTTCTAAAAAAGAATTTTTACTAAAAATTAAAAATTTAGAAAAAGGTTCTGTTGGATTCATTTTTGAAAAGTTTCATTATAAAACTACTAAAAACAATGAATGGGTTGGATTAGGATTTATTATGACAACAGAAACAAATGTAACTTTTGTTGATGGTGAAGTTGCAGAATTTCAATGGTTAACACCACAGGAACTAGAAAAGTTTCTTAAAACTAAAAATAATTATTGTTCTCCATTACCTTTAGTTTTTGAAAAGGCTGAGAAGTTTAGAAAACATTATATATAATTAGTGTCATTGATTAGTTTATGGGCCATATACATGAGACTAATATTGAATATCATGAAGAATATCTTAGTATTCTAGGTGAAAAAATTAATCTTCCTAAAAAAATCATTACTAGAATTGAACTTTACAAATCTTCTGCAATTCATGGAGATATTATGAGTAAATATTGTTATGTAATTACTGAGATTGATCACAAATCTGCTTTTTTTGGTAGCACAAAAGATATTTGTTCTATTGAAATTTTTCCTGAAAATGAAGGTTTTCCTTATCATAAAGAAATTGATAATGATTCTGATTTGGGTGTTGAAGAACGAGAAAATATTAATGATGTTTGGGAAGCGATTGCTTTGCATCTTGATACTTGTCAGACTTTAGCCAAGCACTAAAACAAATAATTTTTATATAGTTAATAACTAATAGTGTTCTTATGGGTGGAAAAAGAGGTCAATTCACTATCTTTGTAGTTCTTGGAATAGTATTAATTGCAGCTTTTGCTTTCATGCTTTTTGCAAGAAACATCGTTGTTCAAACTCAATTACAAAATAAAGCAGACAATATTATTAATCAAGTTTTACAAACTTCTAGCATCGAACATTATGTTACTTCTTGTGTTAATCGAGTTACTGATGAAGCAGTTGTGCGTCTTGGTTTACAAGGTGGAGTTCTTTATGATTATCAGGGCGGAATAATTTCTGAAGGTTTAGAAGGCGAACAATTTTTACCATTTGAACATAATGGTTCTGTTTACAAAGTTAATTATGGCTTAAGAATTAATCGTAATAATACTTGTTTTGATGCTAATCCTCCTGGTTATCCTTTATGGGATACAGATATTAGTGCTGTTAAAACTGCTTATTGGCTTAGAAATGGTTTTGGTGCTAATTGTAGCATGAATACTGGCGCGTTTGGTTATCCAGAACTTCCTAAACTTTGTGATCCTAATGGACCTAATAGACATTTGGTTAGTGCTCGTTTTAATTATAGTTGTGGCGGTAATAGTAGTTATGGCACTAATAGTATTCAATTTCAATTAACAGAATATATTTCTAATAAAACTGCTGAATGTGTTGATTTTTCTATTTTTGAAGATGTTTTTGGTTATAATATTTCTGTTGTTAATAAGCCTGAAACAATTGTAACTTTTGGCAGTTCTGGTTTTACTGTTGAAACTTTTTATCCTTTCATTGTTAAAGTTGGTTTAGCTAATGTTGAAAGTTTTGCTCGTTTTGAAGTTAAGAAAAATTATCGATTAAAAGAACTTCATGAATTTATTGTTAGAGTTTTAAGGTCTGAAGCTAGTGATTATGAATTTGCTCTTGATTTGGATTATTTGAATGTTTTTGGCGGTGATGATGCTCGAATTCAAGTTATTGTTAAGCCTAATTCTTGTTTTGCTTGTATTAATGGTTTTTTTGATGAGATTGTTCAAGTAATTGATAATGCTTCTAGTATTAATGGTAAACCTTTTGTTTTTCAATTCGCTGTTGAGAATAGAATTCCTGTTCTTGATTTTATTGATGAAGGTTGGGGTTCTCATAATATTCAAGTAATGCAAGGTTTTGAGATTGATTTTACTCCTGAAGGGTATGATTCTGATGATAATTTAATTAATTATTCTTATCGTGGTTGGAAAGAAAATTTTGATAGTTCTTTTAATATTTCTTGTTGTATTGCAGCTAGTAATTCTGCTTCTTGTATTACTTGTGTTGATGATGATTATTCTGTTGAACCTAAGAACTGGTCTTTGTCTGATGAATTTTTAGCATCAAAGCAAAATGCTTCTTATTTAACTGTTTTTGAAGATACTGGTTTACACCATGTAACTATAATGGTTGAAGATGAAGAAGGTTTAAAAGATTGGCAGAACGTTTCTATTCTGGTTTTTGATTTACCAGTTGCAGTTATTAATTTATCTAATGATTATTCAGATATTGGTAATGGTAATGCTTCTAAGGAAGATCCTTATTTTTTAGATGCTAGTCTTTCTCATTCTTATCTTTCGCCTCTTGAAAGCTTTCGATGGAGTGATGATAAAGAACCTTTTGAAATTACGACGCCTGATTTAATTCAAGAAATTCCTGATGGTGGTTATTCTATAGGCAATATTGTTCCTTTGAATTTTTTTCGTTTAGGATATCATAATATTACTTTAGAAGTTTATTCTAATGGTATGTGGATTTACCCTCCTGATAAAAAAGAAATTGAAGTTTTTGATTGCTTACCTCATCGAAGTGCAGTTGATTCTTATCCTTATGGAATTGAGTTTCAATCTAATCATACTTGTTGTAGTGATGCTGTTGGTTCATGGGGCACTATTACTGGAGGTAATATTTGTTATGAAGAAAGTCAATTTAGTTGTAGACCAATTCAAAAAGAATATGGTTCTGCAAGTCTTGCTATTCAAGATGATGCTGCTGGTTTAACATCTCCTAGACTTGTTACAATAACCAGTCCTATTGGAAATTTTTTAACTGATCCAAAGCTTGCTAATGATATTTTCAAAAGAGTTTATACTCAAGAATGTAGTGGTAATCGTGGTAATGTTTGTAGTGGAACTGTAACAGATGTGTGGACTCCTGAAACTCCTGGTTGTAATGATTTTAATTCATCAAATGGTGAAACAGAGAGTTGTCAAGGTCCTTGTAATCCTTTTGATTCTAATTGTAATAATATTGATTGTCCTGATTTTAATACTGGAAGTGGTTGTTATAATTACAATCCTGGTTATAGTTTTGAAAAAGACTTTTTAGGTACAGGAACAGGTACTTGTAATCCTAATGCTGAAAGATCCTCTATTAGTAATAATGGTTATGATAATGGTGCTGGTTGGTTTGATTGTACTGCTACTTGCAACGGAGGAACTTGTAATAATACTAGATCTCAAGATTGTGTTTGTGGTAGTTATAGTGGTTTTTCTCAATGCATAGGTATTCCTGCAGATGATTTAACTCCTTATGAAGATGTTTTTTCTTGTAGTGGTGATGAAAGTTATTTTGCAGACCATTGTGATAATACTTGCTCAGCTTCTGACAGAGATAATATTTGTAGAAGTACTAGTTTTGATTCTAGTTGTACAGCCGCAGTTGATTGTAACAACAGACCTGCAGGTGATTATTGGTCTGTTTCGACTGGTAATGGTAATAAACCCGAATTTGGTTGTAGTAATAGTTGTGCTTTTCAAGACTGTAGTCCTTATATTTTTGACACTAGTTTAGGTGTTTGTAAAAATTCTGGAACTACTGCAAATGATGCAGATTGCGACGATGGGTTTTTCCGTAATAATGATGGAAGATGTATTAGTTGTACTAATAATATAGAAACAGGCGGAGATAGTTTTGATGGTTTGTGTGAAAGACATGCAACAACTTGTAATGCAGATACTAAATGTGATGAACATCCTGAAGGTTATGCTTGTTTGCCTGGAAAAACTTGTCAATCATGTCTATGTGTTTAATAACTACTAATGTTTCTTAATTGTTTAGCGTCTTATTTTCAAAAACTATATATAGGAGAACATTTATATTTTATTAAAAAGATGGTGGCTTTGATGAAGAGGGTTGGTTACTTAGTAGTGTTCATACTTGTTTTTACTCTATTTGCTAGTATTATTTCTGCTCAAGGAGGCGATGGTTGTTGTTGTCAAAATACTGATCCTTATTTTCAAGATGGTTTAATTGCAACTCAATGTACTGGAACTTTTTATGCTTATAATGAAACATTTGATGATCCTGCATTATGTCCTTCTCAATGTGTTGTTGAATGTTCTTATCCTTCTTGTGAAGCTAATAATTCTGTTGTTGGAGCGTCTGTTTGTTTTTGTGGAACTACAGTAATTGATAGTAATAATTTTTGTTGTGCAGGTTCTAATACTGGTTATGAAACTTCTGCTGGTTGTTCAGCAGATAATATTTGTAATGCAGTTGTTGATATTTACAATGTTTTTGGTTATGTTTATGATCAAAATGGTAATCCTATTGAAGGTGCAGTCATTCACATATTAAATATTCCTGGCGAAACTAATGTTGATGGTTATTATGAATTATTTAGTGTTACAGAAGGAACTATTGAAATTATTGCTCAAAAAATGGGTTGTGCTGAAAATTCTTCTTCATATGTTTTATCTAGTAATTTAAATAATGCTAATGTTTATTTGGATTGTAGTTATGGAGGCCAAGAATGTTCTGCTATTGGCGGTATTTGTTGTGGTGAAACTCAAGAATGTGCAGATGCGGGAATTAGTCCTGTTGGTACTTCTACTTGTAATAATTGTTATGTTGGATGTTCATCTTGTCAAAATATTACTCTGCCTGCAACTTGTTCTTATGGTCAATGCGATATTGTAAATAATAATTGGTGCGATGCAACTAACAATTGGGTTCATTATGATTTATCTGTTGCTAATGAAAGAGATGTTTATTGTGAAGATAATGGATGTTTAGCGCAAGGTGATCCTGAATGTACAACTGTTTCTTGTCTTCCTGGAATTTGTGATGGTGTTTGTAATTCTGGTTGCACTTCGCCAGAAGAAGACCCTGATTGTGGTGCTGGTCTTTGTGATGTTAATAATGATAGGTGGTGTAGTCAAACGCTTGGTGATTGGGTTTATGAAGCAACTGATTCAAGTTCTTATTGTGCACAATGTGGTTCTGATGATACTGCTACTTGCGGATTCTTTTGTGGAAATGGTGTTGTTGAAGGAACTGAACAATGCGATTATGATGATTCAACTGGTACTTATGATGCTCTTCCTGGAGTTTCTTGTGAAAATAATTTTAATGATTGTTCTTGGGGATCATGTACTTGTATTCAACCTCCTACTTGTAATTTAAATGGACAATTAGAACCTGGCGAAGATTGTGATGGTTCTTCTTATTCAAATACTTGTATTAATTTTGATCATTGCACTGCTAGTTGTGAATGTGTTGCTGGCAATGCTTGTTTAGAAGTTGTACAAAATCCTGCTATTAGTGGAATTGGTTTAGTTGGGGAAGATGCTGCAATTTCTTTATCTTGGACTCTTGAGAGTGTTTGTGATTCTTATGTTGATAGCTTTGTTGTTTTAAGATGTGATGGAGAATTTGATGCTGGAGAATGTGCTGGTAGTTGGAGTCCTACTGATATTAGTAGCGGAATCTATTTCTATTCTGATTCTGATAATATTCAACCTAATTCTTGGTATTCATATATAGTTCGTGCTTTATATCCTGGAAATATTTTTGAAGATTCAAATCCTGTAAAGATTCAAACTGGTGATGCTGCTTGTATGGAATCTCATGAAGATACTTTTTGTTACAATAACCCCAATTCTGGAATTTATTATTGTGATTCAAATAACTTATTACAAATTTTTGTTGATTCAGGTCAAGACCAATATTGTTTAAGCTTTTGTTATGAAGATGATAATGGTCCTGAGTGTAAAGGCATAACTGATTGTCAAGAATGTAATTCTGTTTATGGAGAATTTTCTGCTTATGGAAAAAATAATCTTTATGTTGAATATGAACCTCATGGTGATTTTCTTTGTGATAATTTAGCAACTATTCAGAATGTTTGTTATTTAGATTATACTTTAACTGCTGTTGATAAATATTATGATTGTTCTGAAGTAACATCTTGTTATGATTATTCGTCAAAAACTTCTTGTGATTATGATCCTTGCGGACAGTTTGCATCTGGTGAATGTAGTTGGAATAATTATCAAGAGGAATTTGGTTTAGGTATTTGTACTTCTAATGTTTTGGAAGAACAAGATTGTAGTAGATGTTCTGATGGTTCTAATAACTTATTTCCTTATTGTAATAAAGAACTTTGTTCTCTTTACGGGGCTGCTTGTTACTTTGATGGTTTAAGTAATAATAAAGGTTCTTGGGTTAGTGGTTGTAAAAATGAATTAGATTTAGAATGTCGTGATTATGATAATGTTGCAGATTGTATTGGTTTAGAAGAATATAATGTTGATATTACTTATAACGGAAATCAACGAACTGGAATTACTCATTTTATTTCTAATTATAGTGATGATTATTTTGACTTTGGTAAATGTAAATGGGATACTGCTTCAGATGAATTATGTTATAGAGATTCAAATGATGATTCTGATGTTTTTGATATTAGTTATCTTGATTGTACTGTTGGAGATTTAAAATGTAGAAAAGATTTCCAAGCTCCTGTTACATCTGTATTTGTTCAAGATGCTTATGGTGCTTTATTCTCCGCAGAGTATAATGTTGTTGATAATGTTTATAATATTGATAATGGAGATTTTGAAACATATTATTGTGTTACAGAACAACCCAATACTTGTTATCCTAATGCTAATACTGATTTAGCTAGCGGAAATGTTTTCACTTATACACCTTCTACATCTGGAAATTATATTTTGTATTATTATTCTATTGATCCTGCTAAAAATATTGAAGTTCTTCAAAATAAAACTTTTACTGTTGATAAGACTGGTCCAACTATTACTATTGATTGGAATTATGTTCCTTATTTTAATGGTGAATGGAAAAGCGAATTATTCATCAATGTTTCATTAGATGAAAATGCAACTTGTCAATTTAATTTAACAGATAGTAATAATAATCTTAAAGGAAGCCAACATGAAGTTGGAGGCACAAACTTTTCATTTTATTACCAAGGTTTAGAAGATGGAAGATATTTATTCAACTATAATTGTGTTGATAAATTTGGTAATGCTCAAACAATTTCTGGTCCGAAAGTTATGTTAATTGAGGGAGATATTAGCATTAGTAATCCTTTACCTGAAGGAACTTTGAATTATAGAAATGTTAAATTAAATATTACTACTCAAAACTTTGCTGAGTGTCGTTATAGTACTGTTAGTCCATTATATTCTGACATGAATGAAACATTAGCTGATGATGTAAATAGAATTTATGAAGGAACATTTACAACTAATGCAACTGGTAAACTTCACAAACATTCTTTAACTTTACCGGGTTCTGGTGCTTATAGATTCTATACTGCTTGTAATGTTAGCAAAACAGAAGAAGATGGTTCTACTAGTTATGAAATTACAGAAAATAATAATGCTGATTGGATTTTATTTGCTATCGACCAAATTTCTCCTACTACAATTGTTAGAGATACAACAGCTGGTTTGATGGGCTCTTTTAAATTCAGTCAGTGGCATCCTGAACTTCATTTAACTTTTGAATGTGTTGATATTCCTATGATTGATTATGGTAAAAATTGGGCCTATGGTTGTAATGAACCTAATAATTATGAATCAGTTTATCTTTGTGAAAATCCTACTGAGTTTACTTCTTGTAATCCTAATGCTACTTGGAGCGGAAGTACTTTTGAAAAAAAAACTTCTGGAGAATACACTATTAGATTCTATTCTGAAGATAAAGGCGGAAATGATCAGGTTATTAGAGAAGAAACACTTCATATTGATAATGATTTACCTGTATTAACATTTACTGTTAAAGATTTCTTTGGAAATGAAGTAAGTACACTTGGTTATGGTTGGTATAATATTCATGTCGAATCTTCTAAACTAATTCAATC